>ERZ795061.2922-NODE-2922-length-15305-cov-7.133967_pt1 | contig 15305 bp, 16 predicted proteins | sample MGYA00375145_ERZ795061 | MGnify/ENA primary metagenome ERZ795061 (study PRJEB30190, sample SAMN05720144) | anaerobic digester metagenome | isolation source: active sludge of municipal wastewater-treating anaerobic digesters | place: USA | collected 2014-12-22 ... | reverse complement strand
TTATTCCTCCATTATTTTCTTTATTTTGATATGCACACGGAGCCAGACTTCATCAGAAATCCATCCGTCATGTGCGATTTACTTACCAATGTTACTACCTGCATCTCTAGTTTCAGCACCAGCATCACCTAATTCGTCGTCAGATGCTTTTGGCCTACCTTTATCCTTCGCATTAGGACTTTGTTGGAACGAAGATATAATAGGAGTAAGGTTATCCACCCACCCCATTGCTTTAGCTTCGTCCATTTGAGTTTGAAATTCAAAAGGATTTACACCGAGAGCAGCAAATATTTTTTGAGGATTAACAATACCTTTATCCGTTAAAGTCATTTGTCTGTCCAACCTACGCTCTTTGTCAATATAAAATCTTGTACCCTCTAAAGTAAATTTAAATTTATATTTTTTAGTAAGCTTATTTACTTGATATTCTAGGAAATTCTCAAACATAGGATAAAGATTTTCTACAATATGCTGGTCAACATCAACGCCTAATAAACTTTCTTGCACGTTCTGTTTTTGCGATGACGAAAAGAGAATATTGCTGTTCACGCCAGAAAGTCCCAATAAATTCATCAAATAACTTTGGTAAAGTTCATTATTGCCTTCAAACTGAAAAGCTTTCATATTACTCAAAGGAGCACTAGCAACACTGACAGCACTATTGTTGATAGCAGATTTTACTAATTGTAAGAATTTTGCAGCTAATTCAGGAGATAAGTTAAAATTATCTCTAAGGCTTGGCCCTTTTGCATCTTTATTTAATGTACCTACTTCGCCCATAATCAATTTTACAGCATCGCTTAAATAATTATTCTTTTGTAAGTTTCTAATAGTTGGTTGCAATGCCAAATCAGGGAACATACCGCTAAAATAGGATGCTTTAAAGTTCTTTTCCGGCTGCATTTTCCAAGCCCACGCACCGTCCTCTGGGGACATATCTCCCCAATATGCATAGGAATTTTGGTCTCTAGTGTCAATATTTCTCATCGGTATGTAATCTATAATTTTACCATTTTCACCAAATAGATTACGAAATCCCGTTTTAAACGAGGGAGCAAATCCATCTATCGGCACTCCCCCTTGAAGGAAGAAACTGTAATCAAAACTGAATAATGTTCCATAATCCCATTTACCAGTAATCATACATCTGTCCGAAGGAAGTTGTTGAAGCACCCAGCGATCCCCATCATTTCTGAAAGAACAAAAGAAAACTTCTTCACGCAACATCTGTTTTAAGGCATAGCCGAATTCGCGCTTATGATCAAATTTGTAAAAGAAATCTTTTACAACTTTTAAATCTTTTTTATACGCAGGAGATTTAAATTCTTCTGGACTCTCAATATTCATGGCAACATACGTCCAATCCCAAGAAGGCAGGTTAGACAAATAATCTATAATTCTTCGGTATGTGGTTGATGAAACCTCAAGATTTTCAGAAATAGCCAAAAGTTCTCGTTCACTGTTCTTAGGATTGGCAAGTGCTTTTTCTGCTTTTTCTTGTGTTATTTCTGATGTTGAAATCAACGACATATCTTTGAGGCGTTGATTTACCAGCATAGGATTAAAAACGGCAGGGTATAGACCTCCTAATGCTTGAGCAAATTCTAGTGTAGTCCAAACTTGATCTTCAGATACTAATACTTCTTTTTTTGCATCATCTGTTATTTTTTTTGTTCTTGCCAATTGTGTATACCTCCTTTCTTAGAGGTTAGTACATCTGAAACAATCCAGATATAATATCCCAATCGTTTTCTTCTTCTTTTTCTTTCAATAATTCGCTATCAAACTCTTGAGATACGAAAAAATTAACATAACTCAAAGCGCTATAGCGATCTTTATAGCATCCAGGCTTCTCGACCAATTTCACTTTTCCGCTTACTAACGCCATATCTAAGTTAATACATTCGCTTATTGCCAATCCGGTTTGTAAAAACGGATTCATATAAAATGCATAAACAGAAGAATCCCTATTTGGATCTACAAATTCTTTATTTTTTGATTTTATAAGAAATTCTTCGGCATCTCCATCAAGAACAAGAAACTTCCATAGTTTTTTCTGAAGCGAAGTTCTAAAAGAATGGGCTATTTGACTATTCAAATCTTGGCTAGCGGACATCGGGAATATTATAGGAAGAGCATTTACGCCTCTTGTTCGATGGCGTAATTCTTCGCGTACAGCATCGCTCACCGATGTAAAATTTTCATCAACCACAGTGAAGGGGGGATAAGTTTCACCTCTTTCTTCATCCATGGTGTTTTCACTCAATACGTCGAAAATACTAATACCCGCATTTTGAAGATCGAGGCACAAATAATCACTTTCAAAATCGTAAAATATCTGTTTTAATCTTTTAGCTTGCACGCCTGTATGTTCGCCCTTATGACTTTCCATATATACACAATGTCTTTCATAACCTTCGCCCAAAACAGGAATTAGCCTTATACAAGCAGTGATAGAATTATCGTTTTGCTTATTTGCTCTCATAGCAATATCAGATGTTACAAATCTAATTTCTCCAGGTAATTTTTCTATAGCATAAGGATTTTTCTTTGGGTTGTAAGTATCTTCTCTTTGAGGGTAAAACGCTTGCTTGAGAGACCTTTTAAATAAACCAGAAGCAAAAAAACTTTTACCACTAGAGCCAGATGGTATATTTAAATATTCCAACTGAAAACCTATATCATCCATATCTGCTGTTTCGTTTTTTATCATCTCATCTGTCTTGATACCATGAAAAAGTGTAATGAAATAGTCCAAACTTAGAAAATTAGCAGTTTCATCGCCACTTGCCATTCTGCGTATACAAGACTTTACGTAAGTATACCAGTATTCAGCAGTATACCAGGCCGATGTAATATAGGAAATACGACCTTCTTCTACCAAATCTTTCACATTAGCATACTCTGGTTTTAATCTATACGGAGGCATCCTAACTTCAAGCATAGGTTTAATAACCTTTTCAAGAATTTCTCTAGGAACAAGCCTCGCTTCTTCTAGCACCAAATGGTTCGCTCTACTTCCTCTCGCAGAATCAGAACTAGGTTTAATCTTAATGCTACTACCACAATGAAAAATACACTCATATGTATTCGAGTTTGCAGTTATATGATCTATTTCCCTTGCAACATTAGGATATTGGTTTTTTAATTCTTGCATTTTTTCTGATAAAATGATACCACCTTGGGCCAGTGTTTTTGAACACACCACAACTTTAATACCAGGATATAAAACAGCTAATGTAAGAGTCCAAACTGCCATAATCCATGTTTTTGCAGCAGCACGACTTGCAACAATATAAGCGAGATTACTTCTTTGTAAAATCCATATCATCAATATTTGATATGGGTGTAAATGAATACCAAAGTAGTCCTCAATAAATCGGTGTGGATTTGATCTATAAAAAGTTATCCACCTCTTTAATCGTTCTTTCCTTTCTCCTTCTATAACCGAACTTCTAGTCATCGATTTAGGTCTAATAAAAGAATTCTGAGATGTTAAATTTTTTCTTTGCTGGTTTTTGAATGGCCTAGCCGATGTCGGCATTTCCTTCCTCGCTATCTACTACTTCGTCTACATCATCCTCCGTATCAACATTAAAATCTCTACTTTGCATAATGAAGTTTTTCAACGGACGAGTAATATATTTCTTAAAATAAAAATCAATATTATCAAAATCTTTAAATAATTTTTTACTATCTTGGCCGTAATAACTAGCAGGTTCATTTTCTTCAATTGTTTTTATAAATGCAGAAAATGTATCTTGTGCTTTTCCTGAATTAGCAATAGATGCCTTTGCAGGATCAACACTAGCGGTTTGCATAAGTTCACGTAATCTTTTTACAATAGCATTGTCGCCCGATTTACCACCAGCGCGGCTATTTCTTAAATCAAATTCAGTTAATACAATTTGACGCAATAACGATTCTTCAGCAGCAGTATCGCATTTATGAGTTTTCTTATATCTAGATAATTCTGATTCTAAATATTCATAATCTTCCCATTCAAAATCTGGCCCCCAGAATGTCTTTAAATATTTATCAAAATCTTCATCATCAGTAATATCATCGTTAGATTTAGATACAGTAATATTATCATTACTATGAAAAGTTAAATCTGCATCGTCTGATAAATTAGAAAGAGTGCTCAATTTACTTTTGTAAATACCAAAAATTTGTAAATTTTCTTTTCCAGAAGTTTGCATATGCGTTTTTACTGCATCAACAGCATTTTGAGAATACATAATATTCAAAATTCTACATGTTCGTAATATTGCTTTATCTACGTTATGCTCAATTTTTAATGATGTGCTAAATAATTCATTGCAACATGTTTTGCAAACTGACATATAATTATTTTTATCGAGCGTCTTGTCTACTGCGACGAAGTATTCTTTAACGGGTTGTTCTTTCATACAAACGCGACAATATATATTTTTATTTGCCAACACACTATCATTCTTCTTATTGGGCAAACTTGTTTTTCTTGCCATTTTATTTTTATCTCCTTATCAAAATAAGAGTATTACTAAGAGCCATTGCCTGAGTATGATTCAGGATCAATAGTTTACAAAACTATCGCACTTTCCTTTTGTGCTACAACGGCCAATGGGGTATTTCTACCCCATAAAATTACACTTTCATGCACTTAAACTACAAGATGCCATAGGCTATTCTACAGCATCTTGTAATCCGCTTCCCTTTCGGGCATCTTATAATTTTTCCCTGATTTATAGTCAAGGCATCTTTAAATTAGACCGATTTTGGCAGGATTCGTAACCTCTATTGCCAGATTTTACAGTTTCCCACTTATTGGCAGGGAATCTCCTGATGTTACCACACGAAACTATAATTTCATTAGGTTAATAATCGTTGTCATTGCTATTAATAATAGTTGCTTTACTTTTAGACCAAATTTCTGCCTTGCGTTCATCACTAGCATTTTGCATACGCATTAATTCTTTATTATGACCATATTCTATTTTTGCCATAATAATATTCATGAGAGATGTTTCTGATAAACCGAGTGAATTTATGGCTCCGGCGAAACCTAGCAAAAGGCTGGCCTCGCGTACACCATCATTCAATGCTTCCATATCAGGCTCTAGTACAAAATCAGGATAATTGCTAGAAGCACATCCATTACATGGAGATTCTTCATCCTCGTCATATTCTTCTTGTTCTATGTTTTCATTTGGATTATCCATGGAATCTCCTTTAGTATAATAATGATGCTAATGCGGCAGTTTCAGATCGTTCTGTTTTTACAAGATGTACACAACCATAAAGTCTATTTCCAAACAACCTAGAATTTAATCTATCTAAACCTGAATTTTTCTCAAATACAACTTTATCAGTCTGATTGGTATCGCCTAAAAACATAATGATAGAATTCTTTCCAACACGAGATACTAGAAGTGCCACGTGTTCTGATGTTAAATTCTCAGACTCGTCAACTATAATAATTGCATTATCAAAACTTCTGCCTCTAGCAAAGCCGAGATGCAAAAGTTCAATCTTACCATCATCAATAAGCCTCATCAGTTCGAGTGAACTTCCTAATAAATCAGCAGCAGGCATGGCATAGGGAAGGAGCTTTTCATTAGCGCCTTGAGGGAGAGCACCTAATGGAACTGAATCTTTTACTTCTACGTTATTCCTCACTAACACAATTTTATGATAAGGGGACTTTCCTTTTTCACCTTTATCTATTGCATCTAGAGCATAAGTAAGAGCACAGTACCCTTTACCGCCACCCCATATGCCAGTTATCTGCTTTACTGTGATTGTTTCATCTTGTAGCAAATCAAATAATGCAAATTGTTCATCATTGATAGGCTTAACCTTGTTAAATCTATAATTATCAATAGTCTTAAATTTTAATGGGATGAGATTTTGCCCATCCCATTTTCGTTTTTCTATTATTTCGCCTGTATTATTTTTTATAAATAGATATTGGTTTACTTCCATATCTATTTTGTATCTTCCTTCATAAAAAGCAGCAATCTGTTCGTCCCCTAATGTGACAGTCTTAATTCCATTGTTCAGGGGAACACCTCCTAAGAATTAATAAGTAACGATTTTTTCTTATCTTTTGCTAACAAGTTTTCTTTAGACCTAGACACACACTTACAATCTAAACATCTAATGGAATTCCACTTACCTTGATAAGTGTAGAAATAATTTTCTTGCTTTAAATTCGTACTCCCACAAACGGGGCACTGAGGATCTGAAATTTCATTAAACAATGCAACATTCAAATTCTTAACATATGGACGTATCAAGTAGAACCAATCTTCAGTTGATAAAATATCTCCTAAATTATAATTTTTCATTTCATCCAGAGCTTCTTGCTTCCCATCACTACATGACCTCCAAAGCGGGAAGCCTGAGCTGTCTATCTTCCTCTGTATATCCATTTTTTGAGCAATGAATTTTAATTTATTAGAGTCCATCTTAAAATTTTGTCTAGAAATTAAAAGAGTGTCGATGACAGTATATTTCAGAGGAGAAAGACCGTGCTTCAAAAATTCGGTGTTTATAAAAGGGCGATCAAACGACTGAAAATTGTGACCAACAACATAATCGCATTTAGAAAGAAATTCCCAAATAGATTTAGTAATTCTGGTAGTATCCCTTTCCTTGGCTTCTTTGCTTGTCATTATATCAGAGTACATTTCAGGCTCATTGAGAAACTTTCCAGCCCATCCCAACATACACGTATCTGTGATAATTTGGTCAATCCCAATATTAGTGTTAAAGATGTCGAAATAGAACCCAATTCCAGGCAATGTTTCGATGTCACATACCCCAACTCTTGGGCCTGCAAAACGATTCAAGTTTTGCTTATCATCCATCACATTTTGTTCAAATGTAATCTTGCGCTTCTTACATTCTTTTCTTACTGCATCACGCAAATCTTCAGGGTCTTTTAATTCTAGTCCTTTTCCTTTTGCGCTTTCATATGCTTTTCTCCAAAAGGGAATTTTGCCTTGCGATTCTTTTTTTAATTCTAAACAATATTGAAATAATTCTTCATCTAATTTTTTTAGATTCAAATTTTATCTCCTATAAATTTTTATCTTGGCTGGCAAGAGTCCTACTTGCTCCCAATAAATTAATAAATGTAATAATAATGGGGATGATGCGAAAAATCACAACCAAGATAATCCAATCTTACCATATTATTCTTCATTTGTCAAGGGTTTATCTTCTAATTGCCACCCATAAAAATCTTTTAAATATTGATAAATTTCATCAGCGCCAAACTGCAACACTAGTTGTTCCAACACATCTTTGGCGCTCATTTTACCAAAGTCAGTTACAGAATTATAAAGCCAATAATGTTTTACTTTATCTGACGATTGCATAAAATTATCCTTTCATGGACTAGGATACCAATTTGCCTACTGCTGTCTGACACCCACTAATAGCAGATAGATTCAACCTAACTTTATTTAATCCCGCTACATTCATTCTCCAGATTTCTTCACCTGTTCCTGTGGTTTGTGAAGCCGCTGTTCCTGTAGTGAGATTAGTCGCCTGAACCGGAGTATAATTCGTACCATCCACAGTAGCCTCAAAACTCATTACTTGAGATGCGAGGCTTGCACTGCTAGTTTGAATAGTCAGGTTTGCCAAAGGGCCAACTCCAGGCGCTATAGTCATAGGTGATCCGGTAGTAGCAAAACTAGCGGAAACCAAAAACTGTTGTGTGCTAATAATTCCCATATTATCTATTGACCTCCTTTATTCATCAGTTTGTTTGATTCTTCCCCGTGTGTCAGTAGATAACGTGAATTTAGGGGATGTATAGTCGTCTATCCATATTTTTTCTTTGTGTCCTTTTTTACCAGGAATAGGCTTGTTGCCATAATGTCCTGCAACTGTTTTATATTTTAATTCTCCAAATCCACGAACTTTAATTCCGACTTGTTTCTGGATTGCGTCACCAAAGACTTCTATCAGTGTGTCTAGAAAATGTTTACAATCACCTTGATTATATCCACTTCTTTCTGATAGTGTTCGTACTAATCCATCTTTATCAAGAAAAGTTTTTTCTTCTTTCATTTTTATTATCCTTTAAAAATATTTTGTATATCCCTTTCCATAACAAGGCAGGGCATCATAAAAGTAGACAAATTAATATTTTTGTGCCCTTTTTTGTCTTTTTGCATTTTTATCAATCTCTCTATGTATGTTTTTCCAACATTCTTCGCAATACTTATGCCTTCTACCCGTCCTTTCTATATTTTTACCACATTTCTCGCAATAAAATGGAAAATAATCAATAATATTATCTAAATTATCTACAATCAACGCTATTTCAGAATCATCTTCTATAGAAACAATTTGCCAAATATTTGTAACATTTCTATTATTATTATCGGTAATAGCAGGTTTTACTAATTTATAATCTATATCTAAAACGTTAGACATCTTTTTTAATTCCATGTCCGCCATTTGGAATTTTGCTAAAGCAGATGCATCCGATAATGTTCCATAGAAATAATATTTATCACTCTTTTTGCTATTATCTTTTAATGTTCCATAATCGTGATTAAACCTTGCTTCTACAAGCATCACAAAAAATATCTTTGCATATTTTATTGGTAATTGTTTTATTTTAGACAATTCTTTTTCGGTTACATATATAGGTTTTGATTCTTTTAGAATATATCTCTTTGCAGACTTTAGTGCCTTATATAAACCATTTCTATATCTAATAGCACTAAAACCCGCCACTCTTTCTTTACAAAATTTAATTAATTCATTTTCTAATTTTTTTCCTTCAAAACCTATTGAATTATAATATTTGGCTAAAGTTCCTAATTCATCAGGTTTAAATACACCTCCAGAAAAACCGTTTTTTAAAATGTCTTTTGCTTTTTCAATTTCATTGAAGGGTTTTTTCTTTTTTAATGTCATAATTCTATTTTTTCTATTTCATAAGTCGATCCCATATATTTTATATATCCATCATTCGATTTCAAAGGTATCATTACTTTATTGTCAGCATGTTCTTTCAAAACAGACAATAAATCTGTTGGAAAGACATCGAGCAAAAAAGAAGCACCAAAATCAGACCCCCAATAAACTACTTCATCACTAGTATCTATAAGTCCATCTATTTGTTCCCTTAACCATTCCATCATTTCTTTAAATCCAGAAGAAGAAGTGTGATAATTAATAGATTTTTTATATTGCTGATATTTTTCAAAAACATTCTTTAATAATTTTCTATTTTTATCTTGAAATTCCGAAGAATTATAAAATAACTTTTTGAAATCATAAGATTGTAATCTGTGGTTTCGCTTCAATTCTTTCACTTCTGATTCCATGTATCTACACACATTATTCATCACAGAATCAGATTCTAGCAATGGGGCAAATCTATAATACCTATCAGAAATATATTGTTCTTCTTTAGATTTATCTGAAGCATTTATAATATCAAATATACCTCTTCCAAATTCTGCCCAACAGTAATTATCGTAGTTGGCAATTCGTTGTTTGTATTGTTTTTCATAATCTGGATATAGGTATCTAAAGAAATATGGCCTTTTATCCGCGATTGTCTTTTGATGCAATCTTTTTAACTTCTTTGTTTCTTCAGAATCCTCATCGCTGATTTTTTGCCATTTAGTCCAGTATTTAGGAATATCCATGGTTTTGATGCCTTTAGCTCTATCAATCTCCATGGATTGGAGGCAATTGCATATTTTCAGACGATTTATCAATTCTTTATATTCTTCAGATCCTTTTTCATATAAGGGGAGCAATGCAGAAAATTCTGCTCCAAGATTAGTATAAAATCCAATACGAGAATTGAATGTTTTTATGTCATATTGCCACAACACAGATTCATCTATCTTAGATTTAGATGCAGATTTGCGATCATAAGTGGGAGGTAATATATTTTGATATGCGCATTCTACAAATTCTTTTTGGGATGTAGTCATATTTTCATCAGCATCGAAATCATTGCCACTCATAATGAGTGTATCCGCACCCCAAATATTGTAAATAGTGCCAGTATATAAATATTTATACCATTTAGATAAAGATTCTCGTTGTACTAAATCTAAAATATTATTCTCGCTCCAATAAGTCATAGGGGAACGAATAGCAGAAACTTTATTAATATTTCTCTGATTCCAATAATTAGAATAATATTCTTTCTTACCAAGTCCTTCTTTGAATTCTAATCCTAAAGCCCATTCTGCATGAGATATGGGATCTGAAATCATCGTTTGGTAGTTGCCATCAATAAGCAAATTCCCTAAATAAGATTCTTTTATTTTCTTGTTTATTAATCTCTGAACTTTAGATTGAATTTGCTTATCATTAATCAGTTTTGGTTCTAGTAATAAAGATTGCAACAAAGGATTATCTAAAGATTCAAACCACGAAGAATTTACTCTATTCTTATCAATATCTCCTAATAAAAATAAAGAAGTAGATACCCAGTCTTCGCCTGTTACATTATTGAACCATTCTACAGTTTTCTTGCATAAAGATTCAATTTGCTCCTGTGTAGTAATATTTAGATTTTGGATATATTGATAGGTAGTAAAAGCGTGATTCTTCTGTTTTTCAATACTGGGGGATACTCTTGATATACCCCATGCAAAATTATGTTCTTTGCATTTTGTGTTATAATCTTCTATACTAGAATACGCCTTAGATGCCTTAAACTGTGATTCAGATATGATTATGTCAACATCTTCTACAAAATGATCTTTTCCATATATGTCTTTAATATTATCTATATTATGTTCTTTGGCAAATAGATGAAAATCAAAAGTAGCAAGCATACCTTTCAAGAAGGCACAACGTACAGTCCATGTAGCGGGAAGATAATCACAATCTAATTCGCTAGCCCATTCCTTTGCTTTTCTAGGGCTAATGAGTCCCTGTCCGTCGAATAAATTGAAGCCAATTAATTTCCGCATGGGAATAACTTCAGGATCTATATTTTCATCAATCGTTTCTTGTAAGAAATCTACGTCTACTTCTTTTTCTACTTCACAATCTGGGATTACTACAAAATTAGGATACGAAACTCTAAGCGTAGCAGAGGAGGCTAAAGCATAATAAGCTGACCATTTGTTAGGAACTGCTTCAAAATTAGGATCTCTACCGCAATTTAGGAAAGTTCTCAAATCATCCACTATTTCCTCATTGGCAAACATTGTGGTTGATCGTCTACCCATTCCGGCAGAACACAATAACCTTACATATTTTTTCCCATTAATCCAAATATCCTTTTTTGTAGAAACAGTTTCATAATGTCTTGCATCATCAAATTCAACATCAATAATATCTTCGATATATAGAAGTTTATCTATTTCTTCATTTAGTGATAATGAATGTTTCCTTTTCTTCTTCTTTCGTAGTAGTTCGTCTAGGTATGATTGATTAAAATCTATTCCTCGTATTCGTTGAATTGCTCTGATTAATTCCGAATTGCTAAGTCTTATCACTTCTTGATTTTGTCTTGCATCATCTAATGTTATTTTTTTAATTTTGTAGTTAGAATCGCGGAGTCTTGAACTCTTGAATTTCAATACATAAAATGACTGCGACTTTAAAATATATACCTCCTATTTCCATGCTTGTAATTGTTCAAATGTTGCGTTTTTTAGATAATCTGCCCAATATTTTACGTTTGTTTTTGTGACTCGAAAATTATCATCTAAGTGGCTAACACGATAATCAACAAACCTTATAAATAATCTCAAATCATCTAATTTATCACATCCACTATCAAATTTTTCAATTTTTTTATTTATTTTTTTAATACCACTTTTCCCCAAAGCAAGTTGCCACGCAAAATCATTTAAAACATTTTTACAGTCTTTTACAAACATTTTCTTATATCTGCGTTGTATAACTCTGCGATGTTCGTGTATTTTTGTAATATCGTATATCCCGTTTGAAGCAAAATCGTTCAATGAGGAATTCCCGCCATCAGTTTCATTAACTAAATTATCTCTGCCAAAATATGAAATCCAATATTTTTCTCTTTCGTTGCATCTTTCATATGTAATTTCTTCTATCGCTTCAATAATTGGCATCTTGCCTGAATCTATAATTTTTCTTATCCAATTATTCTTGTGTGAGCAAGGACTATCAGAATAATCAGAATGTGTTGCCTCATAAATGTGTCCTCTAAATCTTTGCTTTATATCGCCTGTTTTACCAATGTATCTCACCAATTGAGTATCAGGATCTTTTAGCACATAAATATAGTATTTATCATCATCTTTATATTTGCTTTTACTCAATTACCACTCCCCATCTGCATATTCGTCATAATGCCACGAAAGTAATCCTTCCGTAAAAACAGCATATGACATTTCATACCAACAATTTTCTTTATATATACAATTATCTATATCTTCATCACAATTTTCCCAGTTTATACAATCCTCACAATGTTTCAAAAAACCTTGACAATAATCTAATTCTGTGTTATTCTCCATAATGGTTAATAAATTCATTACGTCTGTCTTCATCAATAAGCATATCTAAATAATTCATACATTCTGTTATATTCATTGATCTGTACATCGTATGGTATCCGGCAACATCTACTTTATTTACTTCGTATCCAGACCACTCTTTATCTGGGTCTCTATTCCACCTTTCAGCGAATTCAAGTAGATATTTGCCATTCCAGGAAATTGTACCTCCTTTCTCTAAAAATGATTGTACTAATTGTTTGAATTCATCTATCATATGTGATTATTTTCTCATCCTCCATAATACATTGTGTGGCACTTTACCACAATTACCAGAAGATTTACCTCCGCCTAATACGTATACTATAAAGCCAACAAATAGAAAAAATAATAGTTCCATATTTTAGAGCCTCCTTGTGCTCTTATATTTTTACTTCTATATTACCATATTTATACCACAGTATGCTTATTTTGTCAAGGGTAAACGGGATAGCAATATTTTTGCAGACCTTGACAGATTGCAAATAGTGTGGTATAAATGTGTTGTTAAATTGGGCTTGATGCAATATGATCAATTGCATGACAAAAGGGTGCAAGTCTCCACATCCTGCCCAATGTTTATTCTAGGAGATGATTTATTATTTAAGAAAAGGAGATATGTATGAATTATGATAAGACAATATATCAGCGATATTATCACACAAGAAGAGATATCTAAATGGCAACCAAAAAATAGGATATTAATAGACGCACAAACAGGCTTTGGAAAATCACAATTTGTCAAAAACGAACTTTATAAATATTGTAAAAATCATAATAAAACCATTCTACTATTATCAAATCGTAATGTTTTAAAGAATCAAAACAACGAGGAATTGAAAGATGAAAAATTAGATATTATTACTTTAAAAAACTATCAAACAATTGAAGCAGGAGTGCTACGGGGCACAGAATTAGAATATTTATTTTCGCATTATGATTACATAATATTTGACGAGTGCCACTACCTACTATCTGATAGTTCCTTTTCATCCACTACAGACATTCTATTGTCGCAACTAAAAACTCCATTAGCAGATAAAATTTATATTTTTCTAAGTGCAACCACAGATGCAATTCTCACTTATGAAAATAGTTTTGATTATCAATATTTAATTCCAAAAGATTATTCCTATATAGAAAATATCTATTTTTATTCAAAAGCAGAAACATTGAATAATATTTTAGAGAAAATCCCATATGAAGAAAAATCTATTTATTTTGGTACGGCACTAGAAGCATTAGAATTAAGTTTATTATTTGGTGATTCTGCATTTATATGCTCAGAAAATAATAAAGAATTCTACAAAAGATCTTCTAAATCTGTTACTGATGATATAGAAAAAACGTCTTATTTCAAACCTAGAATGTTATTTACCACCAAAGTTATTGATAATGGTATCAATCTTATAGACCCTAAACTGAAGCATATTATTATTGATTTATTTGATCCTATAGATGTTATTCAATGTTTAGGTAGAAAAAGAGTTATAGATAAATCCGATAGAATAAATGTTTATATCAAGAATTACCATGGTGGAGAAATTTATCCCAGGATACAAAGAATAAACGACAAGCTGAAGCAAGTAAAAGAATTGCAAGAATTAGGAAAAGAAGCATTCCAGTCTAAGTATGCAAGAATATCTTTTGATTCTGTTATTCGTAATAACTTTGAAATCAATCAAGCTAAACTTACCTATTATAAATATCTCAAAAATATATCTGGTAAGATGATAGGAAATAAGGATACTGATGGGTATAAAAGATATATAGCATGGAAATTAGGTATAAACTTCGAGGATATTAAAATAGCAGAAAAGTATTATGAAAAAGAATGTTTATCCGATATATTAGAACAATACATAGGAAAAAGAATATATAAAGGCGATGCACAAGAAACATTCAAAGATAGATTCTTTAATAAATTATTTGATCCTAAAAGAAAATTAGATTATAGAAACAGAGGGTATAATACAATTAATGCTATACTGCAAGAAGATGAATTACCTTATTATGTTACTACTAATCTGGATAGAGATACTTATAGCCAGCACAAAAATAAAAAGTATTGGGTGGTAAATAAATCTGTTGCACCTATAGAGATAATGGAAGATTAATTATTTCTAGAAACAATTAGATTTTAAAACGATTGCCGTGATGGTTGAAATATTGCAATTTGTAATTAATTTCCGTAAAAGCTTATTAAGAGGAAAACAGAAAAAACATTACAATTATCGGAAGAAATAATTATTTTTTAAATAGAAAACATAAAGATATTACTTTCTAGATTCAGGAATAATATATAACGGAAATAGGTTGTTGCATAATTGCAATGACCTATTTTTTTTATTAATTTTTATCGAGATGTTATTATTGTAGTGTTGAGACAGGGTAATCTCGTATAGTTATTATTTTTGATATTGTTATATCCTGTTTATTGTTGATATTTTTTGATTTTTACTATATTTTATGTTTATTTATTATTATTTTTGATATATATTTATGAAAAGTATTATGATAATTTTATCTATTTTTTTATTATTTTTTATTTGATTTAAAGTGTGTGAATAGATGTGCTACCAGGCGTATTCAATATAATCATAATGCTGAGTTTGTAAAATAGGGGGATATTCTTATTTTAGATATGATTATTATTTATAATCATAGTCAAATGAGAATAGAATAGCCTGGAATTAGAATTATCAGGATCGTTATTATAATCTGATAATTATTGTTTTTTTTATTATGTCAAGTTTATTTTACTTTTTTTACTATCGGGTAACATGCCGGACATAGGCGAAG
>ERZ795061.2921-NODE-2921-length-15305-cov-8.043934_pt1 | contig 15305 bp, 14 predicted proteins | sample MGYA00375145_ERZ795061 | MGnify/ENA primary metagenome ERZ795061 (study PRJEB30190, sample SAMN05720144) | anaerobic digester metagenome | isolation source: active sludge of municipal wastewater-treating anaerobic digesters | place: USA | collected 2014-12-22 ... | reverse complement strand
TGTACTAACCCCCTATAAGTTGGACAGAATCCTTGTTTAACATGTGTAGTGCTTGCCGGTTTTCCTGTTCAACTTCTAAGCAAAAATAGGTGTCTGAATCAGCCGTGTCAAGGCTGGTACAAAGCGAATGATTTTGTGTTTGATTTTTTATGGAATCATTCGGCCTTGACACGTCTGCTCCAGCCACCTGGCCGCGCTGCTTATCAGTTGAACAGGAAAGACCTGTTGCCCATTTCTGCTGCGGTGTTATCCGTCCCAGCTTTCTGTGTTTTCTTTCATAGTTATACCACTGCATGTAGTTTTCAATGTGCTGCCTGGCTTCGTAGAAGCTACTAAACTCAAAGCGTTCGATGAGTTCGCGTTGAAGAATACTGTGAAAGGCTTCGATGTATGAATTTTCTTCGGGCGTAGCTACGTGAGTAAATTCTTGTTTGGCTTCAAGCTGCACCAGAAAACTTCGTACCTGATTGGCAAGAAATTGTGAGCCATTGTCATTTCTGATGATTACTCCCTTGAGATTGTAAACAGTATGCAACCAACGGAACATATTGATCACATCTACTTGGCGCACACTCTTCTGAAAAATCCAATGTAAAATCTTACGACTGAATACATCCATGATGGATAGCAAGTAGTACCATCGGCCTTCCCCTTGCACCCATACGTACTTGATGTCAAGACAGAGATATTCTAATGGCTGTGTAGCCAGTATTTTCCGATACTGTACCCAATTGCGCTTACCGCTGGTTCGGATTACTTTTCCCAGGAGAAGTTTATGGAAGTCCATGAGCCGATAAGTCTTCTTATGGTTGATCAGATAACCTAATGCTTTAAGATCATCATTAATGGATTGATATCCATAGGCATTATACGGGCCACTGATCAAGGTCTTGATTTTATCAACCACTTCTTCATTGGTCACATACACTCCATGATAGGGTGTATGTGTACTGGGCTTCATACCTCGTTGACCAGGATGCGGCCTATAATAAAATGTGCTACGCGGTAATTGCAGCCACCTCGAAAGCAATTGAATCGGTGCACGATCAGAGAATCGTTTAGTCAGCATTACTTTTTCTTGGGTTGGATAGGAGTTTTTTTTAGCAGCTCTGACTTTACTTCTATCTCAAGAGCTTGTCGGGCGATGATTCGTTTCAACCGCTCATTCTCTTCTTCCAAAGCGCGAACCTCCGGATCTACGCGCTTATAGGCAGGCTTGAGTCCTTCTGCTCCTTTTGCCAGATACCGCTGCTTCCACTTTGATAAAAGGGTTGGTGATAAATTGTACTTGCGACATGTTTCCATGTAGCCTTCCCGTTCTGCTTCCTGGAGAAGGCTTAATCGCTCTTCGGGTGTGAATGATCTTTTTCCTCTTGGCATATTTCCCTAATTTAACTGTTACAAATCTCTTTTCAGATTCTTGTCCAGTCTTATAGGGGGTTAGTACAAACGTTTTTTACATAACGTGAGAGAAGTATTATATTTCGTGCCCTGTAAATCACGGAAAAATGAAAGCAAAAAGTATTTTCGAACGACTACGTGATGGAGAAACGATTCACGCAAACGACCCCGAAGGATTTAAACTGCGGGACGCTTCATTTGGCACTAAGCAATTATTGGTTCGGATGAATAATTCTTCCAGTCCAACAGAAATCCGGGACTTATTAAGCCAAATTACAGGCAGTGAAATTGACAAAACCGTTGATGTCTTTACACCTTTAAATATCAATTACGGCAAGCACACCAAAATCGGAAAGAACGTATTTATCAACTTCGATTGCACTTTTCTGGATTTGGGGGGAATTACCATTGAAGATAACGTATTGATTGCACCTAAGGTCAGCCTATTATCGGAGGGACATCCCCTATCACCTCAAAACAGACATTCCCTGATGGTTGGACATATTCACATCAAGAAAAATGTTTGGATTGGTGCCGGAGCAATCATTTTACACGGTGTCACTATTGGCGAAAATTCAATCGTAGCAGCAGGCGCTGTAGTGTCCAAAGATGTTCCGTCAAACACATTAGTTGGCGGAGTACCAGCAAAATTTATTAAGACAATTGAATAAAAGTTACATCATGAAGTATTCATTGGCCATTATCATAATTACATTTCCCTTGCTAGTTTGGCCTGCTTACAATAATGAGTCCGCAATTCCACCAGAGGAAGATATTCAAGAGAATCTGAACGAAAATGTAGAGAACATGAATGACATAATAACCATCACCATTGGCAACAACCATTTTACAGCAACACTTGAATCAAACGCTGCAGCAACCGAATTCAAAAAAATGCTTCCACTAACAATTAAGATGAATGATCTCAACAGCAATGAGAAGTTTTTTGATCTCCCGTCTAGTCTTCCAACAAATGCATTGAACCCACGCACCATTAACTCGGGGGATCTTATGCTTTGGGGTTCCAATACGCTGGTATTGTTTTATAAGACATTCAACACGACCTATAGCTACACCAGGCTTGGAAAAATTGAAAACCCGAGCGGCCTCTCAAAAGCTCTAGGTTCGGGTAACGTGACGGTCACGTTTGAATTGCTCAGCAAATGATAAACTTAAAAACACAACGATGAAACTCAACCTTATTAATTCCATCACTGTCTTGCTATTGCTGGTCACATTCATTAGCTGTAATCGCGACAACAATCAAAGTCAGCAATCAGAATCTGATTCTTCGAAAGAAGCAATTTTTCCAAAGGGTGAACCAGGTCCCGCAACAAACTTCACAGGCAACGCCTACAACTTTGGCTTAGTCGCAAATGATTCTATCTACAACACACTTGTGGGAAATGTGTATTTCGAAAAAAGTGCGAGATCAAACTGGCACTTACATCCAAGCGGGCAAATTCTAATTGTACTCGATGGTGAGGGATATCATCAACTGGAAGGACAGCCAAGGCAAACGATGAAAAAGGGTGAAGTCATCAAGGTTCCGGCAAATACAAGACACTGGCATGGCGCCACTGAATATAACAGTCTTACGCAAATATATATTTTGCCAAAGACAGAAAACGGGTTTGTCACATGGATGGAGCCCGTAACCGATGAGCAGTATAAATCAAACAACTAACACAAATGGAAATTATTAAATTAGGTTCTCAACCATCCATCAAAGGCCCGGAAGATTGGTTCACGGGATCAGTTCGTATTAATTATTTATTTCAACCAAATGGACACAGACGCGCTGGTGCAGCAGAAGTAACCTTCGAACCGGGTGCAAGAACAGCGTGGCACACACATCCTCTTGGTCAAACGCTAATTGTATTGTCGGGAATAGGATTAGTGCAACATGAGGGTGGTGCTATTGAAGAAATCAGGCCCGGTGATATTGTGTGGATTGCCCCGGGGGAAAAACATTGGCATGGAGCCTCGCCAACAATGGCAATGACGCACATCGCCACGCAAGAGGAACTGAACGGAAAAGTTGTAGATTGGATGGAAAAAGTGAGCGATGAGCAATATCAAATCGCACTATTAAAATGACAATTAAAAGCTGACTCTATATTTTAATATTCTAACAAGTATGATCCATCGAATTGCTTATGCTATCGTTTCTCTTTCATTGATAGTATCGACTGCTGCTGTTCCACAAACCAACCCGGTAATCGATGCATTTCCCAAAGGCACTATTTTACACGGAAACATAGCCTACAACAATGATACATTAGCTAATCACTTGCTAGACATCTACCTGCCACCGAACACAAAGGGTAAAGTTCCATTGGTCATCTTCATACATGGTGGTGGCTGGTTAGGTAATGATAAGTATGCAGATATTGGTTACATGAAAAAAACGGTGGCGGAAATAGTTAGCAGTGGTTTTGCACTTGCCTCCATCGATTACCGGTTTGCAACGCAAGCGATTTTTCCTGCACAGATACAAGACTGCAATCGCGCCATTTCTTTTCTGGTAGGCAACGCAGACAAATACGGCCTTGATAAAAAACGAATTGCTATCATGGGCTTTTCCGCAGGTGGACACTTAGCCTCATTGACGGGTTTGTCAAAGAATAACAACGTAGAGAACTTTTTCATGCCAGGAACAAATAAATCGTTCAGCTTCAAAGCTGTGATTGATTTTTATGGTCCTGCAGAATTAATATTATTTCCTGGCGCCAATGATCCAAAGTCTCCGGAAAGTCTCCTGATCGGTGCAACGCCAGTGTCACGACCTGATCTCGCAAAGGCAGCCAGCCCCGTTACGTATGTCGACAAGAATGATCCGCCATTCCTGATTATTCATGGCGAAAAAGATGATCTCGTTTCAAATAGACACTCTCAATTACTAAGTTCATGGCTACAGGTAGTTGGCGTTGAAAATGAACTTGTGATTGTTAAAGATGCCCCTCACTTTGGCGAGATGTACGATGTAGATGAAGTAAGAAACAAGGTCATGAGTTTTCTAAAGAAGCAATTGAATTGATACTGATTGCTTCGAGTGAATATTCGAGACAGTCTGTGCGTTAAAAAAGACAAAGCGGGATCTATAAAGACAATGACAAAAGAACCATAAGGGTAAATCAAGCACCACCGCTCGATTGAATTTAAAGAGTGGTGTAACCTTAACCGGTGACAAAAGACACGGCTACGAATGAATTGCGGTAAAGGGCCATACTTCTGCCAACAATGTGTATAAAAACAAAGCGCTAGTTAAGTGTTGCATTGTGGTTCTAGTTTTTTTAATTTCGTTCAGTGTCGGGGATAGAACGTAGCAGGGACATTGAATTCATTGTATGTAAGGGTAAGACGGTCGACTGGTATTTATTTACGATTGAGTGTCATGAATTAAGGACTTACAAACAAGGATCTTTAATTGCAATTCGACATTCAACCATTCAGGACATAAATGGCGACTCAATTTTGTTTCGTTTCGCAATTGAACGGTACAAACAAAAGAGTAACAAGGACTGGAAAGAAATCAATTCAAGGACACATGACTTTTGGATTGAATCAAATAGACTTGACGGAGAGTTAATTTGTGAGATTGAGGATTAATAACGCGATAAGCCACCACTTCCCAAACACAACGTTAGGCTCAAGCCGTCAGGATATAAATAATTACAATCGACAAATGGAGATAGACTCAAGACTTGAACTATGTTATTCAAACTAATTAAATCAAGTAGCATAACTCAGCTGATTTTAAGATACGTAGCAGAAATTATTATAATTTTTGTTGGCATTACTGTATCATTTATTTTTGACCAATGGCGTGAGGATATAAAAAAAAAGAAAGATCTAGTTGAATTATCACAAGCGCTTCTTACAGATATCGATGCCCTAAAAATAAAATTGAAAGAAGACTTAATTGGGTCCTCTGCCTGGATTCGTCAACTGGATTCCCTTCGCAATCAACGCACTTCGAAAAAGTTCTCAGACCGACAACTTAAGTGGTTTTACAAAATGGCGACTGGACAGTATACTTTTCTTTTCGACCCGTACTCCCCCACTTACATGGCAGCCGTTAGTACTGGAACGATTAGTGAATTGCCCGAAAAAATCAATAATCAACTCTATAAAATATATAGGGTAAACCTCCCCTTATTTCAACTACTTTATAACCAGCAGCAAGAAAATATTCTGAATTTTAGGAACACAACAATGTTAACTGCGAATTCGTATTTATATACGACTGAGATTTCTACTATCAACCCGGATTTAAAACTGCTTGCTGAAGAAATTCAACGACCCGCTTATGGAAATTTTATTAATCAGGTAATTATTACAGAAAGAGAAGTCTATAAACTTAATGAGGATATATTCAAATCATTAACAGAGGCGGAACGTAGTTTGCGTGACTATGTAGACATGTTTAAGTAGTAATGGTAGCCGACAAGTTCGGCCATTAAAAAGTTAACTCTGCCGAATACGAATCCTGAAATCATTTAATAAAAAAAACCGGCTTGCACCGGTTTTTTTGTTTTCGATCTAATGACGAGCTAATCACCGCCTTTCGTTTCTACCTTGTATGAAGTTAACATGGCACTAAAATACTCGCGGTTCATGCGGGCAATATTCGTAATCTTAATTCCTTTAGGACATTCTGCTTCGCACGCATAAGTATTGGTACAGGAGCCAAAACCTTCGGCATCCATTTGGGCAACCATGCGCTCCACACGTTCCTTACGTTCAGGCTGGCCCTGCGGAAGTAAGGCAAACTGTGAAACTTTCGCTCCAACAAATAACATGGCAGAGGAATTTTTACAGGCAGCCACACACGCTCCACATCCAATGCACTGAGCTGCATCCATGGCTTCATCGGCTATATGCTTGGGAACAGGTATTTCATTGGCATCGGGTACCCCTCCTGTATTCACGCTCACGTAACCTCCGGCTTGTTGTATACGATCAAAAGCCGAGCGGTCAACCATTAAATCTTTTATAATCGGAAATGCATTAGCGCGCCAGGGTTCGATGGTAATGGTTTCTCCATCCTTAAACGTTCTCATATGCAATTGGCAGGTAGTAGTTTGCAATGGGCCATGCGGACGACCATTGATATACAGACTGCACACCCCACAAATTCCCTCGCGACAATCATGATCAAACGTAACGGGCTCTTCGCCTTTCTTAATCAGATCCTGATTGAGTACGTCAAGCATTTCCAAAAACGACATATCAGAAGAAACATGGTCTAACGAATAAGTCTTAAACTGACCTTTGGTGTTTCTGCCTTGTTGCCGCCAGATTTTTAATGTTATTTTCATAGTTCTACTTATAGCTTCGTTGAGTTAACTTAACATTTTCGAATTTGAGTTCATCTTTGTGAAGTGTTTCGGGTTGATCCCCCTTATACTCCCATGCCGATACATAGGCAAACTCATCGTCTTTACGCATGGCCTCGCCATCCGGGGTTGCAGACTCTTCACGGAAGTGACCACCACACGATTCAGAACGACTTAACGCATCGTCAACCATCAACTCACCCAACTCGAGGAAATCTGCAACACGGCCAGCCTTCTCAAGTTCCTGGTTAAGCTCATTGGTAGAACCCAGGACGTTAACATTCGTCCAGAATTCAGCACGCAATTCTTTGATAAGATTCTTTGCCTTCTTCAAGCCGGCCTCGTTGCGCGACATACCGCAGTAGTCCCACATGATCAACCCAAGCTGGCGATGAAATTCATCCACCGTCTTCTTGCCTTTTATACTTAGTAGTCGATTTACGTCCGCTTGCACTTTATCCATACCTTCTTTAAAGGCAGGGTGATCGGTTCCAATTTTATCATTCCATCCGATCGTGGCGAGATAATCACCAATTGTATATGGAATAACAAAATATCCATCGGCCAGGCCCTGCATAAGAGCACTGGCGCCTAATCGGTTTGCACCATGATCTGAGAAATTAGCCTCACCCAGGCAATATAAACCTGGAATGGTTGTCATCAGATTATAATCAACCCACAAGCCACCCATGGTATAATGTACCGCAGGGAAAATCATCATAGGAACTTCATAGGGATTGTCGCCTGTAATCTGCTTATACATATCAAACAGATTACCATACTTGGATTCAATCACATTTTTTCCGTCCCGTTTGATGGCATCCGAAAAGTCCATAAATACAGCCAACCCGGTTGCACCAACACCACGGCCTTCATCGCACACATTCTTTGCATTGCGTGAAGCCACATCACGAGGCACCAGGTTTCCAAAGGAAGGATATCTTCTTTCCAGAAAGTAATCGCGATCTTCTTCTTTGATATTTGCAGCATCTTTTGCTTTCAATCCTTTCATCGCTGTCTTGGGTACCCATACCCGACCATCGTTTCGTAACGACTCCGACATCAATGTGAGTTTGGATTGGTGATCTCCCGAAACCGGGATACAGGTAGGGTGAATTTGTGTAAAGCAAGGATTGCCAAAGAACGCTCCTTTTTTATGTGCCCGCCATACTGCAGAAGCATTACAGGCTTTAGCACTGGTGGAAAGATAAAAGACGTTGGAGTAACCACCCGTACAAAGCAAAACTGCATGGGCACTATGTGATTCGACTTTACCAGTTACAAGATCGCGGGTAATAATTCCCCGTGCTTTGCCATCAATAGTAATCACATCAAGCATTTCGGTGCGCGTGTACATGGTAACTTTACCGGCAGCGATCTGACGATTGAGCGCACTGTAGGCCCCTAACAATAATTGCTGTCCGGTCTGTCCGCGGGCATAAAAGGTGCGCGAAACTTGAGCCCCCCCAAAAGAACGGTTTGCCAATAAGCCGCCATATTCCCGGGCAAATGGAACTCCCTGAGCTACACACTGGTCTATAATACTCACACTCACTTCAGCCAGTCGGTGAACATTCCCTTCACGGGCGCGATAGTCTCCGCCTTTAATGGTGTCATAGAACAAACGATAAACACTATCGCCATCATTCTGATAATTTTTTGCAGCATTGATTCCACCCTGAGCCGCGATGCTGTGTGCCCTTCGTGGACTATCATGATAGGTAAAGGCCTTAACCTTATAACCCAACTCAGCCAATGAGGCAGCCGCTGAGGCTCCGGCTAACCCGGTACCAACAACAATGATCTCATACTTTCTCTTGTTGGATGGATTAACCAGCTTCAGATTGAATTTATGCTTGGTCCACTTTTCACCCAACGGTCCTTCCGGAATTTTCGAATCTAGCTTCATGTTCTATGATTGAAGTTTTTTAAATCTGTGTACTTAATGCTTAAACAAAAAACATCCAAATTGGAATTAGCGCAAATGCAGCAGGCACAATCACGGCAAAGGCTCTTCCAACGAAACTAATAACAGGATTGTATTTCATATGGTTTAACCCTAATGTTTGAAATGCACTGGTAAAACCATGCCATAGGTGGAATGCCAGCCCAATCATACATACCACATATAAAATGACATACCAGGCTTCAGAGAATGCCAATGAAACAATAGCATAGAGATCTTTTACTTCAACACCATCATAGGTTGCTGTAGGTATTCCGCCCCAGTGCATTTGTGCCCAAAAGTCTTTCATGTGAATAATCAGGAAGATCAGGATCAGCGTGCCTAAAATGCCCATGTTTCGGGAAGCCCAGGCTGACGACTTTCCGGTTACAGCATATCCCTGCGGTCCACGGGCTTCACGGTTCTTTCTCGATAGGTAACCGGCCATGAAAACATGCAAAAGGATAAATGCATAATTGCCATAGGAGATTACTTTAATGAGTGGGTTGGTCGTCATGAATTTAGCATAGACGTTAAATGACTGCCCGCCATCCTCTTTGAGTAATTGCAGATTACCCGCAAGGTGTACAGCCAGGAAAAGAATCAGAAAGAGCCCGGTGAGGGCCATCAATACTTTTCTTCCAAGCGAACTTGAAAATAGGTCAAGAAACCATTTCATAATTTAGTATAGGTTGAGCATTTATTGAATCGAACCAAAAATACTTCTCAAAGCCATACCAAACAATCGGTTGTTATATTTTTAAACCTTCTAAATAGACTTGTTGAATCCACATCGTTAAAATGTGAACCAACAGGAACTTGCCAAAAACAAAATCAATTTCATTAATGGCGAAAAAATGAGTTCATCGATCGAAGGGAATCAATTTAGTTAATGGATGATTTCAAGGCTCAATCTCAGCTAATTAGAGATTTTAAGTGAACCCCCTAGGGAATTATTACAAATTTGATAATCAATGACTTATAATGAATAAACGCGTTATGCCTAATTTTCATTTCAAGCTTTGTGACTCTAAAATAGCATGATTGGACGATTCACTAATAGGATTAAATTTACAGCCACAACCATTGAATTTTAGATGTATTTGATTTTCGATACGGAAACCACAGGTCTTCCGCATAATAAGACTGCACCCCTCACCGATCTTGATAACTGGCCCCGACTTGTACAAATCGCCTGGCAACTTCATGATAAAAATGGTAATCTTCTTTCGCAACAAAACTTCATTGTAAAACCCGATGGATTTGATATTCCCTTTAAAGCCGAACAAGTGCATGGTATCTCCACCAAGCGGGCACAGGACGAAGGTTATGAACTGCTTAACGTATTAACGGAGTTAAATAAGGATCTGGCAAAGACTCAATTGCTGGTTGGCCATAACATTGAGTTTGATATTAATATAATCGGAGCCGAGTTAATCCGTCAGTCCCTTGATACAGCCTATTTTCTTTCTCTTCAAAAACTCGATACCGGAATTGCTGCTATCGAATTTTGTCAACTGCCTGGTGGCATGGGTGGCAAGCTTAAAATGCCACGACTTTCGGAGCTTCACGAAAAACTTTTTGAGGCAAACTTTGAAGACGCCCATGATGCTTCGTACGATGTTGCTGCAACAGCCCGATCATTTTTTGGACTCATTTCTAAAAAAGTAGTTAATCCTTTCGATGCAACCCCGGTTGATGAAATCGTCTATGAAGAACCCAATCTGAATGCCGGAAATTCTTCAAAGCGTGAAAAGAAAAAAGCAAGTGAATATTCTACAGACGCAATAAAGAAAGATCTTACTGAGAAACCTTTTTGCCATTTGCACCTTCACTCACAGTACTCCGTATTACAAGCGGTGCCCGATGTGAATGAAATTATCGCGAAAGCAAAATCGCAAAGCATGCCAGCGGTGGCGATAACAGACTTTGGCAACATGTATGGAGCCTTCAAATTTGTTAGCGAGGCACTCAAGCATTCCATTAAGCCCATCGTTGGGTGTGAGTTTTACATATCTGAAGAACGTAAAAAACTTAAGTTCACAAAAGATAATCCGGATAAACGATACCATCAGGTGCTACTGGCTAAAAACAAAGTTGGCTATCAAAACCTGGCTAAGCTAAGCTCCATTGGATTTATTGAAGGCCTGTATGGTATTTATCCAAGAGTAGATAAAGAACTTATCAAGCAACATAAAGAAGGAGTCATTGCAACAACCGGTGGTCTTAACAGCGAAATTCCTTATCTTATACTTCATGTGGGCGAGAAACAGGCCGAAGAAGTTTTTGTTTGGTGGCATCAATTATTTGGTTCTGATTTCTATATAGAACTAAACCGGCACGATACCCGGGAAGAAGACCGGGTTAACGAGACCTTGTTAAAGTTTGCTGCCAAACATGGTGTAAAATATTTTGCAGCGAACGAATGCTTTTACTTGGAGAAGGAAGAGTCGAATGCGCACGATGTTTTATTGTGCATCAAAGAAGGTGAATATCAATCTACTCCGATAGGCTCTGGGCGTGGAACGCGTTACGGGCTTCCCAACAATAATTTCTATTTCAAGTCCCAGGAAGAAATGAAATCACTCTTTCATGATCTTCCCGAGTCGATTGAAACGATCAGCGAGATTCTTGAGAAAATAGAAACTTATGAGTTGAAGCGGAACGTGTTACTTCCCAAGTTCACTATACCGAAAGATTTTGCCAGCGAAGATGACTATTTGAAACACCTCACGTATGAAGGTGCCAAGCGAAGGTATCCACAACTAACTGCCGAAATAAAAGAGCGAATTGAGTTTGAATTGGAGACGATCAAGAAAACGGGTTACCCCGGGTACTTTCTTATTGTACAAGATTTCACCGGCAAAGCACGGGAAATGGGAGTTTCTGTTGGCCCAGGTCGTGGCTCTGCGGCAGGTTCGGCTGTAGCTTATTGCATTGGCATTACTAACGTAGATCCTATCGCTTACGATTTACTGTTCGAACGTTTCTTAAATCCCGACCGCGTATCGCTGCCTGATATTGATATTGACTTTGATGATGAAGGGCGAGATAAGGTGTTGAAATATGTGATTGAAAAGTATGGGCATGATCAGGTAGCTCAGATTATCACCTATGGCACGATGGCTGCAAAATCTTCGATCCGGGATTGTGCGCGGGTGATGGAATTACCATTAACTGAAGCCAACAATATGGCTAAGTTAGTACCGGAGCGGCCCGGAACTTCGCTGGAAAAGGCGTTTGAAGAAGTAAAGGAACTGAGTGAAATAAAAAAAGGAAGTGATCTTAAGTCACAGGTACTTAAACAGGCCATCGTACTTGAAGGTTCTCTGCGAAATACCGGGACACATGCCTGTGGAGTAATCATTACCCCTGATGCCCTCACCAATTTTGTTCCGGTCTCCACAGCCAAAGATTCCGACATGCTGGTGACCCAGTTCGACAACAGCGTGGTAGAGAGCGCGGGCATGCTGAAGATGGACTTTTTGGGACTTACTACCCTCACCATCATCAAGACAGCTATCAAAAACATTAAGAAAAGAAAAGGTATTGAGATTGACATTGATAAAATTCCACTGGATGATGTAAAGACCTACCAACTTTATCAGCGGGGTGATACTACGGGCACCTTCCAGTTTGAATCGGATGGGATGCAAAGTTATCTGCGAGGGTTAAAGCCAGATAAGTTTGAGGATTTAATTGCGATGAACGCGCTCTACAGACCCGGCCCGATGGAATATATTCCTGCTTTTATTGCACGTAAGCATGGCCGCGAGCCCATCAAGTACGATCTGCCCGTAATGGAAGAATACCTGAAAGATACTTATGGGATTACTGTGTACCAGGAGCAGGTGATGTTGCTGTCTCAAAAGCTTGCCAACTTCTCTAAAGGCGATGCAGACGTATTGCGTAAAGCAATGGGTAAGAAGCAGAAAGAAGTGCTTGACAAAATGAAGGACAAATTCATCGCAGGGTGTAGAACAAATGGACATGATGAGCGTATCGCGGAAAAAATCTGGAAAGACTGGGAAGCATTTGCACAATATGCCTTCAATAAATCGCACTCTACATGCTATTCTTTAGTAGCCTATCAAACTGCTTACCTGAAAGCAAATTACCCGGCTGATTATATGGCGGCCATCTTAACACATTCTCAAAGCAACCTTGATAACGTAACCTATTTTATTGAAGATTGTCGCAAGCAAGGCATTGAAGTGTTGGGCCCACACGTAAATGAATCGGGTGTTAACTTCGAAGTGAATAAGCAAGGGCAAATTCGGTTTGGGTTAGGCGCTATTAAGGGTGCTGGTGAAGCAGCGGTTGAAGCCATTATTATTGAACGAGATGCACATGGTGCGTACAAGGATCTTTTTGATTTCGCCAAGCGCTTGAGCCAACGGTCGGTAAACAAAAAAACATTTGAATGTCTTGCCTTATCTGGTGCGTTCGATTGCTTTACCGAATACCATCGCAGGCAATACATCGCGGCAAAAGACGGTGATATGTCTCTTACCGAGAAAGTAATTCGCTATTCGAGCAAGATGCATCAGGAGGCACAAAGTGCCCAGGCAAGTTTGTTCGGTGGTTCTACTGGTACACAGATGCCTGCACCTAAAATTGAACCGATTGAACCATTTAGTGAAATAGAAAAATTACACTTCGAAAAAGAAGTAGTCGGTGTTTATATCTCAGGCCATCCATTGGATAATTTTAAATTCGAGATGGATACCTTTTGTACTACAGTTGTAACAATGCTCAATGACATTGATAGCCTGGAGGGCAAAGAATGCAAAGTGGGTGGCATTGTTTCAAGTGTGGAACATCGTATGACAAAGACGGGGCGACCGTTTGGTAAATTAATACTTGAAGATTATAGCGGAAAATTTGAGTTCATGCTCTGGAGTGATGATTATATGAAGTTCAAAGCCTTCCTCATGCCTGGATTATTTCTTTTTATTGAAGGCGGTGTTGTGCGGAAAGCATGGGGCGACCAAAATCTTGAATTCAAAATCCGGAATATTGAATTACTGAATGAGATTGCTTCCAAACGGGTGCAAGGGTTAGCACTCCGTTGTGAAATCGAAACAATCTCAGCTCCTTTCATTGAAAAACTGGAAAAACTCTGCAAAAAGAATTCAGGTAATTCAACGCTTACTTTTTATCTGAAAGATGAAACGGAAGGAGTTCAGGCCGAACTTCTTTCACGATCGTGCCGGATAAAAGTGAGCAACGAGTTTATCAAAGAATTAAAGCGAATCAGCGAAGTTGGTGTAGTTACGGATAAATCTGAAACCCGTTGGTTGACAGAAGTCGTGACCAAACCCGTGCTTACAGAAAAAACTGAAATTGGAACAATTTCTCCTACCTTTATGTTGGAGACAGTAGATTAACGAAAACAAACACTTAATACGTATATCATGGGTAAAACATTGGAACTCAACGACTCTAATTTCGATCAAGCTATCAATTCCGACAAGCCTGTACTGGTAGATTTCTGGGCTGAATGGTGCGGACCTTGCAAAATGATTGGACCACTTGTAGAAGAACTGGCGGGTGATTATGAAGGCAAGGCTGTAGTTGCCAAGCTAAATGTGGACGAAAATCCTCAGGTAACTGCACGATTTGGCGTTCGCTCTATCCCTACCCTACTCGTTTTTAAAAATGGTCAGGTAGTAGATAAGCAAGTAGGTGCTGTACCTAAATCAGTACTTTCACAGAAACTGCAAGCGCAGGTAGCTTAAGATATTTATTACAAACGAAAGCCCCACCCAGCATAGCCAGGGTGGGGCTTTTTTTATCTACTCATTATTAATTAACCCAGGCTGTTGCCTCGCAAAAGTCTGGAATTCTATTTGTGTAAGTATCACGCACCTTATAGTTGAATTGTATCTCATTCAAATACAATGAACCAACTCCTTCAATTTCATACCCATTCACTACCTGTCGTGGAATGAAGATCTTACCAGAAGAAATTTCTGCACGAACATCTACACCCGCATTGTAGAAATTTTCAATAATCACATCCCGCGAATTGTATCCATATCCCGATTTGCGAATGTAAATGTTGAATCGAATCGATTCATTGTATGTTTGGCTATATTCTTCAATCCGGTAAGAACCTGTAACCTGGTCGCGCTCATCATACAATGGTTCTACCACCAGAATATCACAGGAGGAAAGAACCAATCCAATAATCAGAAGTAGTAAGTTCGTTTTCATAACACACATTGTTTACAAGGGTAAAAACAATTGGTGGGCCAGAATGGGAAATCGCAACTTGGTAGTTATGCCAATGAACTAAGTGATCAATGATTATCAGCTAGTTAGAAATTAAACTGCCCCGACAAGTCGGGGCAGTTTAGCTTAAAAAATGGGTTAACTCAGTTTAAAAAATAAGGCACTCCGGCACCGGCAAAAAATATTTACCACCAACAACCACTACGAATGGAGTAAAAACCAGTCGTGCCGGATATGCCATAACTTTACCCTTAGAGGCTAACCAAAAAGTCAAAATATCAATCGAGGTGTCATTCCGGGCTTGACCCGGAATCCCGAATTGTGTATACTTCGCTAGATCGCGGCTCAAAGGCCGCGATGACAGATTGACTTTTTGGTCA
>ERZ795061.2915-NODE-2915-length-15324-cov-8.109437_pt1 | contig 15324 bp, 15 predicted proteins | sample MGYA00375145_ERZ795061 | MGnify/ENA primary metagenome ERZ795061 (study PRJEB30190, sample SAMN05720144) | anaerobic digester metagenome | isolation source: active sludge of municipal wastewater-treating anaerobic digesters | place: USA | collected 2014-12-22 ... | reverse complement strand
CGCCCAGTGATACGCTCACGGGCGCGCGCGCGACGGCGGTGCGCCCGCGTGACCCGGATGCCGCGCCGACGCCGCGCCCTGCGCCCTCTGTCGCGCAGCTGCGGGCCGACAGCGCGCGCGCGGCGAGCCTCGCGGCCACGCGCCGGGCGGTGGAAGTCGCGCTGACGTTCGTTGGTGCGCGCGGCGATACGCTCCGCTATCGCGTCGCCACGCCACGTCCGCGAGTGGGCGGCGCCTCGCGACTCGCGCCGCGCGGTGCGGTCCTGAGCGCCACCGGCGACTCGGCCATCGCCTTCGTGCGAGCGCTCGCCCGGCGCGGGGGCACCGTACGTGTGCTGGCGGGGCTCGGCGTCCCTACCTTCAGCGCGCAGACCTCGGTGGGGGGCTGGCCGCGCGTGGTGCAGGACGGCGCCAACGTCGGCGTCCTCGCCGATTCACTCGAGGGGACCTTCCCGCGCTTCTCCTCGGCGCGCCATCCGCGCAGCGCCATCGCCCTCTCGCGCGATTCCACCCAGCTCCTGCTCGTCGTCGTCGACGGGCGACGTCCGTGGAGCGTCGGGATGTCGCTCGTTGAGCTGGGCGACGCGCTCATCGCGTTAGGTGCCGGCCAGGCGATGAACCTCGACGGCGGCGGCTCGAGCGCGCTCTGGGTGAAGGGGGAGATCGTGAACTTCCCCTCTGATCCCACCGGAGAGCGCGCGGTGGGGAACGCCCTCGTCATCCGTCAGCTGAAACCATGAGCGCCTTCCAGGACCACTTCGCGCCGCAGGCGGGTTCCTACGCGGCCTTTCGTCCCACGTATCCGGCGGCGCTGATTGCCAATGTCGCGGCGCTGGCGCCGCGCCGCGAGCGCTGCTGGGACGTGGGGACGGGGAGCGGGCAGGCGGCCATCCTGCTGGCCGGGCAGTTCTCGCACGTCGATGCCACCGACGCGAGTGCCAGCCAGGTGGCGCACGCAACCGCGCACCCTCGCGTGACCTACCACGTCGCACCGGCCGAGCAGGCTCCGCTCGCCGACGCGTCGGTCGACCTGGTGACCGTCGCGCAGGCGCTGCACTGGTTCGATCTCGCCGCCTTCTACCGCGAGGTGCAACGTGTGGCTGTCCCCGGCGCGGCGATCGCGGCCTGGACGTACGGCATGGTCGAGGTCGATGCGGCGGTGGATGCCGTCGTGCACTGGTTCTACGAGGCACGCCTGGGGTCGTACTGGCCGTTCGAGCGCCGGCACGTGGAAAGCGGCTACGCCACGCTCGAGTTTCCCTTCCCGCGGCTTCCGGTCGAGTCGCCCCCCATCGAGGCCTTGCTCGACCGCGACGGCCTGACGGGGTTCCTGGGCACCTGGTCGGCGCTCAAGCGCGCCCGGGAGCAGGAGGGGGGCGATCCGCTCGAGGAATTGCGCGAGCGGCTGGCCGTCGCGTGGCCCGACGGCGCGACGCCGCGACTGGTGCGCTGGCCGATGTTGGTGCTGGCGGGGCGCATCAGCGAAAGGCGTTAGGCGGCGGCGCCTGCCAGGTCGGGCATCCTCGCCGGGATGGCGGTCAGTCCACCGCAGGTTCGACGCGCACGGGGAAGTTCATCGAGTTGGCGACGAAGCACAGCGCGTGCGAACGCTCGTGCAACTGTCGGAGCAGCCCGGGCGCCACGTCGCCGCGAACGGTTGTGCGCGGGCGCAGCACCACCTCGACGAAGCGCCCACCCCCGCCCGACGCCTCGACCATCACCCCCTCGGGCGAATCCTCGTAGGTCTCCAGCACCACCCCCGCGTCGGCGCACTGGTGCAGGAACCAGAGCATGTGACACGCCGACAGCGCCCCCACGAGCAGCTCCTCGGGGTTGTAGCAGTCGGCATCGCCGCGAAAGGCAGGATCGGACGATCCTGCGATGGGCGCCTTGCCCGGCGCCGACAACTCGTGCGATCGGCGGTAACCGCGATAGCTCGCGGTCCCCTCGCCCAGGTTGCCGGTCCAGCGGACATCGACGGAATAGTGATGCTGCTTCATTCGCGAATGGCGGGTTAGGCGACGGTCACGCCCCCGCGATGGTGGGGACGGGCCGACGACGGGGAGATCCTAACGCGGGGGGTCGAACACCAGCACGCCCGCGGTGCCGGGCGCGGTGGGGTCCTGATCGCGAGGGCCCTTGGGGCCGCCACGACGGACCTTGGCGCTGGCGTCGGTGACCTCGATGGCCACGTACGAGGTGCCCCGCAGGTGCTCCTCGGGAATGGGATCGAAGTCGACCCCCTCCGTGCGCCCCGGGAAGTAGCGCAGCATGAGCGCGAGCGACGCCCGCATCTGCTCCTCGGGGTCATCGACCACCCGCGCCGTCCCGAAGCAGACGGCGCTCCGATAGTTCACCGAGTGGTAGAGCGCGGTGCGCGAGTACACGAGGCCGTCGACCAGCGTCACCGACACGCAGACCGGCTTCCCGCTCGCCACGTGCTGCATGAGGCGCGAGTGGTGCGCGCCGTGGACATAGATCGTCCCCGGGCGCACCTCATCGAGGGCGTACGTCATGGGGATCACCACCGGCCCCGCGTCGTCGGCAACGGCGATGTGAGCCACCAGCCCGTCGCGCAGGATCCCCGCGACCTCGTCCGGCGCCGACCGCTCGGGATGGACGCGGAGGTGCGTTCGGTCGCTGGTCGAGGCCAGGGTGGGAGCGGGGCTGGGAACGGACGCGGTCATGCGCACCTATCGGCGGTGTGATGAGGCTCTTGTGGCCAGGCGGCGTAGCGAACGGCGAATCCTTCGGTGACTTTACGCCATCACTGGTTCTATCGAAATGGCCAGAAAGCAAACAACTGATAAGGCCAGATCCGCACGTCGAGGGAGTGCGGTCCCGCTCGCCCTCGCGCTCGACCCCGAGGCCGTCGAACCATTGCAGCGGCAACTGTACGCCGCCTTGCGAGGGGCCATCCTCGAGGGACGGCTCGCCCCGGGGATCCGCCTCCCCGGGACGCGCGGGCTTGCCGAGTCGCTCGACGTCTCCCGCACCACCGTCGCCCTCGTCTTCGACCAGCTGCGCGCCGAGGGGTACCTGCGCGGCCAGCAGCGCAGGGGGACGTTCGTGGCGCACGTCGTCCCCGACGACCATCTCCGGGCGCGTCCGGGGGGCGAGCCCTCCGCGGCGCGCCCGCGTTCGCGCACCGCAGGGCTGGCCTCCCCGGCCGGCGACGAGCTATCGCGACCGCAGACCTCCCATCGCGGGCGGCTGCTGGCGTCGCTCTCGGTGACGTCGTCGCCGATGCATGGGGTGACCGGGGCGCGCGCCTTTCGCCTCGGGACGCCGGCGCTCGATCACTTCCCGTTGCAGCTGTGGGGGCGACTGCTCGCGCGCCGCTGGCGCCGCCTCACCGCCGCGCAACTTGCCTACGCCGAACCGCATGGCCACCCACCGCTGCGCGCCGCCATCGCCGAGTACCTGCGTCAGGCGCGGGCGGTCAACTGCGACGAACGGCAGGTCATCGTGGTGAGCGGGGCGCAGCAGGCCTTCGACCTCTGCGCGCGCGTCCTGCTCGACCCGGGCGACGTGGCGGCCATCGAGGACCCCGGGTATCGCGGGACGCGCGCCGCGCTGCTCGCGGCCGGTGCAGCGCTCGCCCCGATCCCGGTCGATGCAGACGGACTCGACGTGGCCGCCCTCGACGCCCTCGCGGTGACGCCGAGGCTCGCCTGCGTCACGCCGTCGCACCAGTTCCCGTTAGGCGTGACGCTCAGCGCGGCCCGCCGCCTGGCGCTGCTGCAATGGGCGCGTCGTCGTGGGGCGTGGGTGGTGGAAGACGACTTCGATAGCGAGTACCGCTTTCGTGGGCGTCCCCTCCCCTCGTTGCAGGGGATGGACCTCGAGGGGCGCGTGGTCTACGTGGGGACCTTCAGCAAGACGCTCTTTCCCGCGCTGCGACTGGGCTACGTCGTCGTCCCTCCGGAGTTGGTCGAGCCGTTCGCCCAGGCGCGTGCCGCGGTCGATCGCCATCCGTCGTCGCTGGAGCAGGCCGTCGTCGCCGACTTCATCGCCGAGGGGCACTTCGCGCGCCACGTGCGGCGCATGCGCGGGCTCTATGCCGAGCGTCAGGACACGCTGCTGCGTCTCCTCGCCGAGCGCGCATCGTCGTGGCTCGAGGCGCAACCGGTCGATGCGGGGATGCACCTCGTGGGATGGCTGCACGCAGGGCACGACGATGCCGCGCTCGCGCGCGCCGCGCACGCACGCGGGGTCGTGGCCTCGCCGCTGGGGGCCTTGTCGATCGTCCCGCGTTCGCGGGGCGCGCTGCTGCTCGGCTTCGCCGGCTTCGATGCGCCGGTCATGACGCGCGCGATCGAGGTGTTGTGCGAGGTCGTGCGTGATTCGTCGCGCGATCCCGCGTGATCCGCGGCGGCGTGATCGGTTGCGAGTGGCGGCGCGGTGGTCGCGCGAGTGGGCGTCGCCCCATAGACAATGCCGGGACGTGCGGTCAGGTTGTGGGCGTGACTCGAGGCCACCCGATCTCCACACGTCACCGTACCGGCGACGCGCGACAGGTGGCCTGCCCCCCGGGAATCTCCGCGCGCACCCGTCCATCATGACATCGTCGGCGCATTTCGACGCCCCGCCGAGCGACACGCCCGAGGCGCGGCATCGCGCATTGCACGAGGCGCTGCGCGCTTTTCCCGCGTCGCTCTTCCAGTTCGATCCTCGCATGCGGGAAGGGTGGTATGCCGACCGGTACTTCGTGCGCACCACCAACACGGTCGCCTTCGACCAGCGCGACCCGGTGGTCCGGATGCAGGTCTTCGCCAAGCAGCATGGGATCATCGCCGGCGTGTACGAGGTCATCCGCATGCTGCAGACGCAGCTGGCGCGCCATCCGTATTCGGGGCGCGCGTACGCCATCGACGACCTGACGATCGAGACGCTCATCGACGGCGATCCGCTGGCGCCGCGCGAGACGGCGCTCCTGATCACCGGTCCCTACATCGCCTTTGCGCACCTGGAGACCGACTACCTCGGCGTACTCGCGCGGCGATCGCTCGTGGCGACCAACGTGCGACGGGTGATGGATGCCGCCAACGGGAAGCCGGTGATCTTCATGGGGGCGCGCCACGACGATTGGCGCGTGCAGACCCCGGACGGGTACGCGGCCCGCGTTGGGGGCGCGGGGAGTGTTTCGAGCGATGCCGGTGGGGCCTGGTGGGGGGCCTCGGGCGTGGGCACGATGCCGCACGCGATGATCGCCGCCTTCGGCGGCGATGTGGTCGCGGCGACGCTGGCCTTCACGCGCTACTGCCACGCGCACGAGCCCGATGTGAAGGTCGTCTCGCTCGTCGACTACCATAACGACGTGGTGCGAGACGCGCTGGCCGTGGCGCGCGCGATGCATACCACGTTCGGCACGGGGTCGCTGGCAGCGGTGCGGGTGGATACGAGCGAACGAATCGTCGACACCTCGCTCACCGCCGACGCGGCGGCCCGCGGGCGCGAGGGACTCACCGGGGTGAACCCGGAGTTGGTGCGCCGCCTGCGTGCCGCGCTCGATGGGGGCGGCTTTCCCGAGGTAGGCATCATCGTGTCGGGCGGCTTCACCCCCGCCAAGATCCGGCGCTTCGAGCGCGAACAGATCCCGGTCACCGGCTATGGGGTCGGCTCGTCGCTCCTCGGGCACAACGACGGCGAGCACGACGGCCTGCTCAACAGCTTCGACTTCACCGCCGACGTCGTGATGGTTGACGGGCGCCTGGAGAGCAAGGTAGGGCGCGGCTACGCCCCCAACGCTCGCCTCGTGCGCGTCGACCTCGGCGCGCTCGGCCGCACCGATCCCACGCCATGAACGCCCCGGCGCTCGCGGCTCGCCCCCGCATCGGCTGGGTGGTGGACGTCCAGCACGACTTCATGCGCCCGGAGGGGCGCCTGTACGTGCACAACCTCTTCGATGCAGGCGACGTCGGTGCCACGCAGGCGGCGCCCGCCATCGTGCGCACCGTCGCGTGGATGCGGGCGCACTGCCACGTGGTCGTCTTCACGGGGGACTGGCACGACTACGGCGATCGCGAAATCGACGTCGTGGCGCCCGACGCCACCAAGGGGACCTACCCACCGCACTGCATGGGGCTCTCCCCCGATGCCGACGAACGGCGGGGGGCGGCGCTGATCCAGGAGATCGACCCCGGGGCCGAGGCGCTCATCCTGCCGCGCGACGCCAACGATGCGCTGGCGCGCGAGGTCGCGCGCCGCGCAGTGAGCGAGCGTCGGCCCGTCTTCGTGCAGAAGCGCGAATTCTCGGTGTTCGAGGGGAACGCCGGTGCCAACGCCTTCGTGGCCGCGTTGCGCGAGGCGTTAGGCGGCACCCCGGACTTCATCGTCTGCGGCGTCGCCACCGACGTCTGCGTGAAGCAGGCGGTCGACGGGCTCCTCGACCGCTCGGCCGCCGTTGCCGTCGTGCGCGACGCCACCTGGTCGCTCGGCCTCCTGGGGGATGCCGAGACGTTCGACGTCTGGGCGGCACGCGGGGCGACGCTCACCGACTCGGCACGACTCGCCGCGGCGCCGTAGCAACGCCCGCGGATTCGATCGGGGCCCGCACGAAAGCGGGGGAGCGACCGTGACGTCGCTCCCCCGTTGGTCTGTCCCCTCGCCGGCCGCCGCTAGAAGGTGAAGCCCAGCCCCACTTCCATCCCGTCGCGCCGGAAGGGATTGAACGAGATGCGGCGCGGGAGCGGGAGGCTCATGAAGCGCTCCTGCGCGGCGCGCGACCCCACCACTCCCCCGATGATGGCCCCGATCACGAGGCCGGCGCCGGCGGTGGCGCTGCGGTTGAACTGCTTGGCCGAGTCGGACGGGTGATACAGGCCGGTGGCCCCCCAAAGGACGAGGGCGCCGATGGGGGCGCCGATGGCGGCCCCCTTCAAGATCGGGCGACGGTTGTACAGCTGATCGCCCCGGCTCACCTCGAGCTTGGTGATCTGGTCGACCGGGAAGGTCCAGATTCCGCGCCCGGCGGCCGCCTCGATGAAGACCGCGGTGTCGCCCTTCATTTCCAGGAAGTTGGCGAGCAGCGGCGACACCAGCGTGGTGGCGGAGATCCGCACCCTGGCCCCCGGGACGACCGGGAGGGCGCTGGTGCTGCGCGGCGTGGCCGGCGGGGTCTGCTGGGCTCCCGCCGGGAGGGCGAGCGCGGCCAGGAGGGAGACGACGGGGGCGATGGTGTGAAGACGCACAGGTGCTCCGTCGGAGCGCAAGGTGAAGACGGGAAGGAGGTTGCGACGGACTAAGTATACCCACGATTCGTCGCGCCGCCTCACCGGGTTCGGGGGCCCGAGCGACCCCCGCCGTACCCGGTCTGGAATAGGACGACCGTTGCACGGTCAGTGCCACAGTCTCGTCCGACGGTTGGAGCGCACCCGAAACCCCGGTATGTTGCGGTGCACGCAACGCCGACCGCCACAGCTGGAGGGGACCATGACGCATGCCGCCGACGTGAACGATGTGACCGCGCTCGTCCGCGGACCCAAGATGCCCGGACGCGTCTCGTCCTCGGTCGGGACCCTGGAAGGGTCGGCCATTCTCAAGATCGCCGGCGAGATCCGCCAGCGGATCGCCGCGGGCGAGAAGGTCTGCAACCTGACGGTCGGCGATTTCGATCCGAAGATGTTTCGGATCCCGGCGTCGCTGGAGCAGGGGATCACCCAGGCGCTGGCTCGCGGTGAGACCAACTACCCGCCGGGCGCCGGCCTTCCGTCGCTGCGGGAAGCGGTCGTCACCTACTACGAGCGCTCGTTAGGGCTGCGCTATCCGGTCGAGTCGGTCATCATCACGTCCGGGTCGCGTCCCGGCGTCTACGGGACGTACTGCACGCTGGTCGATCCGGGCGACCGTGTCGTGTATCCGGCGCCGAGCTGGAACAACAACTACTACTGCCACATGGTCGGCGCGGTCGCCGACCCGGTCGCCACGACCGCCGAGGAATCGTTCATGCCCTCGGCGGAAGTGCTCGCGCCGCACCTGCGCGGGGCGCGCATGCTGGCGCTCAACTCGCCGCTCAATCCCTGCGGCACCGCCTTCACCGCCGAATCGTTAGGCGCCATCTGTGACCTCGTGCTCGAGGAGAATGCGCGCCGCGGCAAGGCCGAGCGCCCGTTGTACCTCATGTACGACCAGGTGTACTGGCAGCTCACCTTTGGCGACACGGTCCACGTCGACCCGGTGAACCTGCGCCCCGAGATGGCGCGCTACACCATCCTGATCGACGGGATCTCGAAGGCCTTCGCCGCCACGGGCGTGCGGGTCGGATGGGTCCTCGGGCCCACCGACGTGATGGAAGGGATGAACAACTTCCTGAGCCACGTCGGGACCTGGGCGCCGCGCGCCGAGCAGGTGGCGACCGCCGCGTTGCTGCTGCACGAGGACGGAATTGCCGACTTCCGCGCACAGCTCCTCGCCGGCGTGCAGGCGCGCCTCGATGCCCTCTACCAGGGCATCAACGCCCTCAAGGGCCAGGGCTTCTCGGTCGACGCCATTGCGCCGCAGGGGGCGATCTACCTGAGCGCACGCTTCAACCTGTACGGCAAGACGACGCCGCAGGGCGACGTGCTCAAGACGAGCGAGGACATTCGCGGCTGGCTCCTGCGCGAGGCGGGGCTCGCGGTGGTCCCGTTCCACGCCTTCGGGGCCGAAGGGGAGAGCGGATGGTGCCGACTCTCTGTCGGCGCGGTGAGCCTCGAGGAAATCGCCGCCGCCCTCCCGCGCCTCGGCGCCGGCCTGGCTGCGCTGCGTTAGGTAGGAGACGACCACGGTGGTGACGCGCACGACGCGTCACCACGGCACGTCCGCTGAATCGCCCCCCTCTCTTCCGGAACTCGACCTGATGCCTGCTCGTCACCTGCTGTTCGCCGCACTCCTGTCCGCGGCCCCGACCTACGTGGCAGCGCAGGGGACCATCCCGCCGGCGGCAGAACAGGTCGCGGCGGCGGTCTTGCCGCTCCCGCCCGAGTATCGCGCCACTGCGCGCGTCCTCGGCTATGGGAGCGACGGCAAGCTCATCACGCTGCGGGACGGCAAGGTGATGACGTGCCTGGCGCGCGACCCCAAGGCGCCTCGCTTTCACGTCGCCTGCTATCACGAGTCCATGGAGCCGTTCATGGCCCGCGGGCGCGAGTTGCGCGCGCAGGGGGTGACCAACGCCGCGGAGATCGACTCCACGCGCTTCCGCGAGGTGAAGTCGGGGAAGATCGCGATGCCGAAGTTCCCGGCGGCCCTCTATTCGCTCACCGATGGCGCCTTCGACCCGAAGTCGGGGACGGCGCCGGGGGCCAAGCACCTGTACGTGGTCTACATACCGTATGCCACCCCGGAGAGCACCGGGCTCTCGACCAGGCCGAACGGGAACCAGCCGTGGATCATGTTCCCGGGGACGCCCAAGGCGCACATCATGTTCACCCCGACGATGTAGTGATGGGCGCTCGCGGCCCATCGCTCCGCCTGAATGGCGGTGTCCATGCCCCGTCACGAATGGTGACGGGGCTTCGGCGTTCCGGTCGCCGGGCATGGTGGTCGACGAGATGAGGGTGGAGCGCCATCGCTGGGTCGCCATCGCCGATGTCGGCAGCGGGTGGGAAGCGGATCTCGTCGTTGCGCGCCTCGACGCCGAGGACATCCCGGCGCGCGCCCGCGGCAATGATCTCGTGGGGATCTTCGGCCCGGGGTTCCAGGGGGCCACGGCGCGCGGCTTCCTGGTCGAGGTCCCAGAGCCGTACGTCTCGCGTGCTCGGGCCTTGCTCGCGCGCCCCGCGGTGCTGCCTGACGAGTGGGCCGACGAGTCGGGCGGCACCGACTAGGCGCGTCGTCCGCACCGCCACGAGCGCAACGCGAGCGCGACGAAGGCGCGAAGCGAACGAGTGGCCCCGGTCTCGCGCCCGCTACGCCGCGGCCGCCTAACGTGCGTCGTGCACGACGAGCGCCAGCGGGACGTCGCGCAACCCGGGCCAGCGCTGCGGTGCCGCGCCGGTGCGTCCGCGCACGAGCAGCTGCGCCGAAAGCCCGCCATCAAGCATGAGGGCCCGGACGGCGCCGAGTCGACGCATCAGCTCAGCCATTTCCGGTGTCGTGGGGCCGATCGGCGTGCGATCGGGGAGGGCACCCCCCGCATAACGCGACAGCGCGATGATCACGTGGCCGTCACGTCGTACCCCGATGGCCAGTCGCGTGTCGCGGTGCGTGCGGTCGACCTGCGCGGTGGCGGCGCAGAGCGCCGCGGGGGGGCGTGCATCGCCCTCGAGGAGGGTGGGGTACGACTGCACCGCTTCGCGAACTGCGGCCGATCGCCGCCACGCGGCAATCGCCGATCGCGGGACGATGTCGACCGCGCCCGCCGTGTCGACCACCAGCGCACCTGCAAGCGTCCCCTCGCCGGGGGGCTGCCATTCGCGCCCCCGGTGCACCACCCAACCCCACGGCCCGTCGTCGATGAACTGGCCGGCGTTGAGCGCGATGCGTGCGCGCTCAGGGGCGGCGTCGAGGTTCCATGGCGCGAGCGCGCCATCCTTCTGCACGAGGTCGAGCGCGACGCGCAGCTGCGCGGGGTCGAAGGCGACGACGATGATGCGTGCCGGGACCGCACGCGCCCCGAGGCGAACGGACCACTCGCTCCATTGTACGTCGTCGCCGCGCCAGCTGAGCCGTGGGGCGGCCAGCGGAGACGCCGTCTCGTTGCAGCTGATGGCGTCGATGACGCTGCTGGTGACCACGCGCTGGGCGCGCGCCTGCGCTGCAAGGTCGGCCAGCGGTGTGACGGTGACGAGCAAGGCCCCGCAGGTGAGGCGTACCAGCGACGCACCACGCCGCAGGCGCGAAGCGGTGGCGCGGGGGCCCGGAGGCCCCACACGCCGCCGCCCGGAGCCTGTCACCAACCGCGCAGGTCGGAGCTCCCCGACCAGGTCAGCGTCCCACCCTTGAAGAGCGGGGCCATCGCCACGAGCTCGTCGCGTCGAGCCGCGAGCACCGCCAGCTCCTCTTCCGTGAACACCCCTTCCTTCCCCGCCGCCTTGGCGCTGATCAGCCCGGCCTGCGACATCGCGTACAGGGCGATGCGCTCGCGCACCATGCCGAACTGGTAGCGCGTCATCGCGGAGAGCGCCGGATCGGTCACGACCAGGGTGTTGAAGTCATCACCACTCTGGTTGGCGCCGGCGATGGCGCGCAACAACGACGGCGGCGCGTAGGGGCGGGCGCCGCACTTGCCGGCGACGCCGAACATCGTCGCGGTCAACTCGTGCGTCGCCACCTGCAGGCTGTCCTCCAGGAAGACCGCCTTGAGGCGGTCGTTTGCCGCCAGCGCGGCGTTGTACCGGCGGCTCAGCCCATCCTGACGTGCGCTCATCTTGCGCGACGCCTGCATCCCGGCCTGCGAGGGCATCGCCCCGTTGGACGTGGCCCCCTGCACGCAGGCCATCGCCGAGTCGCGCTTGGGTTCGTACACGGCCCGCTCGGCATTGGCGGTCGCCAGCAGCTTGGCCCTCTCGGCGACGGAGGCGATCGCCGCCATCACCATCGTGACCCGGTCGGACGTGACGGCGATATCGACCTTGGCCGAGTTCGAGCCCCCCGCGCCACCGGTCGCTGCGCCGGGGCCGCTGGCCGCGGCGCTCGAATCCTTCGCTGAGCCGCCGACCTTCGCCTTGGCCGCGTCCTTCATGGCGTCCTTCCCGAGCTTCTTGAGGCGACTGCCGATCTGTGCTTCGGCCGGCGAGGCAACGGAGAGCGCGATCAGGAGGGCGGTGCCGCTACGCAGGAGATCCCGCAGGAGGTGACGCGAGCTGGTGCGCATGGTTCGGTGGTGTGATGGGGACGGACGATTGTGGCGAACGCAGGCGACCGCCGTGTGCTGGCGGTCGGGGAGCGCGAACCGGCTCAGCCGGCGCCCTGGGCGGAGTCCACCATCTCACCGCGCCGGCGCCGGAACGCCGCGTACGCACGGAATCCCACCACAATGACGAGCAAGGTGCAGGCCAACAACACGCCTAACGCCGAGAGCTTGATAACCCCCTTGAAAAGCACCAGGGCGGCGGCCAGGACGAGGACCACCGTCGGCCCCTCGTTGAAGACCCGGTACCACTCGCCGCTCCGCGACACCGTCCCGAGCTCGAAGCGTGCAATCGTCTGCTGGCAGAAAAAGTGGTAGACCGTCAGCAGGACGATCAGGAAGACCTTGAGCCAGAGCCAGGACTCGCGCAGGTAGGCGGGGATGAGCAGCAGCATCCCGGCTCCGGTCGCCCACGTCAGGACCATCGCCGGCTGCATGATGATCGCGTACAGCCGCCGTTCCATGTGGCTGAACTGCTTCCCCAGGATCGAGCGTCCGGGCTCCGGCGTGGTCAGCGATTCCGCGTGGTAGACGAAGAGGCGCGGGAGATAGAAGAGCCCGGCCATCCAGCTGACCATGAAGACGATGTGGAAGACCTTGACCCAGAGATACAGCATTCAAGACCTGGAAGACGGGAAGACGGGAAGACGGGCAGGCAGGAAGACGGGTGGAAACCTACTTCCGTCTTCCTCTCGGTCCACCCGGCCGAAGCGCGTCAGGCGTTCGCGTCCGCCACCTCGGCGTCGGGGGCGTTCGCCTTGACCGACGCGATGCCGTTCTCCACCGCGGCTGACGATGAGTACATCTCGCTGCGACCGATCTCCACGGCGTTGTTGGCCACCATCACGAAATACGGTGAGCCGTCCGATCCCGTTCGTCGGTCGTAGTTGGAGTTCTCGGCGGCGTGACGACGCACCGAGTCGATGCCCTCCAGGACGCCCTGCCGTGTGGCGTAGGTCTGGCTCGTCAGGATCACCTGCCCGTTGGCGGCCTTCAGATTGAACATGAAGCGGTCGTCAGCGGTGGTCTTCACCTCGAACTTGGCTGCCATATCTCCCTCCGGGTTATCGGTGCGCGGGGAAGAGTCTTGGCCCGACCGTCGCGCATCGGTCGCCGCGTGCTGAAACGTGAACCGCGGCCCAATTCTCCTGCCCAGCGCCCGGCGCTGAAAGAGGGCATCCCCCGAAGTCGCTCGGGTGTGACGCAGCGGCTGGCGCTGGACCGGAGGCGAGGACGCCGAGCCCTTGACCCGAAAGGCTGAAACTTTTAGCCTTCCATCCGGCTTTACGGATGTATATGGCTGCTCCTGCGACGCTAGACCACCTCAGCACACTCGCCGACTCCACCCGGAGCCGGCTCCTGCTCGTGCTCGAGCGTCACGAGATGACGGTCACCGAACTCTGTGCTGTGCTTCAACTTCCGCAGTCCACCGTCTCGCGGCACCTCAAGGTCCTGGGTGATGAACGGTGGGTCGAGAGCCGGGCCGAGGGGACAAGTCGCTTCTATAGGATCACGTCGACGCCGGATGAGTGGGCCGAGCGCTTGTGGGCGGTGGTGCGCGACAGCGTCCTCGCCACCCCGATGGCGGAACAGGATCGAGCGCGTGAAGGGGCGGTCCTTTCGGGGCGCCGGTCGCGGGCGCGCGAGTTCTTCGCATCCGTGGCAGGGGAGTGGGAGTCGGTGCGAACCGAACTGTTCGGCGATCGGTTGGACCTCCAGCTCGTCCTCTCCTTGCTCGATCCCCAGTGGGAAGTCGGGGACCTGGGGTGCGGGACCGGACACCTGACCGCGCTGATGGCGCCGCACGTGAAGCGTGTGGTGGCGGTCGACGGTTCGTCGGAGATGCTCGCCGCCGCCCGAGACCGGGTGCGCGACGCGTCGAACGTCGATCTGCACCTGGGCGACCTCGAGCAGCTCCCGCTCGCCGATGGTTCGCTCGACCTGGCTACGCTCTCGCTCGTGCTGCACTACGTCCCCGACCCCGCCCGCGCGATCGGTGAAGCGGCACGCGTGCTGCGACCCGGCGGTCGCCTGGTCGTCCTCGACATGATGCCCCACGAGCGCGACGACCTGCCGCAGCGCATGGGGCACGTCTGGCGCGGCTTCGCCGACGCGCAGGTGCGCGAGTGGTTGGTCGCCGCAGGCTTTTCCGACGTTCGCTACACCGCACTCCCCCCCGACCAGTCATCCCGCGGCCCCGCCCTGTTCTCCGCGAGCGGCCGCAAGCCCCGACCACCGGCGGTATCCGGATGAAAGCTCCCAATAGTTAGTCAAGTGCGGGGCCGGTTGGTTCGATGACATGCACCCCTCCACCCGCGCCACACGAATGTTCCCGTAGTCCCGCGTCTTCTCGTCTTCTCGTCTTCTGGAGGTATGATGTCCACCACGTTGCACCCGACCCTCGGCGTCAACTCGCCGCTCGATCGTCCCGCGTTCAAGGTTGCCGACCTCTCGCTCGCCGACTGGGGGCGCAAGGAGATCCGCCTGGCCGAGCATGAAATGCCCGGGCTGATGGCGATTCGCGAAGAGCAGAAGGGGAAGCTCCCGCTCAAGGGGGCCCGCATCATGGGCTCGTTGCACATGACGGTGCAGACGGCCGTGCTCATCGAGACGCTCGTTGACCTCGGCGCCGACGTGCGCTGGGTCTCGTGCAACATCTTCTCCACGCAGGATCACGCGGCGTCGGCCGTCGTCGTCGGGCGCAACGGCACCGTCGACAACCCAACCGGCGTCCCGGTCTTCGCCTGGAAGGGAGAGACGCTCGAGGAGTACTGGTGGTGCACCGAGCAGGCGCTCATGTGGCCGGACGGGCACGGCCCCAACATGCTCCTGGATGACGGCGGCGACGCGACGATGCTCGTGCACAAGGGCGTGGAGTACGAGAAGGCCGGCGTCGTGCCGGCGTTCGATGCCGACAAGGAGCCCGAGGAGTGGGGGGTCATCCTCGAGTTGCTGCGTGACCAGTTGGTGAAGAACCCGGGGCGCTGGACCAAGGTCGCGGCCGACATCAAGGGCGTGACCGAGGAGACCACCACCGGCGTGCACCGCCTGTACGAGATGATGAATGCGGGGACGCTCCTCTTCCCGGCCATCAACGTCAACGACTCGGTGACCAAGTCGAAGTTCGATAACCTGTACGGCTGCCGTCACTCGCTCACCGACGGGATCCTGCGTGCCAGCGACGTGATGCTGGCCGGCAAGGTGGCGGTGATTTGCGGCTACGGCGATGTAGGCAAGGGCTGCGCCCAGGCGCTCAAGGGGCAGGGGGCGCGCATCGTCATCACCGAGATCGACCCCATCTGCGCGCTGCAGGCGGCGATGGAAGGCTATCAGGTGACGACCATCGACGAGGTCATCCGCACCGCCGATATCTTCATCACCGCCACGGGCAACACGGGGATCATCACCGTGGAGCACATGAAGCAGATGAAGGACAAGGCGATCGTCGGCAACATCGGCCACTTCGACAACGAGATCGACATGGCCGGGCT
>ERZ795061.2913-NODE-2913-length-15329-cov-5.532343_pt1 | contig 15329 bp, 20 predicted proteins | sample MGYA00375145_ERZ795061 | MGnify/ENA primary metagenome ERZ795061 (study PRJEB30190, sample SAMN05720144) | anaerobic digester metagenome | isolation source: active sludge of municipal wastewater-treating anaerobic digesters | place: USA | collected 2014-12-22 ... | reverse complement strand
TTTATTTCTGCTACTATCTCAACATACAAAAGTGGATTTCAGGCGGGATATAAGAAAGCCTTACAGGAGATGAAGTAATGATAAAAATTGAAATAATATTTACAGCAGTTAATAAATTCGAAACCAAAATGACAGTTACACCAGTCGGTATTGTTACAAATTTGGAAAAATCCGTTCTTGAAAAATTTGACAAAATAATACAAGATTATCTGACAGACGTTTATTGGCAATTATTAGAACAACCAGAACTCTTAAAAGAAAATTATCCATATGCAGGGACAAAATAATGAGTAGAATTTCACTTGAAAGACCAGATAAAGCCCTTTTGAAAAAGCTATCAAAAGATAATCTAATTGAATTAGTTTATCGTATGATAGACGGGATTGAAAAGCAATCCGAGTTATTGGAAGAAGCAGGAAGTAGTAATGGTTATTCTGATACTCGTTATGAAGGTGAAAGATATGAAGCAGATATCTCTTGGGCGATTGACTACATAGAAGAATGGGTAAATGCCATTGAACAGCATGTAGAAAACTGCTTAGAAACTGGAAAATTAGAAGATTCGTATAAATGGAGATAAAAGATGACCAAAATACCTAAATGTTTAAGATGCCCAGACCACCCAGAACTTAAAAAGGGCGAAGTTGTAATTTTACTTGACCATAATAATCATAAAGAAACCCATCAGAAATGGTTTTGTGAAACTTGTGGTGATAGATATAGTTTCCCAATAGTTTCTGAATCTAAAAAGAAAAAATTATTTTATATAACACTTGGTGTGTATAACCGCCAAATTATTAAGCAGTATGTAATTGCGTTTGATATCGAAAATGCTATAAGAATTGCTAAAGAAAATTATCCTAAAAATCTGCTATTGAATAATGAGCCACTTACTATTTTTGAAGCGATGTTTATGGCAGAAGAAGATACTATGATTGATAATTCTATACTTATTGTGAAGGACTAAATGTTAAAAATTTTTAAATCTAAAAAAGAGTCGTGGGAACACAAAAAATTTATTGAGATGCAGAAGTCTATGGAACAACTGCCAGAGGATGACCCAGAATGTAAATGGTGCGGTGAACCTTTAGAATTTGTAGGTATCTTCTGTAATGATTGCGAAAGAGAATATGAAAGACTTTTGAAAAAACTTAAGAAAGGGTAATTTATGAATGGTATTCCAACCCAAGTATTAGACGGGATTTCTTTTCTAATTCTTCTGATGATTTGGTTATTGTATAAATTATATCAATCTATTTTTTCTAGAGGGCAAAAATGATATGCCCTAAATGCGAAAAAGAAATTACAGATTCAGAATATAGAATGGTGGCATTTGATGTTCCGTATTTGAACGTCAGATTCCACCGTATTTGCTATATGGAATTAGATGACCCAGAAAAGTTTATAATAGATAATTTAGAAAAAATTATGTCTGAAAATAAAGAAAAACTTAAAAAAATTACTAAAAAATAGTATAATATGCTATAATTATAGTATGTTGAGGAATAAAAATATGGCGAGAGAGCGAAGAAAAGAACCACTTTCCAAAGAAAGACTTAGAAATCTGACGCAATATAAGAATATGTCAGATGAAGATTTTGATAGAATGTGGGCTGAAAAAGAAGCGGGTTTCTGGCGTGATAACGCTTGGGAACTTAGAATTAATCATGTGATGAAAGAGTACCAAGAATCTTATGACCTTGATTCTTTGATGCCTAATGACCTATCTACATTACGTGCTTTAATTCAAGCGGTTATCCGACTGGAAGATTTTGAACAGGAGATAAATAAATTATCTGCGCCTAATAAAGAAAACCCAGAAGAAACTTTGGGTGAAGCATCTCTGTATAAAATCAAGCAACTTTCTGAAATGTGTAATGCTTTAAGAAAAGATATTGCTAGTATGCAGGATGTACTTAAGATTTCAAGAAAGACCAGAAAATCTGAAACAGAAGAAAGCGTTATAAATTTCATTGCAAATCTTAAAGATAAGGCACATAAATTTGCAGAACAAAAAATGCACCTTGTTTTCTGCCCAAAATGCCATTTGCTATTAGCCCAGATTTGGTGGCTATATCCAGATAAAGGTGGAAACAAAATCATTCTTAAATGCCATCGTGAATTAGATGGTGAGAAATGTACGGGAATGGTTGAACTAAGTTCCAAAGAACTTGTTGCAAATGGTGGAAGAAATTACGATAATATACCGGAGACGATAAAATGATACAACACATAGAACAGGCTATTACAGCGACAGAACTTGGTGCTGGAAAATATGAATATTCTATTACGTATATTATTAGATACGATAATACAGATAAAATTGATTTTTTCCAATTCCCATTTAAAGCATCTGATATTTCAGAATTGAAAACCCTGCTGGAAAGCGGGTTAAATCTATTTAAGTATCAAGAAAAAATTTCTGTAATGGATGATAACTTCAAAGAAATTACGCAAATCTTTAATCCATTGATTGAGAAAAAAGATGAAGGCTAAAAAGAACGTTTTATTTCTAGGTGCTGGCAGACGGGTTGAAATGGCTCGTCTTTGGAAACAGCACGGCTGGGATATCTTTTCTTACGAAAATAGCAGGGCAGTCCCCATAGCATCAGAAGCAGAAATTATCATCGGAAAAGATTTCATGCACTATGTAGATATGCTAGATGATATTTATAATGTCATAGAAACTAAAAAGATAGATTTAGTTGTACCATTTTTTGATTTAGCCTGCTATTCCATTTCTAAGGCAGAAAAGTATCTTGATAAGATGGTAACTTCTTCGAAAGAAACTAATGAAATTTGTACAGACAAGAAAGCACTAGAAAACGCTTTTAAGGAAATAGATGAATTAGCGAAATTAGAAGTCTACCCTACGCCAGACGCTTTTCCACTAATAGCAAAACCTAGATTTGGATTTGGAAGTCATGGATTAAATCTAATTCAATCTGGCGAACAATTAAGTGATTTAGATAAAAGTATTGATTATGTCTTTCAGAGATTTATTACTGGCGATGAATATACAGTAGATTGCTATTTTGATAAAGATAGTAAATTTGTAGATTGTGTTCCCAGAAAAAGATTACGTGTTTCTGGTGGTGAAGTAATTAGTTCAATCACAGAAGAAAATCTTTATCTAGGCAGATTGGCATATTTAATCGGGCAGTCAATAAAGTTTCGTGGTGCTGTAAATATGCAGTTCATCTACGATGAAACCAAAAAAGAATATTATCTGATAGAAATAAATTCAAGATTTGGTGGTGGCTCTACCCTTTCTATTTTTGCTGGAATGGATATGATAGCCTTGATAGAGCGTGATTGGCTAGGCAAGAAAATAAAATATACCCCAAATGCTTGGAGTAAAAATATACTAATGGAACGTTCATTTGAAAGTTTCTACTTTGGAGAAATATGAAAATAGCAATAGACCTTGATGGGGTTGCGTGGAAGCATAGCGCACCGCTTTCTATTTTAGTTTCTGGATTTAAGAGAATGGGCTATCAAGTCGGAATACTTACAGCCCACATGGAAAATGAATCAAAAGAAGCAGACCTAGAAAAGTGGCATTGTCTTGGATTTCCAGAACCCGACTTCTACATTGGCAAACAGGAAAAAGATAGAAAAACTTATATTGGTAAATGGAAGATGGAAAAAATTATAGAACATAAAATAGATGTTCTATACGATGACTTTGGTGGAAATAATCCAGATATTGAAAAAACTTTTATGGAATCTGGTTTCAAAGAACTAAGTAATAAAGTTTTAGTTTTGAAAGTTATAGGTAGTGAACGATGATAAAACCAGAACAAGTATTTGACATTTCTTTGGTAGACAGACCCGGACTTTCAAAACTGAATGAATTAGCAATTCAAACCAAGAAATCTAAAGTAGAAGGCGTGATTGTAGAATGTGGTGTTTATCGTGGTGGTAGTGCTTTACTATTATCTAATGCAGATAGACCCATGTTCCTGATTGACTCTTTTGAGAAGATGCCAGCACCAGATACTAAACACGATTTGGATTGGGATGCTGAGATTTTTTGGAATACAGAAAATAATGTAAATTTTACCCGCAATCTGCTCGATGCACATGGTGTAAAAAATTATAGTATTATAATAAGTAAGTTAGAAGATTCAGCCCCGATATTAACTTTCAAAAAAGGTATCGCATTACTTCACTTAGACGTAGATTTATATCAATCTTATATGACTTGTCTAATCAACTTATATCCCCAAGTAAATAAAGGTGGTATTATTATAGTTGATGATTATGGAAGTTATACTGGTTGTAGAAGTGCATTAAAAGATTATTTCAAAGCGATGCCAGATTTGCAAGATTGCGGTACATATTCTAAATATTGGATAAAGGAGTAAGTTATGGATACGATAGGAAGTCTAATAGATAAATTAGCAACTGTAAATCAAAAGATGTTTCTGAATCAAGAACTTATTTATAAGATTAGAAAAATGAGTTTTGATGAATACAAAAAAGAATTTTTCGAATCAGAAGATGGGGCTATGAAATTGTGGGAACAACTTAAAAAGTCCACAGATTTGAACGTTCAACGCCAAGCACTCATTCAAGAACTTGATGAAAAACTTGTAGAACTTATCAAGAGAATTGATAATGGCGAGGATGTAGATGATGGCACAGCCATTCAAAGACAACATAAAACCTACTAACTTTATATGGCACGGTCAATGGAATCCCCCAGAGGATGAGGTAGCCTACGCAAATTATTATAGTATTAGTGAAATAGATTTGTTATCTCTCGATGCCGAAGGGCATGAAATACAAATCTTAGAAGGGATGATAGGTTCTAGGGTTTTGCCAGAAGTAGTTTGTGTAGAATATCCTATTTCAGGTTTAGATAATATAAAAAGTATTATGTCTGAATTTGGATACAATTTTAACTTTGTTAGTTTCAACAATGCTTTCTTTTCTTTTATAGATAAAGAAACTTGGTTTGGGGCTACTGAAAGGATGCCAGATTATGATATCAGTATATGAACCCTATATTCCATTAGCAAGTAAAAGATTTGTAGATGACGCTATAAAGACTGGTTGGATTTCTTCTAAGGGAAGTTATATCAACAAGTGCGAAAAGTTTTTGTCAGATTATCTAGGTGTAAAACACGTTATTCTGATGGCTAATGGTACTTGTGCCAATTCAGTTTTAAATGCTTATATTTCCAACCTTATGAATGGTACTATGCTAGTACCTAATAATGTTTACGTTGCGGCTTGGAACACCATTGATTTTAGCAAATTTAAACTTTTACCGGTAGATGCCAGTCCAATTACTTGGAATGTAAATCTAAAAGCATTAGATGATGCAATGTTTTCTAATCCAGTAGATGTTATACTAGTGGTGCATAATTTAGGAAACATTGTAGATGTTCCTGCGCTACAAAGAAAATACCCCAATAAGGTTATCATAGAAGACGCTTGTGAAGGTTTGTTTGGTAAATATGATTCAACTAATACAAATGTGGGTTCTGCGGCTTTTGGAGCTTCTTTAAGTTTTTATGCAAACAAGATTATAACTGCTGGTGAAGGTGGCGCAGTTGTTACCAATAATGATTACCTAGCAGAATTTGCTAGAAAATATATCGGGCAAGGTCAATCTAATAAAAGATTTATCCATGATACTATTGGGTTTAATTATAGAATGACCAATATCCAAGCGGCTATGTTGTATGGACAACTTATGGAATTAGATAGTATCTTGTCAGCCAAGAAAGCGGTCTTTGATAACTATGATTATCTAATCAAAACATTAGATACAAACAGGGTTGTACCACAGCGCAAAAACTCTACCCCCGCTAATTGGATGTATGGGATTCGTGTTATTAATGGCGATTATGATACAGCAGAAAAGTTTTTTGCTAGTAAAGGTATAGAAATTAGACCTATGTTTTATCCGATGAGTTTTCATACGCATCTTAAATTTATGGCTAATCCAGAACAAGAATTAGTTGCAAAAATATTATCGGAAGAATGTATTATACTGCCAAGCCACCCGCAATTATCTTTTTCTGAACAAGAAATAATTATAGATACGCTAGAACAATACTATGACTCTATACAATGAAATAATATTTTATAATCATTTCGGTAATGGCGATATTTTTACTGCTAGGGAATTTGTTAGACGGCTGATTAAAATTTATCCAGACACGAAATTTAAATTCGCACACCCAAAAGACCCAACCTTGCTGGAAGATATACAAGGATTAGAATTTTGTAATTTAGATGATAACTGCAAGACCCACCAACCTGTTTATATTCAGGGTGATACTGCGTATTTCAATACTTGGATAGGTCAGCATAACAAATATGTAGAACCCGGAATTGTCTGTTCGTTAGATAATTTTGTACGATTATATAATGATAATCTTTCTAAATTAGGATTAGACTTTAAATTTAGTGGTTATGATTTATTTCAGTATATTCCTACAATAGATTATTCAAGTTTAGATAGCATATACATAAGACGCATAGATAATTTCTGCACTAAAAATCCGCAAATCATTTTGATTTCAAATGGGGATGTGCAAAGCAACCAAGCAGAAAATTTTAATTTTGACCCTGTTATAGAAAGAATGTGCGTTGATTTTCCTGATTGTTCTTTTGTAGCAACTAACCCAATCAGTATTATACAACCAAACTTATATAACACTACTGATATTATAAGAAAAGAAAACGGTAGTGATTTACGTGAAATTTCTTATCTAAGTTTAAGATGCGACATTATAATTGGCAGGTCTAGCGGGGCGTATGTTTATGCCCAAGTAAAAGAAAATTATCTAAACCCGTATAAAAAATTTATTGCATTTACTTATGCTACAAAAGGCGGACACATGGCGTTCTTTGATGTTCCAGCAAAAAGATACTGGAATGATAAATTAGATTACAACTTAATTAAACAGGTAATAAATGAATGAAACATTAATAGGAATTGTAACTTTTGGAAATCTAAAATATACTAGGCTTGCTGTTGAAGAAAGTTTAAGAACTAGCAATCAAGTTGATATTTACGGCATTGTAGGCAAGCCAGACGATACAGAAACAGAAAATTATTTCAAAGAAAAGAATATCCCGTATTTACGACATAAAAGAAATGTTGGATTTCCTGCAAGCATAAATGACATCTATGACTATTTTATAAATAATAATTATAAATATTTGATTATGCAAGGCAATGATGTTATCCCTTATCCATTTGCGATAGATAATCTGATTTATATTGCTAAACATTCTGCATTTGATTGGATTGGGGCTAAAGAAGTTAGTGTAAAGGCGTTAGTTAAAGATTATCCAAACACTAAACAATATTTTACAGGGGATAATTTAGTATGCAATGATTTCACAGCAAAACCTTGGGAAGTCTTTTCAGGGTATAGTAATATTATTTCAATAGATAAAGCGGGTTTAGCAGATTGTCAAAATCTAAATCTTTATACCAGAAACGCTATTGAAACTTTGGGATACACAGATGTTAATTTTTATCCTAATGGATATTTCAATGACAATGACTACGTGAAAAGAGCCATAGAACTTGATGTAAAATCTTGCACGTCTGTTTATTCATATTACTTTCATTTTTGGAGTAGAACACTAAAAGAGGTTAGACGTGAAAACAAACACTTTGGTTTAAACGAAAAATTTTATATTGAAAAGTGGGGCGGTTCTCCGGGAAAAGAAACTTATAAAATTCCTTTTGACGGAAGAACTAAAAATTTATATAATGAAACAGACGCACCTAATACTTTAAAGATTGATAAAAGAAATTTTGAATGGAGTATTATTGATTATTGGAGCAGTAAATGATTGAGGCTAAAGTAAGCCATGAAGAATTAATTTTATACGAGATTTTAAGAAACCCTGTTTTATGTACTGAGTTTATCAGAAATTATGACAAAGTGGAAGGTTTAGATACGCCCTTTGAATTAACTTGGTATCAGAAAGAAATGGTATCTAATTTTAATTCTTTTGTTTCTTTTTGTACAGCCCGTGCCATTGGAAAGTGCCTATCAAAAGATTCTATGATTGTTGATACAAATACTGGGAAGTATAGAACAGTCGAAGAATGGTTTGTACTTGGTGAAGAAATTTCTATACCTAGTATTGACTTTAATACATTAAAAAGAGAAGCAGAGCTGCCCATTATTCTCGACAATGGTATAAAAACAGTATTAGAAATCTCACTAAATAAAGGGTTTAAAACCAAAGTAACAGAAGAACACCCATTTTTAACCCCATCTGGCTGGAAAGAAGCCAAAAATCTGAGTATTGGTGAGTATATTGCCATACCCAGTTCGCTTCCATATTTCGGAAGCGACACAGAGTTGTCTGATGAGGAAATTTGCTACCTAGCACATTTTATAGCAGAAGGTTCATATAATACTGGCGGGATAACAACAGTAGAACCAGAGGTTATAGAAGATTTATATGCCTTTGCTGATAAATATAATATGTCTATTTACACAGACAAACTAACTTATCATTTTAAAGGAACATACAGACTTGATTTGTTGGAGAAAGTCGGATTACGATATACACATTCCTACGAAAAATTCATTCCGCAGGAGATTTTCTCTCTTCCAAAAAAGAAATTATCCCTATTTTTAAATAGGCTTTTTGGCGATGACGGCTGGTGTTATATCAATGGTTCAAATTATGAAATAGGCTATGCGTCTAGTTCAGAAAAGTTGGCAAGGGATATCCAACATTTACTTTTAAGATACGGTATTATAAGTTCTCTTGGTGAGAAAAAAACCAGCAGAAAACCAGCATGGTCTATATCAATAAAAGGAATACAAAATATTAATAGATTTTATGAAATAGGTTTCAAAGTAAAAAGAAAACAAGAGGCACTAGATAAAATATATAAATTATCCAAATCTGTGTCTGATACTACTGATATAATTCCTACACCTAATTATAAAAAATATCATATAAAGAAAAATGGTTGGAATAGAAATTTAAGTTATTATCCAACAAGAGAAAAAACCGAAAAAATTATAGATAAAGACCAAGAGTTAAATAGATTGCTTAGCGAAGATGTCTTTTGGTTAAAAATTAAAAGCATATCTAATTTAGGATTAGAGCAAACTTATTCCATAGAATGTCCAGAAAATCATACGTTAGTTGCAGATAATATATATTCGCATAATACAGAATCTCTTATCAGTATAATGACTTGGTTACTAATCTTTGATGTTTTTCCAGAAGAGTATGTTTGTTATATAGTTCCAGCAGAAAATAACTTAAAGCCAGTTTGGAACGGTCTAGTTAGGGATTTCAGAACCAACTCTTTTCTATCTAATTTTCTAGGAAAGAAAACGGGTATTAATGGCTCAGACCATACCATTATGCTTACTACTGGCGCAACTCTTATGTGTCGTATTGCTGGGCAGTCTGGTACTGGTATTTCCGTAATTGGTTTGCACACGCCGTTTTCTATTGTAGACGAATCTGGTTATTTTCCATGGGGTACTTGGCTAGAACTTCAACCAACTATCAATACATTCACACCCGGATTTAGATTGGTAGTCGCTGGCGTACCAGATGGCAGACGTGAAAAATCTGTGTGTTACCATTGCGACCAAGAAAACTCAGCCTACTCACGCCACAGAATTTCATCACTACAAAATCCTAGATTTACACAGGAAGATTTTGAAAAGGCTCTAAAAGATTATGGTGGGGAGGATTCGCAAGATACCCTGCATTTTATTTATGGTAAACATGGTTCTCAGGTTTTCTCAATCTTTGATAGAAGCCTAATGGCTTTGGAAGATTACCCAGTTTATAGATTACAAATAGACGGTATAAAACTTGGGAAGAACCTAACAGATTATCTCAGTAAAATTTCTGCTTTACCGCCTTTGGGTAAAAATCATAACTGCGTAATTAGCATTGACTTGGGTTATACAGAACCTTCGGCTATTAATATTCTGACCCTTGATGAGTATGAACGATTTAGATTTCATGCCAAAGTAGAACTTATAAAAGTAGATTATCAAATTCAGGAAAGGCTAATTAACGCATTAGATACCAAATATGAGCCTTTGCTTTTGGGTATGGATTACGGTGCTGGCGGACAGGGTATTTCTGTATACCAGCATTTAGTAAATGAAGTTGAATACGCCAATAAAAGTTTTAATAAACGATTAATCCCGATTGATTTCTCTTCCCATATTGTTGTGGGTATTAACGAGGAAGGCAAAGAAATAAAATCCCCAACAAAAACCACAGCCGTTGGTGTAACACAAGAATATACGAATAGCCATAAAATTATATATTCTTACACCGATTTAGATATGGTTTCTGAACTTGAGCGTATGGTTTATGTTAGAAATCCGTCTGGGGAACTTGTTTATAGAACGGTAACTGAACGTGGTGGAAAGAATGGTGCAGACCACTTCACATCATCTTTATTGTGTGGTATGCTGGCTTATTACTTAGAGAAAGAATTTATACACCCAAGAAAAGAAAAGAAAACACTTTTCAGGGTAGCGTGGAATAGATAATGGCATTTATATCGGATGAGGAATATCAGGCAAGGCTAGGAATGTCCTTAAAGGATAAAATAGACTTTTCGGCGGAGAAAATAGAAAAGTGGTATGACCATTGGAAAGGTCAAGTTTATGTTGCATTTTCTGGTGGTAAAGACTCTACTGTTTTATTGCACTTGGTCAGAAGTATCTTTCCAGAAATCCCAGCCGTTTTTTCTGATACTGGATTAGAGTATCCAGAAATAAAGGAGTTTATTAAAACAATAGATAATGTTATTTGGCTAAAGCCTAAAATGACTTTTAGGGAAGTTATCCAAACTTATGGATATCCCGTTATAAGTAAAGAAACCGCCAGTTACATAGAGGATATTAGGCACACTAAATCAGAAAAACTAAAAAATATTAGAATGAATGGCAACAAGTTTAATCGTGGCAAAGTATCTGATAAGTGGAAGTTTATGATAAATGCCCCGTTTAAAATTTCTGATAAATGCTGTGATATTATGAAGAAGAACCCATCTAAGGAGTTTGAAAAGAAAACGGGTCTAAAACCAATACTCGGAAGTACAACAGCGGAATCGGAGTTACGTAAAACACTCTATAAAACGAATGGGTGTAATATGTACGACCTAAAAAGACCGATATCTATGCCATTAGCCTTTTGGACAGAAGATGATATCTGGGGATATATAGGAAAATACAATTTAAATTTCTCAAAAATCTATAATATGGGATATGATAGAACTGGATGTGTGTGGTGTTTATTTGGTATACAGCATGATAAATACCCAAATAAAATTCAAATGCTGGAAATGAGTCATCCGCAACTTCACAAGTATTGTACAGAAAATTTAGGGATAGGAGAGGTTCTGGATTATATGAACATTCCTTACAAAAATGGAGATAAGGAAAACAAATGATAAAAAAATCAACTAAGAAAAGATTTTCTACGCTTTCAAAATTTAATGAAAGACTTATAGAAAACAATAATTTAAAACAAACCATAGCCTCAGACTTCTTGACCCCGCTATCTGGAAGTGAAAATCCGTGGACACCAGATGAAGTAGATACCTTAGAAGCCCATTCAGAAGATTCATATAAAGCGTCTGTGGATGCTTCAAGATTTTTCTATAAGAATGACCCACTTGCTTCCTCTGCCATCAATAAGATTATTGAAATTGGCATAAACGGTCTTGAATTTGATTCTAATGGTTTAAGCGAAAACGAACTACGAATCTTTTATAACGTAGTTCCTAAGTTACTTTCTTTTGCTAGAATGATGGGACTGGAATTTATGCTTACTGGGTTAGTAGTTCCAGAAGTCGCATATTCTACTTTTACAAAAGAACAGCTTTATCAAAATGGAATCGTTGTAAAGAAGAAAGAGGTTCTTACTCTGCCATCTAGTATGTGGATTCGTGATAGTAAGCAGGTGGAAATAAAATCTTCTTTCGTTGGTGATAAACCAAGTTACTTTATTGCTATCCCAGAAAAAACCGTATCCTTTATCTTGAATAAAGGAAGTTATCTTGACGGCACTAAAGATGTAGAACTTTATAATCTGCTTGTAAAAGAATACCCTGAATTTGTAAATGATGTTAGAAATGGGGTTAGAAAAATCAAGTTAGATAACCCTCTGATTTTTAGAGGCAGATATCTAAGTGATTCGCCTTATCCAATCCCATACCTAAATTCTGTAATAGAAAGTTTGAAACATAAACGTAATCTACGTAGAATGGATTACTCATTGGCTTCACGTGTTATTACTGCTATCATGCTTGTAAAAGTTGGTAGTGATGAGTTCCCTGTTACAGAAGATGATGATTACATTTTTGATGATTTACGCAGACAACTTGCTTGGAGATGGAACTCTGGTAAACCAGACCTAGAAAGAATTTTCCAATTATTTGCTAATCATACGATTGACATTTCTTGGATTATTCCAGATGTTCAAGCACTTCTTGACGATTCAAAATATTCTAATGTTAATAAAGATATTATTCAAGGTCTTGGATTGCCAGCCATTTTGATTGCTGGTGAAACTGAACGTTCCGGTGCTGGTGGTGCTAATGACTACGCAATGATTTCCCCAGAATCAACTATGGAAGTTATGCGTACCCACATCACCCCAGTATTGCAATCCATTTGCAATAACATAAGTAAATACAATTCTTTATCAACAACACCATACATTAGATTCACCAAGATTAATCTGATGGAATTTAATACCTTTACAGAAGTATTGGCTAACCTGTACACTACTGGTAATATTTCAAGAACTTCATACGATAAGATATTTGGTTTCAACTGGATTGATGAAATGAATGTTAAGGAAGAAGAAAACAAAATCTTGAAAGAAAAGAATTTGGAAGATTTTGCCCCCGCACCATTCTCACCACAGCCAAATAAAGCGAATGAACCCAAAAAGCCAGAAAACGTTGATAAAAAGGATATAAAATAGAACTTTTTTACGAATAATATACGCATTATGCTATAATTAAGATAGATAGTTAAGAATCTTAACTATCTATCTTAAATTTGGAGTCGTACATGGAAAAATTAATAGGAAATGCTCAACTTGAATTATTAGGTTCAGATGAGGCATTTGCTGGTGTTTCACTTAATCCCAGTTTTGTCTGGGCGAAAGTGATAGTAACTGACTCCTTCCCCAATGGTAATAAGCAAAGAGTTCCAAAAGAAGAATTTGCTAATATTATCAAAACAGGATTATACACGCCTTTGAAGATGGCTGAGTCTAGCCCAACCGACCACTTTGAAGCTATGGGAAAACCCATTGGTGTATTTACAAGTCTTGTAGAGGATGGAGATAGAGTTAAAGCACTAGTAGCATTTTGGAGTAGAGAACGAGAAGAGGATATTGCAGAATTAAAAGCACAGTTTGAACAGGGAAACCCGCCTCAGGTATCTTGGGAACTTTGGTATAATCCAGAAGTTAGTGATACAGATGAAGAAGGCGTACAAAATTTGAGAGATGTTTCCTTTAATGGTGCGGCAATAGTCAATAATCCAGCCTATAGCGGCAGAACTCCAATATTTGCGTTTGCCTCGAAAGAAGAAGAGGAAAACAACATGGATTTAGAACAAAAAATAAAAGAACTAGAAACTCTGTTGGCTGAAAAAGATTCGTTACTTGCAGAGAAAGAAGCCCAATTAGCCGATAAAGAAACTAAGATTACAGAGCTTTCTGCTTCACAAACAGAATTGGAAGAACTAAGAACTTTCAAAGCCAACTTAGAAGTCGAAGCAGATAAACTAGTTAAACTGGACGCTATAAAAGAAAAGTTTGCGGCTCATAATATTGTCAAAGACGCAGAATATTTCGAAGCCAATAAAGATATGCTTTTGGGCTTAGAAGATTCAGCCTTAGATTTTATGGTTCAGGAACTAGTTTCTTTTGCAGGTGCTTCCGCAAGTCAAACTCAGGGGACTTCAAAAATCCCTAATTTGGAAACTGATGTAACTCTGAAAAATCCAAAGAAACTGGCGCAAGCACTTAAGAGCCAGAAGCAACAAGGAGTAAAAATTTAACAATGGAAATCAATCGTTTTGAAAATGTAAAGGGTGTAGTTACTGCCGATGAAGTAGTAGAAGGTCGCTTTGGTTTACTGGTAGCAAACTCTGTAACCAATGACTTTGGCTCACTTGCAGACTTACCCGGTTTTCGAGTTCCCGCAACAGCAGAAGAAGCTAAACGGGCTAAATATGTGATTACTTTTGAAGTAACCTCACAAAAACCACCTTTTTACGTTCCAGTACCCCACTATGATTGGGCATTGCGTAATGGTGGATTTGACCAAGCTACAAATACGCCTTTCTCAGCAACTGTTCATACAGTTTATCCCGGCTATAAGAATAGCATGACTATCCCAAGTGGTGTTCCTGCCCTTGCTTTCGGCGAAGGTACTTACACTATCCCAAGTGGTCAATATATTTACGATGCCAACCTGCGAAATCCGGGTTCACCTGTGATTGTAGCTAACACAGCAGAAGATACCACAGATGCCGTTAAACCAAAATACCAAGCAACTATGGATGAAAGAGTCATCGGTACAGTTCGTTATTTCGATACTTCAACCTATGACTTGACTATTGATGTATTCTAGCAGTAGAATATAAAATAAGCGAAGGATTAAAGAAAAGGTTATTTTACGCTTTGGAGATTTAATACAAAATGGAAAAAACAAAACTTCAGGAATCAGTTGCAGAACTGATGAAAGATAATACCAAACGTGATGCTCTAGCCGAGATGATTACAGAGTATATCGAACCCGGTCATATAATTGATGATTGGATGGGTATGCTTTTGAATTACCGTGCTTTGAACGTTGGGGACATTCTGCAAAAGAAAGTCCGCAAGGGCATTAAAGTTTGGTCGCATGTGATGGGTTCTATTCCGTTACGTAGCGAAATCACAATCGCAGAACGCTTGAATTACATTCTTGATACTGCGATAGTTAGTGTAAACGCTAACGTTATGGAACTTGAATCTGGCGAACTTGGAACTATTGATTCAATCGCCAATGAAATGCGGATGAAACTTCGTGATTACATGGTTAATAAAGTTTTCACAGCCCTGACTACAATCTGGACTGCGGCTAACACCCCATCTAATTACACAGCAGTTGGTGGAAATATCACCAGGACAGCCCTTGATGCGGCTATCAATCAAATCAACCAAACTACACCCGGTGCGAAAGCCATCGTAGGTTCACGTGTTGCACTACAACCTATCACTACTTTTGCTCAATGGGATGTATCACCCACAGCAGTTTACTCACTTCGTGAACAAAC
>ERZ795061.2906-NODE-2906-length-15364-cov-7.779345_pt1 | contig 15364 bp, 14 predicted proteins | sample MGYA00375145_ERZ795061 | MGnify/ENA primary metagenome ERZ795061 (study PRJEB30190, sample SAMN05720144) | anaerobic digester metagenome | isolation source: active sludge of municipal wastewater-treating anaerobic digesters | place: USA | collected 2014-12-22 ... | reverse complement strand
ACGGCAGCGGCGCGCTGGCGCGCTTCAACGCTTCCCATGTCACCGTCATCGGCATTGGCGGGGTGGGCTCCTGGGCAGTGGAGGCGCTGGCGCGCAGCGGCATCGGCAAGCTCACCCTGGTGGATGCCGACGATCTCTGCGTCTCCAATACCAATCGCCAGTTGCCGGCGCTGGAAGGCCAATATGGCCGTGCCAAGGTCGAGGCGATGGGCGAGCGCCTGCGTGCGATCAACCCCGGCATCGAACTCGACCTGAGGCCGCAGTTCCTGACGCCGACGAACCTGGGCGACATGCTGGATGCGCCCGGCGAGCTGGTGCTGGATGCCTGCGACAGCTTCCGCAGCAAGGTCGAGGCGATCGCGTACTGCCGTCGCCGCAAACAGCCGATCGTGACGGTGGGCTCCGCCGGCGGACGCAGCGACGTGACCCAGATCCGCGTGCGCGACCTCTCCCGCACCGAGCACGATGCGATGCTCTCGCTGATCCGCAAGAAGTTGCGCGGCGAATTCAACTTCCCCAAGAACCACGACCGCTATTTCGGGGTGCCGGCGATCTACTCGCTGGAGAACGTCCGCTATCCGCAGGCCGACGGCAGCGTCTGCGGCATCCGCCCGCAACTGGGCAAGGACGAGGCATTGAAGCTGGATTGCGGTGCCGGCCTGGGCGCGGCCACCCATGTCACCGGTGCGTTCGCGTTTGCGGCGGTGGGGAAGGTGCTGGAGATCTTGCTCAAATAGGGTGCGCCTTGGCGCACCATCACGGCCAAGGCCATCGCGCTAGTGGCCGGTTTGCATCGCTACGGTTCGCGGCATAGGCTGGCACCGTGCGATTGAACCGGGGGACGCATGCGCTCGATCTTCCTGTTCCTGATGCTGTGTGTCCTCGGCATCGGTACGGCGCACGCCCAATCCGGCAAGCGTGTGGCCCTGCTGATCGGCAATGCCAACTACGCCAGCGCCTCGGTGCTGGCGAACCCGCGCAACGACGTGCGGCTTGTGGCCGAATCGGCGAAGAAGGCCGGGTTCCAGACCGTCACCATCAGGCAGGACGTGAGCGTTGCGCAGTTCCGCAAGGCGCTGAGCGAATTCCGCGGCCTCGCCAACGGCGCGGAAGTGGCGATGGTGTATTACGCCGGCCACGGCATGGAAGCCAACGGCAAGAATTGGCTGATTCCGGTGGATGCGGCGCTGAACGACGACCGCGACCTGCCGGACGAGGCGATCGAACTCAACCGGGTGATGGACGACATCGCCGGTGCGAACCTGCGCATGGTGGTGCTGGACGCCTGCCGCAACAACCCGTTCGGGCGTTCGTGGCGCGCCGGTTCGCGCGCGGTGAGTCGTGGTCTGGCGGAAGTGGACGCGGACAACGTGCTGGTGATCTACGCCGCCGCGCCGGGTCAGGTGGCGCAGGACGGCGAGGGCGGCAATTCACCGTTCGCCAAGGCGCTTGCCAAGCGCATCACCGAGCCGGGCCTGTCCGTGCATCGGTTGGGCGGGGCGATTCGCGACGATGTTCTGGCGTCCACTGGCAACACGCAGCGTCCGTTCGTCAGCGCCAGCATTTCCGGCAACGAGTTTTATTTCGTGCAGGTCAACAACGTGGGCATCAATACCGCGCCGGCCACGGCATCGGTTGCCGCGCATGCGGTGGTCGCGCCAGCGTCGGTGGATCCGGTGGCGCTGGATTTGGCGATGTGGCAGGGCGCGCTGGCGGCGAATACGGTGGCATCGTATGAGGATTATCTGTCGCGCAATCCGAATGGGCAGTTCCGGGTGCAGGCGGAGCAGGTCATCAATCGGATGGGCGGAACGGCGGTTGCGTCGGTTTCGATGGGACCCCTCACAAAATTGGCAATCAAAGTTGGAGAGAATCTCGATAATCGGCAATTCGGCGATGGGGCATGTCAGTTCACGCGTACGCAATCATCGGCTCTGGCGACCTCCATTCGGAACCAGATTCAGCGGGTCAATCCTGATGTCGTGTGGACAGCGGAAACAGAAGCCGATGCGGTGATCGACATTGTGCCTATCCGGACAGATTTTTTGCCAGCGGGTGGCACGCGCGTTTATGGATTGGAGATGAGTGTGCAAGCGATCATGCGTCGCAGAGGCGGCACGAATGCCATCGCACGTCCACTATCGGGGCGAAGCGTGTTCTCCTATCCGTGGAGCTTGAGTTGCAGGTCGTGGGACAGTCACATCACAGATCAACTTGGAATCGTGACCGACCAAGTTGCCGTGATGTTTGCGCTCGTTTTTGCTGAGGCACGCTAGGGGTGTGCGAGCAGTTTCGGCGTTAAGGACAAAAGGGAACGGAGGAAATTAAGCACGCTTAACTCCCTCCGTCCCCTTTGGACGTCCCCTTTGGACCGCAGCTCTGATTATTCATTTAAGGATGCGTGGTATTGGATTCCCCGAATTGCCGGCCAAAAAAAGTAACGCATAAGGCATTACAACCCGCCATCAAGGAATTCCTCGCCTACTTGCAGAAAAACTCGCAGGTACGCGCCAACATTGCCGCCCCGGTCAACCAGACCCTGCTCTACGCTGGCAACTTCATCCGCCCCGCGTGGCAGTTCATCGAACAAGTGAAACAGCGAAGCCCGGAAGCCGCCGGCAAGAAAACCCTGCCGGACGTGTTGGCCACGATCACTACCCCCGGCCAGCCGCATCCCAACCTGCTGGCATGGGCCAAGGCGCTGGATGCATTGCAACCTTGGAAGGAAAACGGCTTCATCGCATGGCGTGCGCTGTCCGGCATCTTCGCCGCCAATGCCAGCGGCGCGGTGTCGTTCCAGATTGGCTCGAACGTCAGCAAGGACGAAAAAGTGTTCGCCGCTACCGAACTGGCCGTGCTGTTGCGCAACCCCGCCATCGACGCCATAGCCCGATACGCGCTGGGCTATTACCAGCGCTGCATCCAGAGCGGGCAGACAGCGGTCAATTTGGGGTTGATGCGGAGGTGACAGGGAGTTACCGCGCCGTTCGTTGAATCACATGCAAGGTAATGGTGGGATGAATCCCGTCCTACGAAAGTCGGAACAGCCGCTTCGCATTCGCCGTGGTGGCCGCTGCCACTGCTTCGGGTTCCATCCCGCGCAAACCCGCAACCACCTCCAGCACCTCGGGCAAATATGCCGGCTCGTTGCGCTCACCGCGATGCGTCACGCCGGGTTGGTCGGGGCTGTCGGTTTCAAGAAGCAGTTGTTCAAGCGGGATGCTTGCCACGAGCCCGCGCAGGCGATTGGCGCGTTCGAACGTCACGGGTCCGCCGATACCGAGCAGGAAGCCGAGCTTGTGCAGCTGTGTCGCCTGCTCGGCGCTGCCCGAGAAACTGTGCACCACGCCGCGCAGCCCGCCGACCTTGCGGAGCGAGGCGATCACCGCATCCACGGCGCGGCGCGCGTGCACGATCACCGGCAGGTCGAAGTCGCGCGCGAGTCGCAGCTGTCCGTCGAAAAAAAGCTGCTGCGCCTCGTGGTCCAGGCCTTCGACGAAATAGTCCAGCCCGCATTCGCCGACCGCGACCGGGCGCTCGCGCTCGATCCAGTTGCGTAGGTCATCGAGGTGCGCGGGCCGGTGCGCGTCCAGGTACATCGGGTGCAGGCCATACGCCGCATGCAATCCCGAGAATTCCGCGCAGACCGCCTTGAGTTTCGGCCAGGTGGCGGCTTCGACCGCGGGCACGATCTGGATGTCGACGCCGGCGGCGAGCGCACGCGCATGCGCGGCAGCGCGATCGGCATCGAACTCCGGTGCGTCGAAATGGCTGTGGCTGTCGACCAGCATGGGTTCAGCGACGGGCTTCGCCGTCGATGGGTGGCTTCTCGTTGCCTGCGGGTGGCTTGCGCGTTTTCCAGTTGGCGAGCAGCAGCGTGCCGAGGCCGAACACGATTTCGTCCAGGAACGGGATCGGATCGATGCCCGGCGGCAACAGGACGCTGATCGCGAACAGCGCTGCGGTCAGCTTGAACAGCACCGGGTAGCGGAGTTTGCGCGCCCAGTTGAGCAGCGGCAGGAGAAGGGGATTGGGCATGAACAGGATCCTTGTGGATTGCCGCGAACGCTAGCATGCACGCGTTCTGCACAAGCGTGAACGCTTGCCGATGCGCGCTGCGGTGGCTCCGTGGGTGTTCAGACTCGCCATGCTGCAATCCGTCCCCGTCACATGACGCAGGAGGCGAGACCATGTTGAAGGGCAATACGCTTGCGATCGCGCTCGGCGCGCTGCTGGTGGGTGGCGTGGCCACCGCCGGCTTCATCAACAACAATAATGCCCGTGGGTCGACCAATCCGATGGCGGTCGACAGCGCTTATCGCGGCACCGACGATGGCGCCGTGGGCTTGGCTTATGCAGACGTGGTCAGTGTCGAACCCGTGATCGAGCGCGAAGAGCGCTACGCCACCGTCATCGGCGCCGATCCGGTCCGCGAATCCAGCTCCACCACCACCCCGCAGCAGGTCTGCGCAGACGTGGCCGTGCAAGAACGCATGCCAGAGCGCGACGGCAACGTCGGCGGCACCGTGGCTGGCGCGCTGATCGGTGGACTGGTGGGCAACCAGGTGGGCGGCGGCAATGGCCGCAAGGCCGCGACCGCCGCGGGTGCGGTGGCGGGCGGCTTCATCGGCAACCGCGTCGACCGCAACCACGTCGGTGGCCAGGTGGTGAGTCGCGTGGATCGCCGCTGCAGGACCGTCAACAGCACCTCGACCTCGTCGCGTACGGTCGCCTGGAACGTGACGTACCGGAATGCGGACGGCACCACCGGCACCCTGCAGACCGAGCGCAAGCCGGGCGAACGCATTGCCCTCGGCAGCGATGACCGCACCGTCGCCTATGACGTGCGCTACATGCTGGACGGGGATATCCGCACCGTGCGGATGGCGCATCCGCCCGGCCAGCGTGTGCCATTGCTCGATGGCGAAGTGGTGACGCAAGTGGCGTCGACCACGGGCGAACCGAACGGCTGACCGCGGGACTGTACCAACCGCGCAAGGCCCAGGCGGGGCCGGAGCAATCCGGCCCCGTCAACTTTTGCGGGCGGGCTGGCGGTGCCGATGTCGAAACGCATGGCTTTGGCTGAAACCGCGGCGTTTCGGCGGTGCTTGCTGGTCACATCGCAGGTGCCGGTTGCGCGGCCTGCACGACTACAATGGCGGTTTGACAGCCCCGACGCGACCGCCATGGCCCTGCCTCCCTACGATCTGTTCGATGTCCGTTCCCTGTTGACCGAAGAAGAGCGCGCGGTGCAGGACGCCGTTGCACGCTTTACCGACGAGCGGGTGATTCCGATCATCGGCGATGCCTTCGACCAGGGCAGGTTCCCGAAGGAACTGGTTGCCGAGATCGCCGAGATGGGGCTGCTTGGCTCCTCGCTCCCCGAAAAATACGGCTGCGCCGGCCTCAACGCCGTCAGTTACGGCCTGATCTGCCAGGAACTGGAACGCGGCGACAGCGGCATCCGCAGCTTCGTGTCCGTGCAGAGCTCGCTGTGCATGTACCCGATCTATGCCTACGGTACCGAGGAGCAGCGCATGCGCTGGTTGCCGCAGATGGCGGCGGGCAAGGTGATCGGCTGCTTCGGCCTGACCGAACCACAGGGCGGCTCCGACCCGGCCAACATGAAGACCCGCGCGGTCCGCGACGGGGACGACTGGATCCTCAACGGGTCCAAGATGTGGATCACCAACGGCAACCTGGCCGACATCGCGATCGTCTGGGCACAGACGGACGACGGCATCCAGGGGTTCCTGGTGGAGAAGGGCTTCGCCGGGTTCACCGCGCAGGAAATCCACAAGAAGATGAGCCTGCGCGCGTCGGTGACCAGCGCCCTGTTCTTCGACAACGTGCGCGTGCCGGAAGCCAATCGCCTGCCCAACGTGAAGGGCCTGAAGGGTCCGCTGGGCTGCCTGACCCAGGCGCGCTACGGCATTACCTGGGGTCCGATCGGCGCCGCCATCGCCTGCCTGGATGAAGCGCTGAAATACACCAAGGAGCGCATCCTGTTCGACCGCCCGGTCGCGGCGACGCAGAGCGCGCAGATCAAGATGGCCGACATGGCCCGCCGCATCACCCTGGCGCAGATGCTGGTGCTGCAGTTGGGCCGCCTGAAGGATGCCGGCACCATGCAGCCCGCGCAGGTCTCGCTGGCGAAATGGAACAATTGCCGGATGGCGATCGATATCGCCCGCGAATGCCGCGACCTGCTTGGCGGCGCCGGCATCACCACCGAGCACGCCGCGATCCGCCACGCGCTGAACCTCGAATCGGTCATCACCTACGAGGGCACGGAAACCGTGCACCAGTTGGTGATCGGCCGCGAGCTGACCGGCATCAACGCGTTCTGATCCTTGCCCGTCATCCCCGCGAAGGCGGGGATCCCGCTTTTCGACTGTGTTCCCAGGCGCTGGATTCCCGCTTTCGCGGGAATGACGAGCGGAGGCTTCCGATATGTCGCTCTCCGATATCCGCATCGAAACCGAACGCTTGGTCCTGCGCCAGCAACGCATCGAGGATTTCGAGCGTTTCGCCGAACTTCGCGCGGATGAGGAGGCCTCGCGCCACATCGGTGGGGTGATGACGCGGGCAGCCGCATGGCGCCGGTTCCTGGAAATGCCCGGGGCGTGGGCGGTGCAGGGCTTCGCGATGTTCTCCGTGGTCGAGAAGGCCAGCGGCAACTGGATCGGCAACATCGGCCCTTGGAAGCCCGAAGGATGGCCCGGGACCGAGGTCGGCTGGGCGCTGCACCGGGATGCGTGGGGCAAGGGCTACGCGCTGGAAGCGGCGACGGCCGCCATCGACTGGGCCTTCGCCGAGCTTGGCTGGACCGAGGTGATCCATTCCATCGACCTCGACAACACCGCATCGCAGGCGTTGGCGCAGCGGCTGGGGTCGCGCAATCGCGGGCGCGGAAGCCTGCCGCCGCCGTTCCAGGACGTGGTGATCGATATCTGGGGACAAACCCGGGAGGAATGGGTGGCGCGTCGCAAGGGGAGCGTGGCGTGATCACGGTCCATGGCTTTTCGCCCTCCGGCAATTGCCACAAGGTGAAGCTGCTGCTGGAGCAACTTGGCGGTCGTCTTGATCGCGACTACCGCTGGGTGGAAACCGACAGCAGCAGGGGCGCGACGCGCACCCCGGACTACCTGGCGAAAAACCCGAACGGCAAGGTGCCGATGATCGAACTCGACGACGGCCGCGTGCTGGTCGAATCGAACGCGATCCTGTGCTGGCTGGCCGATGGCACCTCGTTCATGCCCGCGGATCCGTGGCAGAAGGCGCAGGCACTCAGCTGGCTGTTCTTCGAGCAGTACAGCCATGAACCCTGCATCGCCGTTGCGCGTTTCATCTGCGGCTGGACGCCGGCGGATTCGCCGCGTCGCGCCGACCTGCCGAAACTGCGCGAACGCGGCCATGCGGCACTCGCGGTCATGGAACGACACCTTGCGACGAAGGCGTGGTTCACCGGCGATGGCTATGGCATCGCCGACATCGCCCTGTATGCCTACACCTGCGTCGCACCGCATGGCGGCATCGCGCTGGACGCGTATCCCGCGCTGCGCGGATGGCTGTCGTGCGTGGAAGCCACCCCCGGCTTCGTGCGGTTGCCTGCACCGGATGCGGCTGCGCAAGCATTGATCGACCAGTCGACCTGAATCATCCTCACCCCAACCCTCTCCCGCATGCGGGAGAGGGGGAGAAAGCCATGTTCGCCACCATCCCGAATCCCATTCCCGCGCGCATGAAGGGCGTCAACCGCGCCGAGGTCTGCGACGTCAATTTCAGCGAGTTCGTGAAGAGCTGGGACGGCATCCCCGATGCGAAGCCGGCACCGGACGAAGCGATCCTCGAGGGCAGCGCGCTGGATGCCCGCGGCTTCCGCGACCTGTTCGAATCGCAGCTGATCAGTCGCCATCTCGACCTGATGGCGCGCGTGCTGCGCGTGCAGAACAAGGTCTTCTACACCATCGGATCAAGCGGCCACGAAGGCAATGCCATGGTCGCGCGCGCCGCGCGTCATACCGACCCCGCGTTCCTGCATTACCGCAGTGGCGGTTTCATGGCCGAGCGCTTCCGCAAGCTGCCCGGCATGGATCCGATCATGGACTCGGCGCTGAGCTTCGCGGCGAGCGCGGAAGACCCGGCATCGGGTGGCCGCCACAAGGTCTGGGGCAGCAAGCCGCTGTGGGTGCTGCCGCAGACTTCGACGATCGCCTCGCACCTGCCGAAGGCACTGGGCACCGCGGTCGCGATCGAAGCCGCGCGCCGCATCGGGCATCAGCTTCCGGTCCCCGATGATTCCATCGCGATCTGTTCGTTCGGCGATGCCTCGGCCAACCATGCCACCGCGCAGACCGCATTCAATGCGGCATCGTGGACGGCCTACCAGAAGCTGCCGGCGCCGGTGCTGTACGTCTGCGAGGACAACGGCATCGGCATCTCGGTGAAGACGCCGACCGGCTGGATCGGCGAAAGCTTCCGCAACCGCCCCGACCTGGATTATTTCTTCGCCGACGGCCTCGACCTGGCCAACGGCTACGCCGACGTGCAGCGTGCGGTCGAGCATTGCCGGCGCACCCGCCGCCCGACCTTCCTGCATCTGCGCACCACCCGGATCATGGGCCACGCCGGTACCGACTTCGAGATCGAGTGGCGCAGCATCGAGGAACTGTGCGCGGTGGAGGCGGGCGATCCGCTGCTGCGTTCCGCGCAGATCGCGCTGGAATCCGGACTGATGTCGAAGGACGAGATCCTCGCGCTGTACGAAGACACGCGCAGGAAGTGTTTCGCCGCTGCGGAAGACGCCGACCAGCGAGCGCGCATCGAGACGCTGGAACACGTGATGCGCCCGCTCGCGCCCTACACGCCGGACAAGGTGCTGGCGGAAGCCACCCGCGTGCCGTCGCAGGAGGCCCGCATCAAGGCCTTCGGCAGCGAGGAGAAGCTGCCGGAGAAGCAGGTGCCCAGGCATCTGGCCATCCAGATCAACCAGGCGTTGCACGACCTGTTCGCCAAGTATCCGGAAACCCTGCTGTTCGGCGAGGACGTGGCGCAGAAGGGCGGCGTGTACACGGTGACCAAGGGCCTGCACAAGGCCTTCGGCAACAAGCGCGTGTTCAACACGCTGCTCGACGAGACGATGATCCTGGGCATGGCCCAGGGCTTCGCCAACATGGGCATGCTGCCGATCCCGGAAATCCAGTACCTGGCCTACCTCCACAACGCGATCGACCAGATCCGCGGCGAGGCGGCCAGCCTGCAGTTCTTCAGCAACGACCAGTTCCGCAACCCGATGGTGGTGCGCATCGCCGGCCTGGGTTACCAGCGCGGCTTCGGCGGGCATTTCCACAACGACAACTCGATGACCGCGCTGCGCGACATCCCCGGCCTGGTGGTGGGTTGCGCCTCGCGCGGCGACGACGCGGCGATGATGCTGCGCACGCTCACCGCGCTGGCCAAGGTCGATGGCCGGGTCAGCGTGTTCCTGGAGCCGATCGCTTTGTACATGACGAAAGACTTGTACGAACCCGGCGATGGCCAGTGGCTGACCGAGTACCCGGCGCCCGACCAGGCCCTGGTGCTCGGCGAGGAGCGCGTCTACAACGCCGACGCCACCGATTGCGTGATCTTCAGCTATGGCAACGGGATGCCGATGAGCCTGCGCGCTGCGCGGCAGATCGAGGCGAAGCACGGCTGGAAGGTGCGCGTGGTCGACCTGCGCTGGCTGGTGCCGCTCAACCACAAGGCGATCGCCAGGCATGCGCGCGAGTGCAAGCGCATCCTGGTCGTCGACGAGGGCCGCTTCAGCGCCGGCATCGGCGAGGGCGTGATCACCGCGATCACCGAGGCGGGACTCGGCGGCAAGCCCGGCCGCCGCGTCTGCGGCGCCGATACCTACACGCCGCTGGCGGGCGCTGCGTTCCTGGTGATCCCGAAGGACGAGGACATCGTGGCCGCGGCTGACGTGCTCGCTGCCGGCTGACCCGGTTCTACTGCGGCGGCTTGCGGGCAGAGAGCGCCGGCTTCTCGCGCTTCTTGCCGACCAGCGTGGCGGCGATGTCGCGCGGCTGCGCATGGGCCGCCGCGGCATCGTGCGCATGCAGGATCACCGGGATGGCCTTGCTGGTCGGCGTACGCGCCTCGATGGCGAAACTGTCCAGCGGCACCAGTGGATTGGTCTCGGGGTAGTACGCCGCCAGGCAGCCGCGCGGGATGTCGTAGGCGGCCAGCAGGAAGCCGCGCACGATGCGCTGCACGCCGTCGTCGTGGACACTTTCGATATCGACGCGCTGGCCGGCCGCGAAGCCGAGGCCCGCGATGTCGTCGGCATGCGCGAACAGCACCCTGCGCTCGCCATGCACGCCGCGATAGCGGTCCTGCAGGCCGTAGATGGTGGTGTTGTACTGGTCGTGCGAGCGCACGGTGGTGAGCGTGAACAGTTGCGCGCCGGGGATGTCGGGTAGCGGATCGTCCTCGGCCAGTCGGTGCGCGAAGAAGTTCGCCTTGCCGGTCGCGGTCTTCCATTGCCGAAGCGCGGCGGTGTTGGTGAGCCGGAAGCCACCGGGCACGCGCACGCGCTGGTTGAAGTCGTGGAAGTCCTCGAAGACCCGTGCGATCTGGTCGCGGATGCGATCGTAGTCTTCCACCAGCCAGCGCCACGGCGTGTCGCTGCGCTTGCCCAGCGTCGCCTGCGCGAGCCGCGCGACGATCGCCGGTTCCGACAGCAATTCGGGCGATGCCGGCGCGTTAATGCCCGCCGACAGGTGGACCATGCTCATCGAGTCCTCCACCGTCACCGCCTGCGGGCCGCCGGCCTGCAGGTCGATCTCGGTGCGGCCCAGGCAGGGCAGGATCAGCGCGTCCTTGCCGTGGACCAGGTGGCTGCGGTTGAGCTTGGTGGCCACGTGCACGGTGAGGTCGCAATTGCGCAGCGCGGCATGGGTGGCCTCGGTATCCGGCGTGGCGGTGGCGAAGTTGCCGCCCATCGCGAAGAACACCTTGCCGCGGCCATCGCGCATCGCCTCGATCGCGCCGACCACGTCCACGCCATGCTCGCGTGGGGGCTCGAAACCGAACACCTCGCCCAGACGATCGAGCAGGGCGGGTTCGGGCTTTTCGTGGATGCCCATGGTGCGGTCGCCCTGCACGTTGCTGTGGCCGCGCACCGGGCAGATCCCCGCGCCGGGGCGGCCGATATGGCCGCGCAGCAGCATCAGGTTGACCAGCATCTGGATGGTCGCAACCGCTCGCTTGTGCTGGGTGATGCCCATGCCCCAGCAGACGATGGCGCGTTCGGAGCGCAGGAAGCGCTCGCCAGCATCGCGCAGGCGTTCTTCCGACAATCCGGATTCCGCTTCGATCTGCCGCCAGTGGGCGGCGCGCACGCTTGCCAGTAGCGCATCGAAGCCCTCGGTATGGGTTTCGATGAAGCCTTCATCGAGCAGGGCTGGCTTGCCTTCGGCATGCGCCCGCGCGCCGCGTTCCAAGACGTGCTTGATGATGCCGGTGACCGCGGCCAGGTCGCCGCCGATGCGTAGCTGGTAGTAGTCGGACGCAATCTTCGTCGAACCACCATGGAGCATCTCCAGCGCGTCCTGCGGGTCGGCGAAGCGTTCCAGCCCGCGCTCGCGCAGCGGGTTGAATGCAAGCACGCTGGCGCCGCGCTTCACCGCCCGGCGCAGTTCGCCGAGCATGCGCGGATGATTGGTGCCGGGGTTCTGCCCGAAGACGAGGATCAGGTCCGCTTCCTCGAAATCCTGCAGTGAAACGGTGCCCCTGCCGACGCCGATCTGCTGGCCCAGCGCCACGCCGGACGGCTCGTGGCACATGTTCGAGCAGTCGGGGAAATTGTTGGTGCCGAACTGGCGCACGAACAACTGGTAGAGGAATGCCGCTTCGTTGCTGGTGCGGCCGGAGGTGTAGAAGATCGCCTCGTCCGGCGAGGCCAGCGCATTGAGCTTCGACGCGATGAACCTGAAGGCCGTCTCCCACGACACAGCTTCGTAGCGATCGGTCTTCGGGTTGTAGCGCAGCGGATGGGTGAGTCGGCCCTGGTCTTCCAGCCAGTGGTCGCTGTAGCGCGCGAGGTCCGCCACGCTGTACTGCGCGAAGAACCCGGGCCCGACCCGGCGCGTGGTGGCCTCGAAGGCGACGGCCTTGGCGCCGTTCTCGCAAAACTCGAAGGTCGAGGTGTGCTCGCGATCCGGCCACGCGCAACCGGGGCAGTCGAAGCCATCCGGCTGGTTGGCCGAGAGCAGGGTCTTCGCACCCAGCACGGGGATGTCCTGCTGCAACAGGTGTTCGCTTACCGACTTGAGCGCGGGCCAGCCACCCGCTGGGCCGTCGTAGGGCGCGATCTTCGGGGGCTCTGTCATCGCGACGGCTCTGCTGACGATGGAATCAGTCGCTCGGGGTGCGCGTACACGGCGCAATGGCCATCGCGGGCGAACCCGACGAGGCAGAGGTCGGCCGACTCGGCCAGCGCGATCGCCAGCGTAGTGGGTGCGGAGATCGCCGCCAGCAACGGAATGCCGACATGCGCGGCCTTCATCGCGAGCTCGTAGCTGGCGCGACTGGTGACGATGGCGAAGCCGCTGCCGGCATCGATGCCTTGCGTTGCCATCGCGCCAACCAGTTTGTCGAGCGCGTTGTGGCGGCCCACGTCCTCGCGCACCAGCAGCAAAGTTCCGCTGCGATCGGCGAAGCCGGCGGCGTGGGTCGCTCCCGTTGCCGCATTCAACGGTTGGCACTCATGCAGGGCGTCGAGGGCGCGATGCAGCGCGGTTTCCGCGATGCGTGGCGTGCTGGCGATGCGGGGTGGCGCGCGCAGCACCGCCTCGATCGACGCGCTGCCGCAGATCCCGCAACCGCCATAGCCGGGCAGGGCGCGCTGGCGGTCGGCGAGCGCGGCATGGCGCGGTTCCGGGATGCGCATGCGGATGGCAATGCCATCGATTGATTCATCGATGGCCTCGATCTGCAGTTCGCCGGCATCGGGGATCAGTGCCTCGCTGAGGGAGAAGCCCACTGCAAGGTCCGCCAGGTCGCAAGGCGTGGCCATCAGCACCGCGAACGGCTGGTCGTTGTAGTGCAGGGCGACCGGGACTTCGCAGGCGACTTCGTCGCGGACGTTGTGCGCGCCTTTGCCATCACGGCGTTGCACCGTGCGAGCTGCGGCGCCTTCGGTCGGTTCGGGATGCCAGATACGTGCGTTCACCTCGGCAGGATAGCGCCGCGCCAACGGCACGGCATCACGCTTCAGCGGGCGAGGCCATCGAGCAACGACAGGCGCGTGCAGGGCAGGTTGCCGGTGGCGAAAGGCCCGTCGCCGGCTTCCAGGGGCATCACTGCGAGGCCTTCGTCGGCTTCGGCGCAGATCAACTGTCCGATGGGACGTGCGGTCTGCGCGGCGGGGCCAACAGGCTCACCGTCCATCACTTCAGCCAGCTCAGGGACGCCGGCGCCTTGCAGGCGCACCAACCCGCGTTTCACCTTGCCGAGGAAATGCGTGCGCGCCACGATTTCCTGGCCGGGATAGCAGCCCTTCTTCACGCTGAAGGCGCGCAGCCGCTCCAGCGAAAGCTGTTGCGGGGTCCACGTTTCGGCCTGGTCGGCGTCCAGCCGGGGCAGGCCATGGGCGAGGTCGAAGGCGCGCCAGCGCGATACCAGCGCCTTGTCGGACGCCGCGTTGGTCGTGGCGATGCGCAGGCGACGCGTTCCACCATCGCCGCCCATGTCGAGCTCGATCCCGCCATCGACGACCGCCGACATCGCACCCGATGCCGCAGCCGGTGGCGCGAAGGCCGACACCGCATGCAGGTCGGCAAGCGGTTCCAGCTTCAGCTTGCTGCGGAAAACGAACCGTTGCAGTTGTGTCGCCAATGCCGTTGCATCGACATCAGGCAAGACCAGCCACAGGGTCTCGGCATCGATCCGCAGCAGCGCGAACAGCGCAATCACGCGGCCTTTCGCGGTCAGCCAGCCGTTCCAGTGCCACTGGCCATCGCCCAATGCGGCGATGTCATTCATGAACTGCGCCTGCGCGAAGGCCACCGCATCGCGCCCGGTGATGGCCAGGACATCGTGGCCCGGCAGTTCGAAATCCTGTGCCGATGCGGCTTGCGGGTTGTGGGACATGGGGGCGGGACTTAAACTCGCGGGGTTGTGAATGCGTCGATCATAGGCCAATCCCTTTCCAGCCCCGAGCCCGTCGAGGCCGCGGTTCCGAGCCCGGAACCCGCGACGCCGACTGCTTCGAAGCCCGAACCCGTCATCGACCCCGCGGTCGAGATCGGCGGTCGCGAAGGCCCCGAGCCGACGCGCTACGGCGACTGGGAAAAGAATGGCCGCTGCATCGACTTCTGAGACATCGCCACGCGGCGCGAGCCGCCCAGCCCGGAGAGCGCACGCCCATGGCTGCTCCTGATCCGAACGTCCGCACGCGGCCGTTGTCGCCCCACTTGGATGTCTACAAGTGGCAAGTACAGATGCTCACCTCGATCCTCCATCGGGCCACTGGCATCGCCTTGGTCGCCGGCATGCTGGGCTTGGTCTGGGGCCTGGTGGCCTTGGCGGGTGGCGAGAAATCCTGGGCGACATTCGCCACCTGCGCGACCTCGCTGCTGGGCAAGCTGGTCTTGCTCGGCTTCAGCTGGGCGCTGGCCTACCACCTCATCAACGGCGTCCGCCACCTGGTCCAGGATGCCGGCCACGGCTACGCGATCCCGGATTTCGTCCGCAGCAGCTGGATCTCGATCATCGGCAGCGTGGTGCTGCTCGTGGTCGTGTGGGCGATCGTGCTGCTGCGCGGAGGTGCCGCATGAGCACGCATGGCAAGGACCTGCGCACGCCGCTCAAGCGCGCGATCGGCCTGGGTTCCGCGAAGGATGGCACCGGTCATTTCATGCTGCAGCGGATCACCGCGATCGCGCTGCTGCTCGCCGGTGCGTGGCTGATCGGGCTGCTGCTCTCGCTCAACAGCACCGACTACGTCTTCGTCCGCGCGACCGTGGCCGATCCGCTCAATGCGACGGTGCTGGTCGCGTTCCTCATCGCTGCGTGCTGGCACGCCAAGCTGGGCCTGCAGGTGGTCATCGAAGACTACGTGCACGCGCCGCTGCTGGCCGGCACCGCGCATCTCGCCAACATTTTCGCCTGCGCGCTGCTGGCCATCGCCGGCGTGTTCGCGGTGCTGCGCATCGCGCTGGGAGCCTGACATCGTGCCTGCCTACAAGATCCAGGAACACAGCTTCGACATGATCGTGGTCGGCGCCGGCGGCGCCGGCCTGCGCGCCACCTTCGGGCTGGCCCAGAAGGGCCTGCGGACCGCCTGCATCAGCAAGGTCTTCCCGACCCGCAGCCA
>ERZ795061.2903-NODE-2903-length-15369-cov-5.615842_pt1 | contig 15369 bp, 9 predicted proteins | sample MGYA00375145_ERZ795061 | MGnify/ENA primary metagenome ERZ795061 (study PRJEB30190, sample SAMN05720144) | anaerobic digester metagenome | isolation source: active sludge of municipal wastewater-treating anaerobic digesters | place: USA | collected 2014-12-22 ... | reverse complement strand
CCGATACCCTGGTATATAGCCTGAACGAAGGGAAAAACGACTACAACGACGACTACATGTCACGGGGCGAATGGGTCAACTACCTGGTGGGAAGTCCGGCAGGTCCCACAAAAAACAGGAATGTGGAAGGGCTGGGGATTCCCGTGGATCTGGCCTTTGCCTTCCATACCGATGCGGGGATCACCTCCGACGATTCGGTGATCGGAACCCTGGGGATTTACAGTACCTGGGCCGACGGGGGGGGTTTCCCCGACGGGAGTTCCCGGATGGCCAGCCGTGACTTGACCGACCTGATCCAGACCCAGCTTGTGGAGGACATCAGGACCCTGTATAATCCGGACTGGACTCGCCGGGCTTTGTGGGACCGGCAATACTCCGAAGCGTGGCGTCCCAATGTGCCGGCAATGCTCCTGGAGTTGCTTTCGCATCAGAATCTTGCTGACATGCGTTTTGGCCTCGATCCCCGCTTCCGCTTTGACGTCAGCCGGGCTATCTACAAGGGCATGCTCCGCTTCCAGTCGTTTCGCGAAGGGAGGCCCTGTGTGGTGCATCCCCTGCCGATATCCCACTTTGCCATCCTGAGGGAGGGGGAGGAGATGGTAAAACTCTCCTGGAAACCCGTGGAGGATCCGCTGGAACCTTCCGCTATTCCCGGAGGGTATAAAGTATACCGCCGCTCCGGTAACCTGGGGTGGAACCAGGGTGTGGAGGTCTCCGGCACCTCCTGTTCGCTTCCCCTTACACCCCGGGATGCTCCCTCCGATTTCAGAATCACCGCACTGAACAGCGGGGGAGAAAGCTTTCCTGGTGAGGTCCTCTCAGCCGGATTCGTGGAAAACGCCAAAGGAACCGTATTAATCATTAATGCTTTTGACAGGGTGAGCGCCCCTGCCATTTTCGATACTCCTGAAAAAGCGGGTGTCGAGTGGTGGCACGACCGTGGCGTTCCCTGGATCGCCGAAACCATTGCTGCCGGCGACCAGTATGATTTCAACCGGAAAAATCCGTGGACCGATGACGACAATCCCGGCTGGGGAAGCAGTTCAAACGAGATGGAAGATCTATGCATTCCCGGGAATAGTTTTGACTTCTCCCGGATCCACGGAAGAGCATTCAACAAAGCCGGGTACAACTTCGTGTCGGTAAGCGATGAGGTTTTTTCAGACGACAATTTTGATGTCTCGGGATACGCAGCAATCGATATTCTGCTGGGAGAGGAAAAATCCACACCTTCGCTGAAAGATCCGTCAAAAAAGGATTTTTCCATATATACCCCCGGATTGATGCGCAAGATCAGCCAAGTGGCCGCCGGCGGCGGAAACCTTCTGATCACGGGAGCCTATCCCGGGACCGAACTGATGGAAACAGGAGATACCACAGCTCTTCAATTTGCGGCACGGGTGCTTCATTTTAAACCCCGCACAGGCCATGCCTCACGGAGAGGCGATTTCTATTCTGCCGATTACGGTAAACCGTGGTTCGCCCTGAAGGGACGATTCAACACCGGTTACTCCCCTGAGATCTATGGCGTGGAATCGCCCGACGGCATTGAACCTGCAGGAGGGGATGCCTTTACAGCATTCCGGTACGCAGACACCCACATCAGTGCCGGAGTAGCCTGGAAAGGCCCTTACCGAACCCTGGTGCTGGGATTTCCCCTCGAAACCATCCAGGATGAGGAAATACGTGTACAGCTGGTGAAACAAGTGATGGACTTTTTTGAAGCAAAATGAATACCTTTTTGAAATTTGCTTTTCTGTGCTTCCTCCTGTTTGGGCGGCCCACCCTGCTATGCTTTGGCCAGCTTGGTTCGCCTTGTTCCAACACCATAAAGGATAGCGAAGGGGCGATCATCCGAACCGATACCACACTGAAAACGGTCAGCCTGATCTTTTCTGCCGATGAATTCGGGGAAGGGGCAGAGAAAATTCTGGATGTTCTTCAGGAACACCGGGTACCGGCTTCCTTTTTCCTTACCGGCAATTTTCTCCGGAATCCCCGGTACCGGGAGATGATTGCCCGGATGCGGCGGGAGAGCCACTTTCTGGGGCCCCATTCCGACAGGCATCTGCTGTATAATGCCTGGGAAATGCGCGACTCCCTGCTGGTTGGCCGAAGACTCTTCCGCAAAGACCTGCGGGATAATCTGAAGGAACTGAAGCGGGCAGGAATCCCCCGACGGAATATCTCCTGTTTCCTTCCTCCGTACGAATGGTATAATTCCACGATCTGCCTATGGTCGGAGAAAATGGGCCTTCGGGTCATTAATTTCACCCCTGGCACCGGCACCAATGCCGACTATACGACGCCTGACATGGCCTCTTATAAAAGTTCGGAGCAGTTGATGGAAAGACTTTTGCGCTTTGAAGAAACTTATTCTGCGGGATTGCGGGGGGCTATCCTTTTGATCCACCTGGGTACCCATCCCGACCGGACCGATAAATTCTACAACCGGCTGGGTGACCTCATTCAGGAATTAAAGGCCAGGGGGTACCGGATGGTGCGGTTCTGAGGAGAGCTCAAACACCTAAAACAGGGCGCATCCCTTACTTGCACAGCATGTACTGCTTCACCTTTTCCCGGAAAGCAGGGATTCTCTCCTCGTCAGCCGGAAGATGTTCATGATGGTGTGACCGATAGCCTCAACCTCAATGTGATCAGGGCAGGAATAATTTCAACGCCTCCCTCCTTGAAGAAGTGGCGAGGGTCAGAACATATATACCTGAAGGAATGCTTCTCCGGTCTATTCTGGCATGTACACGCGCGGCACCGGAAGTGCGGATCTGTGATTGCCAGACCTGAGCCCCCTGAATCGTGACCAGGGATGCGTATATCAAGTCTGCCTGGCCGGGATTAAAACTGAAATCCGCGTATGATCTTTCTGCTTTCAGGAGTTTTATATCATAAACATTCTGGTGGTTTGCCAGTGGAATTCTTGCATGGGTGGTGGCATCCCATTCAAAGCATCCCAGGTCTGGTTTAAGCCCGTAGAAAGGCAGTCCGACGTCCACGCCGGCATCAATCAGGTCACTTCCGGAAGAAAGCTTCAGAAAAGATAAATCAGGCAGGCTTCCGTCGGCCTTTCTGGGTCCCGACACCCCGGTGGTGTCAAGGCTTACAAAATCATTCCATGTGACCGTAAAACCGCCATTCCAACTGTTGACTTCCTGGATGACAAAGCTCCCCAGGTTGATTTTGTTCCCCTGGGCTGCCAAGCTGTTTTTTACCACCGCCTTTTCTCCAGCAGGAAGAGCGGAAGGGATGCTGAAATCGTTGCCCTTGTTGCGGAAGGCCGTGCCGTTGTAAATGGTCATGGATCCCTTGTTGTTATTCTGGTCGAATCCTTTCGATTTGTTGTCAAAAGCAAGGCAGTTTTTTAGAACAACATGGTGGCGGAGGGTTTTATCATCGCTGCCACCCATTTTGAATCCATTCCCATTGGCCTTTGGTCCGGGGTCGCTTCCATCCTTCAGGTAGCCGTTCCCCCAGGTCCAGCAGTTTTCCAGGATGGTGGAGGCATTGTTGCCGTTCCGCAGGTATCCGTCCCATCCGTCATCGCAATTCTGCCAGGCCCTGCACCCATAGAAATAGTTGTTGATGCCCACATCCATTTTGGGGGCAAACCCATCGGCGTCGGCGTAGTCGGTAGGGTCGGCGTTATACCAGGAATCGCAGTTGATGATCTGGTTGTCGTGGGCACCCGCACCTAGTTGCAATCCGGTGTCTTTATTTTCTGAAAAGCGGCAGTTTTCAATGAGGTTATATGCTCCTCCCGAAATGATCATGCCATTGTCACCCGCTTTTGTGATAAAGAGGCCCCTGATGACCCAATGGCTGCCAGTCAGACTGATCCCCCTTTTCCCGGTTGCCGTTCCTGAAAAATCAAACAGGGGTGATTCCCCCGGCCATGCCAGGAAATGGATTTTTTTCTCCGACGTTCCACTTTGTTTCAGATAGAGTGTTGAAGAAATGGAATAAGTCCCCCCGCGGACCAGGATGGTGTCACCGGCGACGGCTTTGGCAACGGCCTTGTCGGGCATCCGCAAGGGCGAATCAAGTGACGTGCCGTTGTTGGTATCCAATCCGGATGGCGAAAGGTAATAAACGGTTCCCGCGACGGTTTTGAACAACGCCAGGACAAGCAAAAACAGAAGGGATCTTTTCATTTTTTTGAACTGCGGTGCGAAGTTAAGATATTTTTCTACTTAGTTAAACCTGTCCGACCGTGCACCACCGCTGACCGCGTGTCGCCAGGGTTGTACCGCTGGTTATTATATTAAATCCTTCGGGTTGTCCCTCTGATAGATATGGGTTCTTTTTCACAACGTCATCCTTCTTCAGATACCCTAACTTTAGGGTAGGAGAAAACCGCAGCCTTTTTCGGACACCGGCTTCGTCGGACGGAGGCAACTTTGTCGACCCAAGTCCGAAACTTCATTGGCCACCGAAGGTTTACCAAGGTGGTTGGCGGAGGAAACAACCTCAGCCTTATTTGTATAGCATATATCGCTTCACCTTTTCCCGGAAAGCAGGGATTTCCTGCATCCAGAGGGTTTCGATGTCTGCTACCTGGAAATTTTGTGTAAAAGTTTTGCGAATGATATCGGAACCGCATACCTTGTCGAACATGCCCAGCCGGGAAGGATTGCACATGTCGAAGAGGTTTTTGTCAGGATACAGTTTGTAGCACTCCTGTATAACATAAAACTGTACAAGGGAGAGATTGGCTTTTTCAAAATCGGTGATGTGGAGCTGTACGCCGTGGAGGATGGTTCCCTTGCCTGTGCTATAATAGGGGGTGAAGTGGACAGGCCGGAATGAGACGCCGGGGAGGGTAAGGCCGTTGAGGGCAGCGGTCAGTTTTTCGGCTTCGACCCATTCGGCGGCAAAGAGCTGAAAGGGGAGGGTATAGCCAACTCCGATGCTCATGACATAGAGCTCTCCCAAAATTCCCGAAACCGGGTAGAACCATGGTGAAAATTCATGGGGAATATGGGGGGAAGTAAGCACCCAGGGAAGCCCGGTTTTGTTAAAGGTCATTTTTCGTTTCCACCCCTTCATGGCCACCACGGCAAGATCGCACACCACACCTTCGGAGAGAAGTCCTTCGCTGTTCAGGTAAAGTGCCAGCTCTCCCACGGTGAGCCCGTGCACATAGGGAATGGGAAACTGGCTGACGAAGGAAACGAATTCAGGCTGGGTGAGCAACCCTTCCATTTTGATGCCTCCCAGGGGGTTGGGCCTGTCAAGCACCACAAACTGTATGTTGTTCTCGGCAGCCGCTTCCATGGCCAGTCCGAGTGTGCTGATATAGGTGTAGGAACGGGAGCCGATGTCCTGAATGTCATAGACCAGCACATCGATCCCCTGTAACATCTCCCGGGTGGGTTTTCGTGTTTTTCCGTAGATGCTGTATACCGGGAGCCCGGTGTGCGGATCAGTGTAGTTTTCTACATAATCGCCTGCTCCGTAATCACCGCGCACCCCATGTTCCGGACCAAAAAGGGCCATGAGTTCAAAATCGGGGCAGTTGTGGAAAATATCAACCGTCGACTGAAGGTTGCGGTCAATACCGGTAGGATTGGTGATCAAACCGACTTTCTTACCCTTCAGCAGGAAAAAATTGTTCTTTTGAAGGACTTCGAGCCCTGTTTTAACTTTCTGAGCATCAGCCTGGTGGATCTGACAACAAAATGCCAACAGCAAAAAGATGGGGACATGGTGAAAAGTTTTCATTGATTTTTCTGGTTTTTATGGATAGAATCAGCGTAATTTTGGATAAATCTACTGATTTTATTAATGCGACGGAAGAGGAGTTCTGTAGCAAACCATAAAAATAAATTTATGAGAAGACTGATTGTAACCCTGTTTTGCTCTGTGGTGCTGTTGAGTGGCTGTGTGACACATCCGGACCGGGAGGCTGTAACCGAAAGAATTGAAAGTGAATTTGCCCGTGGAAATTTCAGCGAGGTAACCCATTTGGCCGATTCCTTAAGAGGTGTTTTTCGTGACGATACGTTGCTGATGACCTTGCTGGACTCCCTGCAGGATCAGTCCATGCGCATCCGTCATGATTTCTCTCTCTCTGAAACCGATGTTCAGGAGCAACTCCGCACCATTTTCAAAGAATTCCGACCTGAGGAACAACAGCAGTGGGAGAACCTCAATTGGTTGGAATACAGAAATATAGATGGTGAAAAACGTTATTTCAGAAGGGCGGCCTCCAACCTGAAGCGGATATTGGATCATCAGACCCTGCTGAAGGACCACGAGAAGATCCTGACGCCTGATGATTTTGACCTCTTTAAAATGGATCATGCGGCAGCGGTAATCTGTTCGGCAGGTGATGCCCATTCGCCGTTAATCCCGGTGCCCATGAAGCTGAAATACACACTTTCGGTCAATGCAGATGCGATTCCCACAGGAGAAATTATCCGTTGCTGGATGCCCTGGCCACGGGAAGTCCACCCAAGGCAAAAGGAGGTCCGTCTGATCAGGACTTCCCCTGAAAAGCACTTCATTGCACCTGACACATTGATGCAACGTTCCCTTTACATGGAACAACCTGCGGTAGCTGGACAACCGACGCTTTTTGAAATGGAATTCAGTTTCACCCCGTCGGCACACTATTCTGACCCGCAGGTGCTGGTCGTTTCAACATGTGATAAGAATTCCGGCGTGTACGCCGCTTATACCGGGGAACAAAAACCACACATCCTGTTTTCGGAGAAAATCAAAGAGCTCGCTGACCGGGTTGTTGGCAGTGAACAGGAACCCCTGAAAATTGTTCAGGCGATTTTTAACTGGATTGATACCAACATCCCTTGGGCAGGCGCCCTTGAATACTCCACCATTCCCAACATCCCCGAATATGTGATTGATAACCGCAGGGGAGATTGCGGCATGAAAACACTGCTGTTCATGACCCTCGCCCGGTACAGGGGTGTCCCCGTGAAATGGCAGAGCGGATGGATGCTCCACCCCGGGAAAGTCAACCTCCACGACTGGTGTGAAGTGTGGTTCGATCAGGTTGGATGGGTGCCCCTCGACATCTCTTTCGGAAGGCTGCCTTCAGATAATCCCGTTATCAGGGATTTTTATATGACGGGAATAGATTCCTGGCGCCTGATCGTGAACGACAACATCGGCGCACCTTTTGTCCCGGGGAAAAAATTCCCCCGGAGTGAACCCAACGATTTCCAGAGAGGTGAAGTGGAATGGAGCGGGGGAAATCTCTATTTCGACAAATGGGATTACCATATGGAGGTGGATTACCTGCCACCTCCCGGAAAATAGCGTGGAACACACTGTAACATTCTCCCTTTTTAAAGGCTTTTGTTACCTGAATACAGTAAACCTGTATGAATGTAATACCAGTTTATGTTTTTAAACATTTTCTTTATGATAAAAGGCATTTTCATCCTCCTTATCTTTGCTTAGAGAAATTGTTCAGAGATTAAAACCAGGCCTTGAAATGCCACCCCGGTTCAGCATTACCATTCGTTGGCAGTGTCAGGTTTGTGATTACCGGTATTTCAGGTTTTGGATTCTGACAACGCTATGAAACAAACCTATGAATCGGAATCTTTTGCTGCTTTTTGCTTCCCTTTTGATCTTTCCCGGATGTTATGACCGCAGGTATACTCGGTTGCAGGAAAAAACGGAAATGCTGTGCAGGGAATTGGTCCCCGATGCACGTACCGGTCTGTGCAAAGTCACCCTTGAAAAGGTGAGCGGGAAAAAAGTAGTGGTGAAGGGCGAATTGCTTTCGCAGGAGAACAGGGAAAAGCTCCTTCTTTTGGTCAGTGAATCAGGTTTTGAGGCCTTGGACAGCCTTATAATTCTCCCCGATTCCGCGTTGCAGGGAAAGGTCCGGGGATTGGTTACGGTGAGCGTTGCGAACCTCCGGGCAAAGCCTGACCATGGGGCGGAATTGGTTTCACAGGCAACCATGGGTACACCGGTGATGATATTGAAGAAACACCTTGACTGGTATTTCATTCAGACGCCCGACCACTATTTGTCGTGGACCAATAGTTCCTCCCTGGTTAAGATTACAGATGAAGAACTGAATGCGTGGAACCGTTCCGACAGGATGATTTTTACCGGACAATACGGGGTCATTTTCAGCGATGATTCCGGTGCCCGGCGAATCAGCGATCTGGTTGCCGGATGTATTGTCAAAGGGAAGCGCGGGAAAGACAAATCGGTGCAGGTGGAATTACCCGATGGCAGGAGGGGCGTATCCGGGGCGGCATATTTCACGGATTTCACAACCTGGGCCGGGAATGCAACCCCCCTGCCCGATAATTTGATCAGGACAGCCCAGGAGTTTACAGGCATCCCTTACCTGTGGGGCGGTACTTCCTCGAAAGCGATCGACTGCAGTGGTTTTACCAAAACGGTGTGGTTCCTGAACGGTATCATCCTGGAAAGGGATGCTTCGCAGCAGTTTAAATACGGCGAAGTGATCGATGCCGGTCCGGAACAGGAAAACCTGAAACCCGGCGATCTGCTTTTCTTCGGAAGAAAGGAGCCCCTGCGCATCGTGCATGTGGGCATTTATTCCGGTAACCGGGAGGTCATACATTCCTCCGGGCAGGTGTGGGTCAACAGCATGGACAGCACATGCACCCATTTCAGCCGTTATCTCTTTTCTACGTATGTGGGTTCCAGGCGGATGACCGGACTGTCATCCCGATTCGGCTATATGAAAGTAAAAGATCATCCATGGTATTGACGAAATAATTTTTTAATCTGAAAATTTGAAGATCTCAGGACAATGAAAAATGAGAGAGAAAACTCAATAGCAGATCCAAAGAATCTTCCTTGCCGGAGAGACTTTCTTAAATCTGTCGGTATGGCTGCCGGTTTTTCAGCCCTGGCCGGCACGTTTCCGGGATGCCTGCCATCGCCCGAAAAAACAAAAACCCTGAAGGACCAGCCCCTGGTCTTACGTTTTAAACCCTATGAACTGCAGCTGAGGCATGTTTTTACCCTGGCGGGAAGTTCGAGGACTACAACCCCTGATATGCTCACCGAACTGGAATGGAATGGGATCGTAGGATATGGTGAAGCCAGTCTGCCCCCTTACCTGGTGGAAACCCAGGAGTCGGTTTCGAAATTCCTGGCTGCGCTTGATCTAGGCCAGTTCAACAATCCCCTGTTGATTGAGGACATCATGGAGTATGTGAATTCCATCGCTCCTGCCAACCATGCTGCCAAGGCTTCCGTTGACATTGCCCTTCATGACCTGGCGGGGAAAGTTCTCGGGCAACCCTGGCACAGGATGTGGGGCTTGAATCCCGCTGACACCCCCCTGACCAGTTTTACCATTGGCATTGACACTCCGGAAGTGGTAAAAGAAAAAACCCGGGAAGCTTCGGATTTCAAAATTCTGAAGGTTAAACTGGGGCGCGGGGATGACCGGGAGATGATAGAATCGGTGCGGGCGGTTACCGATGTTCCCTTGTGTGTGGATGTGAACCAGGGGTGGCATGACCGTCAGCAGGCCCTGGAGCTCTGCCACTGGCTTGCGGGGAAAGGGGTGGTCTTCGTGGAACAGCCCATGGAAAAATCTCTGAAGGATGACATTGCCTGGCTGACGGAACGAAGTCCTCTGCCCATCCTTGCCGATGAGGCTGTCCAGACCGTAGAGGATGTGCTTCCTTGTTATGGCGTCTATTCCGGCATTAACATCAAATTGATGAAGTGCGGGGGATTGCGGGCGGCGCGGGAGATGATCGCCCTGGCCCGGGCTCTGAAAATGAAGGTGATGATCGGATGCATGACCGAAACCTCCTGCGCCGTGTCGGCGGCAGCCCAGCTCTCGCCTCTGGTGGATTGGGCCGATCTCGACGGAAATCTTTTGATATCCAATGATGTGTTTGACGGGGTAAAGGTCGATGAGGGGAAGGTGGTGCTTCCCGACAGGCCCGGAATCGGTATCGTGCTTTCATAGGATGCTTTCCTTGTGTAGGAAATGTCATCTGTCAAAATAGAACTCAACCGATATGTTTAATTAATTTAAAACACTGTTGTCCGGTAAAGTTTTTTGAAAAAATACTGGGCCAGCCTCAATAGGCTAACCCAGTATGGTTTCCTTTAAAGTTGCAAAACAAAATAGGAACCATGAGTAAAAGTACAAATTTTATCGGACAGCCGGTTTTTAACCAGATAATAAAGTTCTTTGACAAGAATGAGATGAAGAAAATAGCCAGGGAACACGGTGTTGAACGGTATGTTGAAAAGTTTATCACTTATCATCATCTCATTGTAATGCTGCAGGTTACTTTGGAAGGATTTCAATCAATCCGGGAAGTGATTTTGGGTCTTTTATCTAATGTACATAAGCTTTCCCATTTAGGATTATCATATCTGGTACGTCGCAGTACATTCTCAGATGCGAACAAAAGGAGGAGCAGTAAGGTATTTGTAGACATTTACATGGGTATTTACCGTAGGTATTCACCTACTTTCTCGGACAGCCGGTTAAGCGATAAGGATATAAGACGGCTTTATATCATGGATTCCACGACAATGTCGCTTTTCAAGGATATCCTTTAAGGAGTTGGCCGGAATCCTAAAGAAGGTAAGAAGAAAGGGGGAATCAAGGCTCATACCATCATCAAGGCCGGCGAGAATGTTCCTTGTCTGATACGCTACAGTGAAGCAGCCCGTCATGATCACATGTTTTTGAGTGAGGTTTTTCGGTTGCCAAAAGGATCAATCATAACATTTGATAAGGCCTATGTGGATTATGAGCAATATGAAGCATTCACGAAAAGCTCAATCTGGTATGTGACCAGACTGAAAGACAATGCGCTGTATGAAGGCCGGGAAGAGTTTGATATTCCGGATGGAGCTGACTCGGGTGTCCTGAAAGATGATGAAATTGTTTTGCGATATGGAGAAAACAAGAAACATGAACACCGGGCAAGGAGAATTGCCTACTGGGACAGTGAAAAAAGTCGCTTATTCGAGTTCATTACCAACAATTTTGAACTGACAGCCGAAAAAATAGCCTTGATTTACAAGAAAAGATGGCAGATCGAGTTGCTGTTCAAACAACTGAAACAGAACTTCCCGTTAAAATACTTTCTTGGCGACAATGAAAATGCCATTGAAATCCAGATTTGGGCAGCACTGCTGGCAAATTTACTGCTGACGCTAATAAAAAGCAGACTGAAACGTAGTTGGTCATTTTCAAACATGGTGTCCGTAATCCAGCAGCAATTGATGAATTACATCAATATCTATTGTTTCCTGGAAGACCCTGAAGGAAGTTGGCGGGGAATCATTAAAGATAACCGACTGAAGTATCAAAACTCACTCTTCCCTGAATTGCAGGGGGCTTACTTTTGAAAATTGAAAATGCTGTTGTTGAAAACCAACAGCTTGCGAGATAAAAAATATTAATTCACCGGTTTACCGGACAACAATGGTTTTTTTTTAAAGCTTTTTCATGATCCGACGAATTACCTTCCTTCTGTGCCATCTCTCACGAGAGGCCAATTATAAGCTGTTGCTTATGATAATTTCCGGGGGTTCTTCAGGGGATTGGGAAATTTTAAGTAATTTTAAAGGTTGAACTGTGAAATAAGCATAGCCAATACCATTATGATATGAAAATTACAGAGCGATTGAAAAAGGGAGAAGTTCCCACCGGGGACTTCTTGCGATCGGCATTGATCGTTTTATTCCTCGTAATCGGCAGCATTCCTATTTCCCTGGCGTCAGTTCCTCCGGGGCATTCGGAGAAGGAACAACTTACGGGGAGCGGACAGGACAGCAGGATCCGGGTGAGCGGGGTGGTCAGGGATAAGGATGGCGGAACCCTTCCCGGTGTCAATGTTGTGGAAAAGGGAACGGTCAATGGGACAGTGACCAATGCGGAAGGGAGTTACACCCTGAGTGTGCCATCAGACGCCACGCTGGTATTTTCCTTCGTAGGTTTTAAGATCAGGGAAGTTGCCGTTTCAGGCCAGACGTCCGTCAGCGTAGTGTTGGAGGAGGATATCCGGGGGTTGGATGAAGTGGTGGTGACAGCCATGGGGATCAGGTCGGAGAAGCGTCGGTTGAATTTTGCCGTTCAATCGGTGAATTCCGAAGATCTGAATGCCGGGCGCCAGACCAATTTCGTGGATGCCCTGCAGGGGCGGGTTGCCGGAGTAGAGGTTTCCGGAACGGGAGGTTCTCCTTCCGCCTCTTCCCAGATCCTGATCCGGGGGATCTCCTCCATCAATCCGGCGCAGAACAACGAGCCCATTTTCATCCTCAACGGGATGCATATATCGGGCGGAGCAACCAAGGCGGCGGAGATCAATCCCAATGATATTGAGAACGTGACGGTTCTGAAAGGAGCCGCTGCTGCTGCCCTCTACGGCCAGGAAGCTTCGAACGGGGCCATCATCATCACCACCAAATCGGGACAGGTGGGAGAGATCAGGGTGGAAGCCAGCGGTTCGGTGCAGGTGGACCAGGCGTACCGGGTTCCTGAAATCCAGCAGATGTACCTCCGGGGCTCTTACGGCGTTTACCGGGAACAATCGATGGGAGGCTGGGGCCCCCTGGCACCCGAAGGAACCGTGAAATATGACAACCCCGGGAATTTTCTGAAAACTGGACTCTACCAGAAATATGACCTTTCCATTTCCGGGGGATCCGAGAAGTTCACCTCCTACACATCGGGAAATTACGTGCGCCACGAAGGGATTGTTCCTTCGGACTACCTGCAGCGTTACGGTATCCTTTTCAAATCGAAATATACGGTATCCCCGAAAGTATCGGTCGATTTCATGGCCAACCTTGTTTCGCGGGATTCCCGGGGAGGGGCCGGAATTAGTTCGGCATACCAATGGCCGATCGATGACGACATCACCAACTACAAAAATCCCGACGGTACCATCCGCTGGCTTTACATAAACACCAACAATCGTTACAATTCCCCCATCAGTCCGTTGTGGTCGCGTTATGAGGATCAGGGCAAATATGAATCGACCCGCACCCTGTTACAGGGGTCCGTCACCTGGAACATCGTCAAAAACCTGGATCTCACCGGGAGGATCAGCTACGACCAGACCAACTCGGAAAGCACAAGTATCGTCACGCCCAGGTGGAGCCTGGAACCCGGACAGACACCCACGTCGGAGGACCTGGGTTATCTCGGCTCTTTTTTCTATTCCGACGGGAGAAGCGGGGTGATGAACGGTGGCGTGCTGGCGACCTATGAACTGGCACTTGGCGATAAGTGGAGGACGGAACTCCTGGCAGGATGGGATGTGAAAAGGATTTCCGGGAGGTCGGCCGGACTGGGTGGTCGCGAATTTATCGTTCCGGAATTTTACAGCGTGGGCAATCTCTCGGACTTCCGCAAGGAAGATATCACCCTGAACCGTACCGAAAAGAACATGTACGGCTATTACGGGGAGGTCAAGTTCGATTATCAGGGTATTGCCCAGTTAGGCATCACCGGCCGCAATGACCATTCCTCGACGTTGCCCGTGGAAAACCGCTCTTACTTCTATCCCTCCTTCAGCGGAGGCGCCATCCTCACCGAGATTTTCAACCTTCCGGAGAAGTACGTCACCTTTGCCAAGATCAGGGCCAACTGGGCCAAAGTAGGGAAGGATGCGCCCCTCTACCGCCTGAACAACTGGTACAAGGCCATGCCACATCCCGACGGGGGTTATGGGGTGGATCCCACCCGGAGCAGCAATCCCTACCTAAAACCGGAGATGACCACCTCCTGGGAAGTGGGGGCTGACCTGCGGCTCTTTAACGACAAAACCCGCCTCGATGTGGCCTGGTTCTCGACGTCCGTCACCAACCAGATCGTGGAGGTGAGGGTGTCTCCCGCTTCGGGCAACATCTTGCAGACCCGCAACGAGGGAGATATCAAAAACGAAGGTTTTGAAATTTCATGGGATCAGTCCCTGCTGAAACGGAATGGTTTTTCCTGGAACATGGTCACTAACTTCGGCCGCAGCCGGGGTACCGTGGTGGATCTTCCCGACCAGCTGGTGGAAGTCTACCATTATGCCGGACAGGTGAGCGACATCCGTCCGACTGCCTACCTCCACGGTTCCACGATGGCGCTCTCCGGAAAGGATTACCTCCGCAACGGGGAGGGCAAGATCATTGTCGACGAATTGGGAAGGCCGAAGATCAACGCTTCTAGTTCCCTGCTGATCGGCAACCGGGAACCGGAGTTCACGGCCGGGTGGTTGAACCGGTTTCAATACAAAGCTTTGTCTCTCTCTGTTATGGCCAACTTCCGCTATGGGGGGGATGTGGTCAACGGCACCCTGCGGAGCCTTCTGTCGGGCGGACAGGCGAAGATGCTGGAGGATTACCGCAACCGCCTGATCCTGATTGACGGGGTGGTGGAGCAGCCTGACGGCTCGTACCTTCCCAACACGGTGCCGGTGGTGTTCGACCAGGCTTTTTACAACAACTATTACGCCCCTGTGGGCCGGAATTTTGTGGAAGAGGCCTCTTTGGCGCGGATCAGCTATGCGACGCTAGCCTACGATGCTTCTTCCCTCGCCCGGAAGATCGGCGTAAAAGGGCTTCAGTTTTCCGTCACAGGAAAGAACCTTCTCCTGCTGACCAACTATTCGGGATCAGACCCGGTGGTCAACTATACCGGTAGCAGCGGAGGAACGGGGACTTTCGGCATCGACTACCTCGGGATACCCAATACCCGCAGTTATACGCTCAATATCAGTGCAACCTTTTAATCCTGAAGAATCATGAAGCTGACTAGAATAGTATGGATTTTACTGGCATTGCTGTTTATTTCACCAGGTTGTGATGAGTTTCTGGGGGAAAACCGCGATCCCGACGGGGTGGACCAGGTCCCTGTCGATGAGATCATGCCCGTTATTCTTTTTTATACGGCACTGGAGAATTACGACCACGGGGAGTACGGGACATACCTTGCGCAGTGCCTCACCACCTCGGGGCGCAGCCAGACCGGCGCCCATGCCTACCGCAGCGGCTGGGAATTTTTGGGGATGAACCGCCATCCCCAATGGAGAAGGCATTTCTACGATGTGGGTACCAACGCCAAGGAGTTGCTCCGCTTTGCCGAAGAGGAGAATTCGGTGAACTACACAGCACTCACCCGTCTTCTGAGGCTTTTATCGGTTCAGCAAACCACTGACTTTTTCGGGGATATGCCCCTGACGGAGGCCTACATGTCCTCATCTCCGAGATATGATACCCAGGAGAGCATCTATGAATGGATGAAAAAGGAGGCTGATGAGCTGCTGGTATTGTTTGGTTCGCCCGAAGTCACCCAGGTTTCCAACCGGCCCATGGGCAGGGATGTGGACCGGGTCTTTGCGGGTGATATGGCCAAATGGA
>ERZ795061.2901-NODE-2901-length-15371-cov-8.711870_pt1 | contig 15371 bp, 11 predicted proteins | sample MGYA00375145_ERZ795061 | MGnify/ENA primary metagenome ERZ795061 (study PRJEB30190, sample SAMN05720144) | anaerobic digester metagenome | isolation source: active sludge of municipal wastewater-treating anaerobic digesters | place: USA | collected 2014-12-22 ... | reverse complement strand
TATAAAGGTCAGATAGGGATAACTTTAAATCTTGCTCCGTATGAACCTGCCAGTAAAGATAACAAAGATGTTATGGCTGCCTTAACTGGCGATGCTCAGTGGAACAGGCTATTTCTGGATCCTATATTCAAGGGAACTTATCCTAAGATAATCATGGAAAATCCGCAGTTTAAAAAAATACTGGAAGCAATTGATTCTGAAGATATGAAAGTAATCTCAGAAAAAATTGATTTTCTTGGAATAAATTATTATTTCAGAAATGTGGTAAAATATTCTCAGAAAGGTAAATTAGGATTTGAATCTGTAAAAATGGACGGAGAAAAAACGTACTTTGGCTGGGAGGTTTATCCTCAGGGGTTATATGATATTCTTAGGTACATAAAAGAAAATTACGGCAATATTCCGCTCTACATAACTGAAAATGGTGCAACATACGACGATATTCTTACATCAGACAGAAAGATACATGATGTTCAGAGGATAAGCTATCTCAAACGGCATTTTGAAAAAGCCCTCCTAGCCATTCAGGATGGGATAAATCTGAAAGGTTATTATGTTTGGTCTCTGTTGGACAACTTTGAGTGGGCAGAAGGTTATTCCAAGAGATTCGGACTTGTATATATAGACTACAAAACATTTGAAAGAATACCTAAAGATAGTTTTTTATGGTATAAGAAAGTTATTGAAGAAAATACCTTTGAGGTTTAAATTAATAAAACTGCCCCTCCTGTGGGTGGTTTTATTTTATAGGGGGATAAAATGAAAAGTATAAGAGGAAAGATACTTATTGGATTTGTGGGGGCAAGTGTTCTTGTTTTTTCAGTTCTTGCAGTAATCCTTTATATTATGGTTGGCCAGGCCGTTCAGCCTATAATACATGATATGTCCAATCAGATATTAAATGCAAGGGCGTCGGAGCTGGGAAGGGTTATGGAAAATGCTGTTAAGAGTGTAAAAAGCTATTCCAACAATGACATGGTAAAGACTCTTTACTGGGGGATGGTGAGTAATACTCTTGAGAATGAGCTTAAGTCCAACGATATTTTTGATGCGTTTTTTCTAAGTGGTCTTGACGGGCAGGCTTACGGAACCGGAGGACTTTTATTCGATGTTTCTACAGAAGGGTACTTTGACAGTATCATAAACGGGAGCGAAGTCGAAATTACCAAACCGTATATTTCGGCTCAGACGGGCAAGGCAGTCTTCAATATTGTGGTTCCGATAGTTAACTATAGCCTTAGCGGTGTATTCGGAGGCATCATCAGTATTGACAAGCTTGTCGAGATAGCCTCACAGATAAACATAAGAGGAGGCTATGGATGGATTGCCGATAATACAGGTCTTGTGATAGTTCACCCTGATCAGTCAGTGATGCTGAAGATGAACCTTTATAAGGGTAAAGATTTTGGATTCACAGATCTGGACAAATTTGTAAAAGACATATTTTCCGGTAAGTCAGGTTTTTCCTTTGTGAATAATGAAAAAACAGGAAAATCTGTAATTATGTACTCTCCTGTTCCATCGACCCCCAATTGGGTGCTTGGAATAACCATATCTGCCAAAGAGCTTACAAAAGATGCCGATAAGATAACCTACACAATAGTCCTGATAATACTTGCCATACTTTTTGTTTTTGTTTTGGTTTCCTTTATGATAGGCAATACTATCTCCAGACCCATAAAGAAGCTTTCTGGAGCCATAGATGAGTTCGGCAAAGGCGATCTGACAAAGACATTTGTATCAAAGAGCAAGGATGAAACAGGAAAGATGGCCATATCTCTTAATCAAATGGCTAAGAATCTCAGAAGTACTATGACCTCAGTTAATACAGCAGTCAAAGATATAACGGCTTCTTCGACAGATCTTGCATCTGTATCGCAAGAGTCTGGAGCGGCAATAGAAGAACTTTCGTCACAGGTGGAAACGATAAGTATGAACACACTTTCCGCAGCGGTTTCTGTAGAAGAAGTAACCAAAGGAGTTGAAGAAATTTCCAATCAGTCGCAGAAGATAGCAGACAGTTCGAAAGAGCTGGAGAGTATTGCCAGAAGTACGCTGGAATCTTCTATCAAAGGCAAGGATTCGATAAAATCAATTGCTGCTTCGATAAATGAAGTTGTAAAACAGTCTCAGAGCAATGAAACAGATGTTAAATCACTTGCTGAGAATGCCGGATCTATAGAAAAGATAGTCAATACCATAAACGGCATAACGGAACAGACAAATCTTCTTGCTCTAAATGCTGCTATTGAGGCTGCTAGAGCAGGAGATGCAGGAAAAGGTTTTGCTGTGGTTGCCGAAGAGATAAGAAAGCTTGCAGAAGAAAGTAAAAAAGCTACTCATGAGATAAATGACATTCTAACAGTTATAAAGGAAAAATCAGAAAGCGCTAATAAAGCAACCTCTGTTACAGCAGGAATGATAAAAAATATAGACGGCGAAACACAAAATACTTTCAAACAGTTTGAAGATATAGAAAAGAAGGTTCAGAATATAAATACAATGATTAACAACCTTTCACATTCTATAGAAGAACAAAGCCTTTCAACGCAGGAAATAACCAATGCAATAAACAATGTTGCCAAGACAGTTAAAGAAATAAGCGATCAGGTAAAGGATGCAAACAGCGCCATCTCTAATCAAAGTTCGGGAGCCCAGCAGGTGAGTAGCTCAGCTTCGATTTTAGCAGAGCTTTCCGATAAGCTTCTAAGCCAGATAAGCTCTTTCAAAATATAAACCAAACCGGCCGGATTATTACCGGCCGGTTTGAATTTTCAGTAATTTATGATAAACTGTGCATCTTTAATCCATTCTGATTTTTTAAACTCTCTTGCTTTTATTACTACCTTATCTTTGAAAACTTCTACATAAACTCCTTCGCTTGAAGGCACCCACTCTTTTTCAACACCCTCTTTAGTGTCGATATATGTTGGTCTGGAAACAGAACTTGTATCTACACATTTAAAACCGCTTGGATCGGTATAAAAGTTACCGGGAAGTTCAAAACAATGATGAGAATGAGAAGAAAAGAAAATTATTTCGGGATATTTTTCAAAGATACTCCGTATTACTTGATCTTTGTTTATATTATATCTGTAGTAATGCGAAAAAACAACTGTGTTATCCAGCGGCTGATGCAAAAATACAAAGATAGGTTTGCCCGGAGTGTAATCTTCTGCAAGCTTTTCCTCAAGCCAGAGAATCTGTTCATCCGAAATGGTTGCTCTGACGGTGCTTGAATCAACATACTTATTATAAGTACTTTCAGACCCCATATGAATGAAGTGATAACCATTTATCCAATTATCGTCGTATACCAGAACTCTTGATGAAAAATCCAGATACCTTGCGATCAAAATATCGTTAGATTTTCTACTGTTCGGACCTCTTCCGTACTCTTGGTAGAACTCATGATTACCCATATTTTTTATAACAATTTTTGGTAAAAGAGCAGAGTTTTCTTCAAGACACAGAGATATTTTTGCATAATCCTCCGGCTGACCTAAATCTACGGTATCTCCGTTCAAAATAAGAGCCGTTAATTCAGGATTAATACTTTTTAAATCGATCAGAGCATTTTTCAAAGGATCAGGTTTGCTGTGAATATCGCTCAGTACTGCAAAAGTCATTTCAGGATTTGCTGTTGAAAGAGCCAGTACTGAAAAACATAGTACAAGAAACATAAAAAGAAGTTTTTTCATCAAAGTAATCACCCTTTAGTCTTTTGCTGTTTTTACTGTAACTCCAAGTTCAAAGGATCTGTGCCATGGAAAGAATATATCAAAGTCACCGTAGACAAAGCCTATGCCTTGGGCTATAAAATCTGCATAACTTTTCAACTCACTTTTGGTGAAATCAACCGCCCATCTTTCAATTGGTATCACAGACCATGGCGGAACACCTTTTTCGTCGTTTGCCTTCTTAATAAGATCTATTCGGACATTGCTCTGAAAAGCCCAATGTTCCAGAAAAAAGACAAATTGAAGCTTAAGCATTTCATAACTGTCTATCTTCAAAAGACCTTTCTTTCCGAGATACTGTATTATGCTGTATGCGCATACAGTTCCAACAGTGTTCCCGGCTGTGTTCCAGCCCGCAAAGTTAAAGATGTTCCAGTTAAGACGGGCATTGAGAACAGCTTTGGCCATCGAATTGTCAGAACCATTTGTGTACTTTATACATGCAATTCCTACGATACTTTCAGATTTTTTAAGGACATCAACAGTTGCAGTATACCTGTCTGATTCAATATATTCCTGTTCATTGCTTTCTTTACGGTTTGTAGGATTGTGGGCGTAAAAAGTTATATCTTCACCGTCATCGCATAACAGCCCTCCCGCACTCAATATATGACTCTTTATGCCCTGCTCCAGAGGTCTTCCCTCGTAAGCAGGAATAAAGTTTTTATATTCTGGTTCTGTATAAACCACTTTAAATTTAGGGGATACTTTGAACTCGTCACAAAGAACTTTAGCGAGGAGTGTAAGTGTTGACTCATCAGCTCCTGCATGTATTGAAACTTTGGAGAGTATGCCAAGATCACCGGCCTTCTTCTGGTGCTTTTCTGACTCCCACAAGGAAAGACTTCCCTGCGTATTGTCATCAAGAGTAAGGTTGAGAAAGTCAATAGTTCCTTTTTTTACATAATCGATGACACGTGATACAAATCTGAAATTTCTGTTTCTTCGTATAAAAAAGTCTTCTGATATCCAGCTTGGGACTTTGGCGATACTTTGTGCGAGTTCGCTGGCGGATGCCTGATTTTCATAAAACTTTACCAGTTCACGCGATATGTTGTATATGTCTTGCCCATAATACTGCCAATAATCAGGTTCTTCTTCGGCAGAGTTATAAAAGGGTGCCCTGGTTACACAGACTCCGGCATAGATTTTTGTTCCTATTGATTTGAGATAATCAAGAATTTCAAGACGTTTATTAAGTGTCTGATCACTTTCAAGACTCATTCTAGAAGGAATAAGACCACCGTGGACTATCATATCCACAGACGCAATCAGTATATCATCGCCTCTGACATTGTTTATGATCCATTCATGGAGTCTTTGTATATCAGGAGCAGTTTTTTTCATTCCGAGCAGTCGTTTATCGGGAGTAACCACATTTAAACCTGCTGCTTTTGCAAGCAGCAGGAAATAATCTCTAGTACAGAATCTCTCATCTACCGGTAAAAAAACAATTCTGTTTTTCATTTTCAAACTCCTGTCAGATTATTGTGCAGAGAAAACAGAAAGCTCTGCAAGCATGGTCCATGCTTTTCCTCTTGGGATTATTTCAATCATAACGTACTGACCAGTTATTTTTTCTCCTCTGTTTTTCCAGACTATCTGATTAATCTTTTCATTTTCTGCCGGAGGATCCCATGTAGCGGCTATACCAACTTCGTAATATACTTCATCATCATCGCTTACGGAAATTATCATACACATTGGTATCGGAACTGCCGAAGCATTTGATCTCATAAAATGCCCTGTTACCATATCGATGTTCTTTACTTCACCAAGATCAATAGTGACAGTAGGATTTGAAACAGGTGCATTGAAACCGATCATATCTGCCCAAGAGTATGCAAACTTTCCATCGGTTATTTTTACGCCGCCGTCTGGGTAAGCTTCGCTGGATGCCGGATTAACAAGATATGGTTTGCCAAGAGATATATTTTCGTATGTTTTTTCAGAAGTATCCAAAACAGGAAGTGCTGAGAGTATCTCCTGTGGAAGAGGGCCATTTCCAACCTGAATTTCATTTACCATAACCCATCCGCTGTTATTGGATCTTCTTATTTCAACATTAATAAACTGTGCAGTTATAGGTTCATCAGGAACAAAGTACATGGTGAGTATTTTATTATCTTCAACGGGTTCAAGAATATCAGTTCCCATACCTTCAACTATATAAAGCTCATCATCTTCTGATGAAGATACTATAAAGCTGTCTGGAGCTTTTACAGCCGATGGTTTTGAAAGCATAAACTTAACAGCTACATAGCTTATTTCCTCGTATATCTGGCCCAAGTCTATTGTAAACTCAGGGTTCGATGTTTCTGTAGGTTTCTGTACTGCAACCATGTCTGCCCACATAAATCTGAAGTTTCCATCGGTCATCATTATTCCGCCGTTGTCCGGATAGCTTTCATTTACCGGATTTGTAGTTATGTACGGCTTGCCTGTTGATATTATAAAATCTGAGGCAAAGCTAAAAACTGCTGTGAGAAGCATAAGAACAACCAAAATCTTTTTCATACTTACCCCTCCTATAAAATAGTTTTATCCTTTTAAACCACTCATTGATGCTCCATTTATGAAAGTTTTTTGTGCCGAGAAGAAAAGTATTACTATAGGTAAAGCCATTACAAGTGAACCTGCCATCATCAGCGGCCAATCCGTGCTCCTGGCTCCTGAAGATATTCTCTGTAATGCGATCGAAAGAGTATACATCTTATCGTCAGTGAGGTATATGAGCGGATTCATAAAATCTGTCCATGTCCACATGAAAACAAAAAGAACCGAAGTAGAGATAGGCGCCTTTGCCAACGGTAGGTATATTTTTGTAAAAATTGTCCATTCATTCGCACCGTCAATCTTTGCGGCTTCGGAGTACTCTCTGGGTATAGTGTCGAAAAATTGTCGCAGAAGAAATATTACCCATGTTCCCCCGAAAAAAGTAGGAATTATGAGAGGCTTAAAAGAACCTATCCATCCCAGCTTGTCAAAAAGAATATACTGAGGAATCATAGTAACCTGAGCAGGCAGCATCATGGTTCCGAGCAAAATTTTAAAAAGCAGCTCCTTTTTTGGAAATCTGAAGTATGAGAAGCCAAAAGCCACCACCGATGAAGACAGAATAACTCCGATAAGCGTAAGTACCGTTACATATACTGTGTTCCACAAATACTGACCGAAGTTATTTTCTGTGAACAATCTTTGATAAGGAGAAAAATCGAAAGGATTGGGAATTATCTGCATCGGATTATCATAAACCTGATCGGCCGTTTTAAAAGATGTTGTTGTCATCCATAGAAAAGGAAAAAGAAACAAAATACTCATAAATATTGCAAACATATATGTGAGAACTAATCTTCTGGTCTTTACTTTTGTCATATCATGACACCTCTTGATCGCCGGATCTGTTGAAGAATTTATACGTAAGCATCACTGAAACAAAGGTAAATGCCAGCAAAATCCATGCAAGAGCACTTGAATAGCCCATTTTAAAATCTCTGAAAGCATTCGTGTAAATATATAGTCCATAAACCAAGCCCGCTTTTTTCATACCGCCATCCATATCAAGCATGATTATTATATTAGAGAATGACTGAAATGAAGTTATTATAGCCATTATGGTATTAAAAAGGGTAACCGGCCTGAGCATTGGCATGGTAATGTACTTCAGACAGGCCCATGATCCGGCACCGTCAAGCTTGGCTGCTTCATAGTATTCGGTAGGTATATTCTGAAGTCCGGCAAGATAAATAACCATAGTTCCGCCTATTCCCCAAAAACTCATTATGATCAGCGACGGTTTAACCCATGCAGGATCTGCCAGCCAACCTGGTCCCGCCAATCCGATGGAATCAAGGAATGTGTTTATAGGTCCAAGACGGGGGTTGAGAATCCATTTCCAAAGCAATCCTGTAGCTACTGCCGGAACAACGCTGGGAAGAAAGAATATGGTTCTGAATACCCCCTGAAACTTCATCTTCACATTCAGCAGCAAAGCAGCTACAAGACTCATTATCTGTGCAACAGGAATACCGATAAGCGACAGAATGAGAGTATTCAATATAGCCCTGAAAAAATCCGGCTCTCTGAAAGCTGTTATGTAATTATCCAGACCAACCCATTTAATTGCAGAGCCTTCACCGGTTCTGGTAAAACTCAAAATAAAAGATGCCACTACAGGGTATAAAGTGAATATAAGCAGCCCTAAGATCCATGGAAGTATAAAAAGGAGCCCCATAAGCACTTCCCGCCTTCTTGATCTTGCAGAAAAAGAAATATCTCTCTTCATTTGTAGTTTTTCAACTCCTGGTTTATTCTCTCCTGAACATAATCAAGAGCCTCTTTGGCGGTTTTATTACCCAGCTGCACATCCATAAGAGCCTGCGTAAGTTCTGTGAGGTATGCCTGACCTATAGGAAGCATTGGAAAAGTATATACATAGCCGTTCATCAACATATCTATATAAATTTTCATCTTATCGTCAACAATGGTCTTGAAAGCATTATCTTCAAGAGATTTGATCTTTGGAGGAATGTTGTAAAGAGCTGCAGCAAACTCGGCTGCTTGTTTATCTGCAGTGAGCCATGTCAGAAATTCAAAAGCTTCATCTTGGTTCTTTGAAGCGGTAGGAATCACCCAAAAAGAACCACTTACATTACATACATCATTTCTGCCGCCCTGAGGAGCAGGAAAGTTGGATATTCCGTAATCAAAGGTACTTTTGCCGTATTTTTTTGCTATTAGTATCTCCCACTGTGATCCTTCTTTCATAGCAATTTCACCTCTCAGGAAAGGATTGAGAGAACTGAAAAGATCTCCCCAACCGGCCTGAAAAATTCTCTTTTTCTGAAGGTCAACTTTTTTATAGTAAGAGGAAAGCCATTCGTATGCTTCTATATTTTTTTGATGGTTGGCAGTGATTTCATTTGTTGCGGGATCCCAGAGCTGTCCGCCGAAAACATAACAGTATATATGACTTATTACAGGGTCAAATCCTAATCTTTTCAGAGCGCCTTTTTTATCGTACTTATTAAGCTTGTCGGTGAACTCATCCAATTCTTTTATGGTTTTAGGCGGAACATCAGGATTGAGACCTACTTCTTTAAAAGCATTTTTATTCCACATAAAAGCACTTACATTCAAAGTTGTAGGCAGACCATATTTTTTACCTTTATAGGTTCCATACTCCCATACACCTTTTATGTAATCAGAAGAAGTTATCCCTGCTTTTGCCAATCTGTCGTTCATAGGGACTATCTGTCCTCTGTATCCCAAAGGAACAACCATCCAGTCCCATACGGTTATTACATCAGGGGTTGTGCTTCCGGAAAGAGTTGTCATTATTTTCTCACCCATACCGATAGGTACATACACAGATCTGACGTATACTTTAGACTGGGATTTATTGTATCTGTCTATAATGCTGTCAAGGGCTTTTCCCTCGTCTCCTCCCCATGCGTTCCAGAAAACTACTTCCTTTGCACAGAACGAAATGACTGCTACAGACATAATAAGAAGAACAAGAATCATTTTTCTCATTATAAAGTCCCTCCTTTAAGCAAGTTTTGATAATTTTCATAAAGTCCGTTTTTTAGTCGCGGGCTGAAGTAATGAGGATAATCGAAAATAACACTTTTGCTGACATAAGGAGAAATGTACTCCAATTGTTTTTTAACTCTTTCAAAGTCTGCATATTTTGCCTGCCACGGTTGTAAATCAATAGGATAACCGTGTACTGCTTCGAATACCTCAATATCCGCCCAGAACTCAACGTTATTTTTTTTCATTGTATCTTCAAGATCTTTAAATACCATAGATGCACTGATGTAATCAACTTTTTTCGTACCAACTCCGTCTTGCATGGCCAGAATATCTATGACAGAATATTTGAAAAATTCATTCCACCAGGCTGAATAAGATCTAGAGTCAGGGTTTATTCCGAAATAAGGCGAAATCATTACCGGAAGAGAACTGTTTGTATGAATGAAGTCTGAAACTGTACTAAAAAACTTATATACTTTCTTTTTGGCATACAAGGAGTTAAAGTTTCTGTCGTCCAGTTCATGAGGTATATACCACCCGGCAAGAGAAGGACTTTCCTTGAATATTCCGTTCAGCTGGCGGAAAAGGTTTATGTTGATCTGAATTTCAGTATCAAGATCAAACCCGCTGTCATAATTAAAGTTAAATAACCCGAGCCCCAGAAAGATTTTTAAGCTATATTTTTCTGCAATTCTGATAATAGTATTTACAATCTTGCAGTTAGAATAAGTACTGCTGAAAAAGCAATCTTTCTGGGTCTTGGTATACTGTATTATGATACTGTCCATACCGATTTCCTTCATGCTTTTTAACTCAGCTTCCCAAAAATCTTCTCCGTAAGAAGCATAACCGTTTTCCAACTGAAAGAACGCACCTGTTATTTTTATTTTGAGTCCCTCCGTTTACTTTATCTCCTGATAATACTTTGAATAATTATCATAGAGAGGATTCTCAAGTCTTGGACTCATATAGCTTGGATAATCAAAGATAACACACTTTTCTACATAAGGAGACATCAGTTCCATCTGGGTTTTAACTCTTTCTATCTTAGCTGTGGTAGACTGCCATGGCTTATCGTCAACCGGCCATCCATGAGTCTGCTCAAAAACCTCCAGATTGGCCCAGAACTTAACTCCATACTTATCCATTACAGGCTTAAGAGCTTTATATACTTGTGCCGATTCCTGCGCTGTGGTTCTTTTTGTACCAACTCCGTCCTGCATAGCAAAAATATCTATTTTTGCCTGTTTGAAAATTTCTTCCCAAAAAATTGCATAGGCATTTCCATCCGGATTAATTCCAAAATAAGGAGAGATCATAACCGGTTTTTTAGTAAGCATTTTAGCATAGGAACTCATCTGCTTAAGATAATAAACGATAGCGTCTTTTCTTTCTTTGGTTAAAAAATTGCGGTCATCAATCTCTTCAGGTAGATACCATCCGGCAAGGGATTTATGGGATTTATACATGCTGTAAAGCTCACCCAGAATATTTTTGTTATAAACGGCCTGTGCCTGGGGATCCATTTTCCCTTCCCAGTATGAAGAATCTAAAGCCAATCCAAGATAAACATGCATATCTAAAGCATCGGCAGTCTTAAGAATAGTACCGATCACATCACCATAGCTCTCATCCTTGGGCTTATTCATGTCGGGAACAACGGCAACAGCAGAAGAAAAAGCAGATCCATCTGTAGAAAAAGATACTTTATAACCGTTTTTCGGGACAGAAACACCTGATACTTTGGAGTTCATAAACATAATATTTATAAAATTGATATCCTTTTCAGATTTTAGATCAAAAGTTACTTCTATATTTTTTCTGTTCTGCCATCCAACCATATCCTCCCAGGAGTATCTGAACTTTCCGTCAATAAGCTTATTATTTGCATCCGAATACTGGGAAGCAGGCTTAGGATTTACAGTATAAGAACATCCATCAAGAAGTGTTTTGGAGTCATACATGACCTGTATTTCCGGAGTGATAACCCATTCTATGCCGGCAGGCACTTCCAGAGAGATTTTTACGTATCTTGATCTGACCTTGCCGTTCCAGCTGATGTTTGTAAGCGATTCATCTGCGAAAAGCTCGTCGGAAGTTTCCTTGTACTTGGATGGATAATAATAGACATCGTTATATGCGGAATATTGAACAATAATGGTATCCATTCCGATATTTCTCATGGACTGAAGTTCTTTGTACATTTCATCATAGTTCATATTTGCAATTGCTCCGTTAATTTGAAAGAAAGCACCGGTAAGAGGTTTTACATTTTCTCCGGCAGAAAATCCGACTGCGGAGAAAGCTATAAATAAAATCAATAAAGCCTTTACACCAAGTTTTTTCATACTTTCACACTCCTAAATAAGATTATTCATCAATAAATAAAGAACATAATGCTGCGCCTACAGACCCTGCTTCTTCTCCTACTGTACTGTACTTTATTATATCCCCCGGATTTCTCAGGTTAATTTTTTCAAACTCCCTGCGGATGCTTTCAAGCATAAAGCTCCCGTAACGTGGTAGTACACCGCCTATATATACTGCATCAAAATCAATAGTATTCTTTAAGGTATCAACAAGCCAGGCAAATGTTTTACAATACTCCGATAATATTCTCTGATCCTTTTCGTTTATTGGATTATTGATATCAGAAAGATTTTCCGACAGATACCTGCCTGAAAGAACAGTCTCTATACAGCCTTTTTTCCCGCACGTACATGAGTTGGAACTTAAGGGATACACAATGTGGCCGATTTCCCCTGCTGAGCCCGTTACTCCTCTCATTACTTTTCCGTTTACAACAATTCCGGAACCTATGCCCGTACCTACAGTGATATAAAGTATACAACCGTCTTTTTCTTTGAACCACTGCATATATGCAGCCATATTTGCGTCGTTGTCCACTACTGTACGTATTTTAAAAACTTTTTCAATCTCTTTTTTTACTTCCGTTCCTGTCCACCCCGGCAGATTGTCAGAAGCATATAGGACTTTACCGTTTTTAAAATCAATTCTGCCGGCCGAGGCAATGCCAATTGCCGTAGTTTTTCCATCAATTACCTTTTCAATGCATTTTTCTATGCACGCCAGAACAGAGGCAGCGTTTTTAGGAGTCTCCTGTCTGTAAGACTTGAGAATATTTCCGTACATATCAGTAAGAACCGATCTGGTCCATGTTCCTCCAAGATCAACACCTACTGCGGTTATGTCTGAAGAAGGAAGATCGCTTATATGCTTTACAAATCTGGCTGTAGTCTGCTGTGGTCTGGAAATAGCTCCTCCGACAACAACTGCGTATGCTCCGTTTAAAATAGCCATTCTTACCTGTTCGGGATAAAAATAATTACCTTCAGCGATAACTGGAATATCTGTTAATTCTGTTATTTCACGGATAAGATGTATATCGGGTTTTGATCTGTCACAAGTTTGTGCAGTATAACCAGACAATGTAGTGGAAATATAGTCGGGTTTCAAAGTAAGAATTTTTTTTACGTCCTCAACGCTTGAAATATCAGCAAGAATTTTAATATGAGGATACTTTTCCCTGCAGTGTCTGTAAAGCTTTTCAAGAGGTTCCGGTCTGCTCCTGTATATGCTGTCTATAGCTACAATATCTGCTCCAGCATTTATTACTTCGTCTATCTCTTCGCAAGTAATGGTGATATATGCCTCATAATCCGGCCTTCTGTCTTTAAATATGCCTATTATGGGCAGATCTGTTATCTGGCGTATAGCTTTAATATCTTGGGGAGTATTTGCCCTTATGCCCTTTGCTCCCCCCTGTATGGCAGCAACAGCCATTTTTTGCATTATCTCCGAACCGTAAAGAGGTTCAGTTTCTTCTGCCTGACAGGACACTATAAGTCCATGCTTAAAATCAAGAATCATGCGATTTCCTCCAATAAAAGAAAAAGTCTAATGAAATTTTACTTCAAAAAAATTCAAAATAAAAAAAATATTATTTCTTATATTGGTATTATATAACATAAAGGTGCTTAAAAAAAACAGACTAAAATTAGAAAAATATCTGTTTATACTAAATTAATAGCCATAATTGGCAATAATCAGCCGAGAATAACTTTGAAAACTAAAAACAACCAAAATACCGTACTGATTACTATAATTCTATGTATACAAAAAAATTTTTACAAGTATATAAGTCACAATTCATGGTATCTCAGTAAGGACTAACAACAATGTTGATTGTCCATAAAACAAGTAGTATAATCGAGAAGAAAAAATATTTTTTCATAAAGAGATAAATGTGAAGTAAAATTTCAAGAAATGGGGGTAATGTATGCTTGAAGAAAAAAATCTGTCTTTCGGAGTGCTGAGCGATATACATTCAGACGGTATAAAACTCAAAAGAGCTATCAAAGATTTATATAAAATTGATATGAAAACGGATGCTCTCATACTCAATGGAGATACGGTAGATTTAGGCTATAACCGGGAGTATAAAAAAATACAAAAAGCTTTAAAATCATCCAAAAACCAGATTCCTGGAAAAATAATCATTTCTCTGGGAAACCATGAATTTTATAAGTATTATGGACATGGTCCCAACACTGAAGCAGAAGAAAAGGAACTTATAAATAATTTTTTGAAGTTTACAGGAAAAGAAAAAGTTTATTCTGATTGTTGGATAAAAGGATATCATTTCATAAGTTTGGGATCAGAAAAAACTTACACCTTTGATCAGCCCAGTACTGTTCAGGCATATCTTTCCGAGTCACAACTGAAATGGTTTGAAGAGAAGATAAACGAAGAGTATGAAAAGAACAAATATATTTTTGTTATTTTTCATCTGCCGCCGGATGATACGGTTAAGTTTTCACACTACTATAAAGAGAATATAAAGCAGGAAGAAAGATTTTTAAAGATTATCCAAAAGTACCCTAATATTGTATATCTTACCGGGCATTCCCATATAAGTCCGCTGGTTTATGACAATATTTTTTATAAGTCGCCTTATGGATATCTCATGATAGACTCTTCATCGGTATCGCGTCCTGTGATTCTTGACGAGAGTACGGGCGAAGAAAAAAATCTTCCTGGTGGAAGAAGCTTTGGGTTGTACTTTCAGATCTATGACGAAAGTATGGAAATAAGGGTGCGGGATTTTTCAAAACATGAGTGGATAGGCGAAAGCCACAGATACTTTAATAAATAAAAAAGTAAGGCTGTGCCTTACTTTTTTTTGAGTTCCGGAGCAACAAAGGTATTCCAGTAATTTATCATGAATATTAAGCATGGAAGTGCCAGCAGAGTCCCAATTACTCCAAAAAGCTCTCCGAAAATAAAGATTATAATAAAAATAACGTACCAGTGTATTTTCAGATTGGAACTCTGAACTTTTGGACTGAAAAACCAAACCTCAAGCTGGTTGGCAGCGACAATTATTACTATACCTATTATAAGACCTGTTAGTCCTCTGGTAGCATAGCCTATGAGAAGCATAGGTACCGCAGCAATAACTATACCAAGATAAGGTATAAAATCTGTTATCCAGGAAAGGACACCTAAAAACACAGCTCCTTTTATGCCTGCTACAAACGATGAAAAACCTACAATTAACCCTACAAAAGTTGCAACTACAAACTGTCCCTGTACAAACACTTCAAAATCTCGAAATGTTTTTTTTAGGAAAAGAACCCCTTTTGATCTTTCAGAGCTTGGGAACAATATCCAAAACTTATCAGATACTTTACTTATTATACCGTTTATAGTAGCTGCGGTTATTATAGCAATTACGATTGAAGCAATGAAATTAGGAGCTGAGCCTACTACCTTATCAAGAATTGAAAGACCTGTTGAAGAAAGTTTATGCGAAAAATCTTCTATAAGCTTGACTATCCATTCTGGCATGGCTTCATAGAGATCGCCGGAAGAAGTGATTTTAAGATTTTCAAGAACAACTTTTCCCTGGTCAATAATTATCGGAATAAGATTTCCAAATGCATAAAGAACTATCCCAATAAAAAATATGTTTGAGATTATTCTGCTTAATGTGGCATTAAGCTTAAATTTTTGCACAAGAAACTTTTCAGGTACTCTTACCAGAATAGAAAAATAAAGTCCTATAACTAT
>ERZ795061.2898-NODE-2898-length-15375-cov-20.063642_pt1 | contig 15375 bp, 12 predicted proteins | sample MGYA00375145_ERZ795061 | MGnify/ENA primary metagenome ERZ795061 (study PRJEB30190, sample SAMN05720144) | anaerobic digester metagenome | isolation source: active sludge of municipal wastewater-treating anaerobic digesters | place: USA | collected 2014-12-22 ... | reverse complement strand
CCTGCCGGCATGCGGCGCGGACCGGCTTCGCCTCCTGATGGTGTGACGGATAGCATTCTTTTCAGCGTCCTTCCTGAGCCGGACGAACAAGTTTCTGTCGGACTACGCCAAATGCCTTTTCTCCGACCTCTCGCGCCACAATCTTAATCGCTTCTGTTTTACCATCCATGACCATGCTCATTAAGACGGCACCCCGGACGTATTTAGATACGGTCGTGCCCTCTTCGGCGGCACACTTCTCAATGAGTTTGCGCTCTTGTTCGGTGACTTTGAATTGTAGCGTTTCGGTTTTAGTTTCATCTGATTTCATGTTGTCTCCTTACAATGTAATATATAATGCACTATATTGTTGGCGTTGTCAATTCGCTATTGCCAGACTCGTTGATGATGCTGAATGGTTATCCTAGGGTCGGAAGGCAATTGCATAGGTAAGATGTAAGTGAATTAATAGCCGATCAGTTTCGTTATGGCATTCCCATGAATCGTTTATCTGTCTATGTTATATCCAGTTCAGGTCGAAGCCATACCAGATTACTTTACCCATACTCCGTATTACCAAGGTCGCCTCCCCAGGAGTACTAGCAATGCCCGAGCACAAACGATCCGTCATGCCTCCGGGAAAGATTTTTTCGCCAGATCAACCGATTCACAGGACTAAAGAAGACAAGCTTGGTAGGAAAGACTTTGCCAAGCATATGGCCGATGCAATAAGAGGTTGGAAAGGTAATGATAGTTTGTGTCTCGCCTTGTATGGAGAATGGGGCAGCGGCAAGACTTCCATCAAAAATATGATCGTGGATGCTCTACAGAAGCCCACTACTAAAGCTCCACTGGTTGTAGAATTTAATCCCTGGCAATGGTCTGGCCAAGAACAATTGATCTCCGCTTTTTTTACGGAAATAGGAGCCAAGTTAGGGCAAAGCGACACCTCGAAGGAAGGCAAAGAGCGAGCATCCTTGTTCAGAAATTATGGGACGGCGCTTACATTTGGTAGCGTAGCTATTAAGGGCATTCGGATTGCCACATCGTTATTTACAGGACCTGCAAGCGAGATGTTATTTGAGCCTATGCAGCGGGGTGTAGATGCGTTGAAAGATGGTGCAGAGGCGGCAGAAAAGGCCTCCATTGAGGAAATTGTGCCCCTGGATGAAAGAAAGAAAGTCTTATCTCAAAGCCTTCAGGCGCTCAAACGTCCGATACTTGTAATAGTAGACGACATCGATCGTCTAGTTGACGATGAAATTCGACTGCTTTTTCGATTGGTGAAGAGCAATGCGGATTTTCCTAACGTCATCTATCTCTTGTTATTCCATAGAGATCACGTCGAAAGAGCGCTTCTCGGCGGTCGTTCTTATATGGAGAAAATAATTCAGGTCGGCTTTGAGATTCCCAAAGTTGAGAGTAAGAAACTCAAGGAATTGCTCGAAATAGAACTGCACAGCATATTGAAAGCAACTTCTATGATTGAGCTCTTTGAATCACAGCACTCAAGGTGGGATGCGATCTACCGGTCTGGAGCGAGTCATTTTCTCGGAACAATGCGAGACATTAAGCGATTTACCTCGAATCTAGGTTTTTACCTTAATATGTTTCGCAACGGAGCAAGACCAGAGATAAATCCGGTTGACTTGGCAGCGATCCAGATCCTCGCCATTTTTGAACCCGGTGTGTATCACAGGGTACATACCTCCAAAGGGCCTTTAACGACAGATTACCACCATAGTTCGACAGACGAAGGACGTGCAGAAAAATCCGACCTGCTTCTCAACCATATTACGGCTCCCGCTGGTGAAGACAACCGCTCCCCTTTGGATAATATTCTTAAAGAACTATTCCCAATTCTGAATGTAGGCCACTTGGGCATGATCAACTCAACTGAAACTAACGACTCCATATTGAGGAATCTCAGGATATGTGATCGCATTTTCTTTGACCGGTACTTTCATCTCGATATACAAAACGACGATATTTCACAAAATGAGCTGCTCGCATTATTTGAACTTGCACATGATCGCGAGCGTTTGGTCCGGTCACTACTAGAGTTTATTGACAGAGGTTTTTGGGACGTTTTATTCGATCGTATGCAGGCACATCTCGATTACCTGAGGGACTCCGATATCGAATCATTTATTGCTTCGCTATGTGATGTGGGCGAAAAGATCGTCTGGGCAGACCGTGAGAAGCCCTCTCTCTCAATGCGCGAAGAACGTCTTGCCCAGTTGGCGGGGATCTTGCTGGTTACGCGAGAATGCAATGAGGCTATCCGCAATGCTTGCGAGAACTCAGAAGGAATTCTCATTCCACTACACATTGCGTTAGACACCTTCTCTAAGTCGAGCAAGCCTGAATTCGCGATGGGTTTGCTTCAGTCCTCAATCCACAAGGTACGTGCTGCCGCGAAGTCCGGAACGCTCTATGACCACCCAAGACTGGCGTTCCTTCTTCGCAACTGGCAGTGGCATAACAGTGGGGCTGAGGATGCCAAGGAATGGGTAGGGAGAGCAATTGTAACCCAGGATGGACTGATTCACATTTTAGAAGCATTCACCAGACATGTCTTGTCATCGCATGCAGGTTGGATACGACGGACGGATCTCAAAAGTATAAAGCAATTTATCTCGCTGAAAGAACTGAGACTACGTATGGGAAGCATTGATGCTTCCAAGTGTTCTGCTATGTCCCTAAGAGTTATCAATGCATGGGGTAAGGCATGCCAAGATGATTCTGATGAGGATATTGAAGGGTAGTTCTAATGCAGAACAGATAGGGTTTGCACGTTAGAATGCTCGTTGTTATCCGGCGTTAAGAAGGGAACATTCCGCGGAAATTTTCATGTGCTAGATTTGTGCTAGAAATTGTCAGAACCTCTCAATTCCACCAGAACCTATCGACTTAATAGACAGCGCCTAACCTGAGCCACTATCACGGAAAATCGGGGAAACCACGGCTCAATCAAGCCCTTACGAAATTACTCTTTTCAGAATTGCCAAGGCGAGGGTCGCGGGTTCAAATCCCGTTTCCCGCTCCAATTCACACTTCTCCTCAGCACGATCTTTACCCATATCGTTTTCGACCACCACGGTTCGTCCCTTTCGGCTGGAATCCTGGCTGGCCTTCATCCATCATTTAGGTCGCCCTGACAGGTTTCATGTTGACGGGCGGACTTGCCAGCCGAGCACGCCGTTTTTCCCCGCTCCTGTTCATACGCGTTTGTCTCTGTCGAGTCGCTGAAATCTGGCCTCAGTCAGGACTATTGTTGTGAACGAGTTGTCGCTCGTTCCAGTGTGTGGAGCCTGCGCAGCAGGTTTTCGGCAGCGGTATGGTCTTCGGGAGTGAGGGGAGCGTGACCAAATCGGACTCGAGTATAGAGTTGTGTAAGGGCATCAGCGGAGGGCCAGGCTTCAGCCCATTCGTCACGAACATGGCGAAGCACCTCCATGGGTGTGGCGCTCGCTGACTTCACGATGCCGCGTTGCGCAAGGCAGTGCAGCATGGCGGTGTAGAGCGTGACGACGGTGCGTTGATGCGCTGACAGCACATCCGGCGGTGCCGCTGTGTTTCGGGACGACCGCAGCAGTCGCCGACCCGCATACGTCGCGCCGATGGCCAGAATGATCAAGAGTACAGTTTCCGGAATACCGGTCGATGTGAACGAGGACATGAAGCGCCGGAACATCGCGGAGCTCTGGGCCGAGAGGGAGTTGAGAGATTCGGAGAGTTTTGTCCGAACGGCTTCCCCGCCCTCTCGAATGCCTTGCACGACAGTGAGTTGATCGTTTGCGCTGAAGTGGACAAAGAGGCGATCCCATTGAAGCCGGACCGAATCCATCACACGACCGGCGGATTGCCACCAGGTTTGCCCAATGTTCTCTGGAGCAGGCGGCGTTGGATCCATCGTAATCCAGCCTGACCGTGGGAAATAGACCTCCACCCAGGCATGCGCATCCCGTTGTCGAACCGTATAGTACCCGCCGAACTCATTCCATTCAGTCGCAAGGAATCCCGTGACCAGTCGAGCCGGAATGCCGGTGGCGCGGAGCAGCACCACCATCGCGGTAGCGTAATGTTCGCAATATCCTGTTTTTCGAGTCAGGAGAAAGTCTTCAAGCGGGTGAGCCGATTGGAGCGAGGGCACGTCCAGGTTGTAGCGATAGTTCGCCAGCAAGTGCGTGTGGATCAGGGTAACGGCTTGGGAGACGCTGGTGGCCGACTGCGTGACATGCTGTGCGAGGTCAAGGATCTGCGGGCTGACGGGGGGAATCTGTAGATACTGCTGAAGAATAAACTCCGGGTACAGCACCGCGGCGGCGGCCCGCTCCGCTGGATTGAGACTGGTCGGTACGGAGTAGACCGTGTACTGGATGCGGCTATGAGAAGGAAACGCCAAGTGCAGCGATCCCATCAGATCGGATTGGACCGAGTGGAAGTCGCCCTTGACGGCGAAGGCAAGGGGGGCGCCGAACAGCACGGCCGTATCGAGCGGTTCCAGCAGAATATCTTGTCGGAGTGCGCGTGCCTGGGGCGGCGGTTTGGCGCCCGGTGTTCGGAGCGTGAAGGTGCCTTGGGGAAGTTCCGTGAGCATACGGCGGTGCAGCAGGTTGTTGCTCCAGGATTTTCCGTCATACCGATTGTAGGCGACGCCGCGGAGATACAGCGGCCCCCCTGCTGCGGGAGTTCCGGGACTGTCCGGCAACTCCACGCGCATGACAATGCTGGGATCCTGCTTCACCGGTCCCATGACACCCAGATCGACCTGCTCTGAAAAGCCCGTCGTTCGCAGGCTTTCCCCATGGGAATGTTGCAACAGGCCAACTCCTACCCGCGGGATCGAAAAGAAAAAGAGCAATGTGAGGCCGAACGCGCCGGCTGCCATCGCATTGGTAGTCCAAAAGAAGCGGGCCGTAATGTGCGGCCGTGTCGAGTCAAGCGGTGCAGCTTGGCTGCCGAGCAAATGGTGACCGGTGCTCTCTTCGTGCTCTTGCAACAGGTGATACAGGAGCAGCGTCCAGACTCCGGCCACCAGATAGACAAAGAAGAAGGGGGCGTACCAGATTTGCGTGGTCAGCGCGGCGGAGGCCAGGAGTGTGATGAGGCTAATGGCATAGAGGTGAAGAAAATCCCGCCGCTGGTCGAGGTTGGAAAGTTTGTTCACCAGGAGCAGTACGAGGAAATGAATCCCGGCCGGGAGAAGTTCCTGCGAGACGAGTAACAGATCGATCCAGAAGCCCGCGAAGGCGAGGAGGAGAAAAATATTCCATGTCAGGGCGGAGAGGCGGAGATGCGGGAAGAGTTCGGAGAAGCCCGGGGCGTGATTCACGCGCAGGAGTGCCACGGCGAAGGCTGCACCTGCCAAGGCGAGAAGCCAGAATGGCAGGGCAATCGCAAGCGTCAGGCTCGCGAAGCCGGTTGCCGCCAGCAGAATTGAGCTAAGCCGAAAGGCTCGATCCAGTGTCATCGAAGAGATCCCTGTGTGACTGAGGAGACACGATGTAATCGACCGATGGAAATTGCTCATTCCGGGCGGGATCGGTCCAGGGTGAGAGCAGAATAGTCGGTCCCTCGTTCAATTCTGCAAGCGCCCGGGCCATGGAATGTCGGATCGCAGCTCCCGTTGCCATCGGGCCTCGCTCGCAGAGCGCCAGGGCGTGAAATAGATGCAGGGCTTGGTCAGTCCCGCAGGCCAGAATGTCCTGCTGATCGCCCAGTAGCAACCGGACCTGGTATCCGTCTTTCAGAAAGTGATCAATGAGGGAGGCGCCGATCGAGAGCGCCCGCTCGAAGCTGTTCTCTGCCTCGTCCGGCGCAACGGTCGAGATGGCGAGAGTGATCGATCGTCTCTCTTCCGCCTCGGTTTCCTTGAGCATTAACTTCGAGGTACGGGCTGTGGTCATCCAATGAATGGCGCGGGAATCGTCCCCCGGCCTGAATTCGCGCAAGTTGTACAGGGAGTTACCCGGTCCGCGTCGCGCGCGTGCGTGATCCTGCCCCAGGGTATTCAGTTCCTGCAGGTGCAGCGGCGGAAGGGGAATGATTTCCGGACAGACGATCAGTGTGGCTTCGAGTGGATAGAAGGATTTCTTGTAAAACAGACCGAAAGGAAACGGGGTCACGATACGGATTCCGTCGAGCCGGTATGGTCCACGCTGTCGCACCAGTAGCGGGTACGAGCAGAGGGTGGAGGCTGCAGGCGCGAGGTGTGTGATGTGAATCCCCCGATCGAGATCTTTCCCGGCAACGACATCGAGGAGGCGTAACGAGACACTTGGAATACGTGATTTGTGATTGGCGACCCGGAGCGTTGCGGTGGTCGGCTGATTGACGAAGAGGTAGTCCGGGAGGTGCCGATGGATGTCCAGTCGCCGCACACATTGTTCAGACAGCAACCCGGACAGCACGACCAGGCTCAGCATCATGGCCAATAGGAGGTAGAACAGATTATTGCCGGTGTTGACGGCGGCGATCCCGACGGCCAGGGTCAACAGCAGGAAACGGATGCCTTCCGTTGTCACCCGGATGGTGCGGTCCCGGAACAGCCGGCGGAGCAGAGCCTGGAGTTTGTTGGTTGCCACGCTGATGGACTGCTGCCGGCCAGACCGCATTACTGCGACATTTCGCGTGATGCCGGTGTTCGGCCCCCTGGCGGTTGTTACACGGGAACCGGGACTGTCTCAAGAATGTCTTGAATGACCTGTTCCGTATGTTCGACGGTGTTCGTGCGCATCCCCTGGGACCGACTGAGCATGACACGGTGCGAGAGGACGGTTGGTGCGAGCTCTTTGATGTCTTCGGGGAGGCAATAGGCGCGGTCGCGCACGAGGGCCAGGGCTTTCGCCGCTCTGCACAGCGCGAGGGCGCCTCGGGTACTCACGCCTAATGACAGCAGCTCGTTGTGCCTGGTGGCGAGCACGATGGCGAGGAGATAATCCATCAGGCTGTCTTCCATCCGGACCTTTTCCGCCTGCGCTTGAAGATCGACGATATGCTGCGCGCTCAGTACCGGTTGAATTTCGTCGGCCGGGTGCAGCAGCTGGGGGCGATCCAGCACTTTCTTTTCCTCATCCGGAGTCGGATAGCCGATGCGAAGTCGCATGAGGAATCGGTCGAGCTGCGATTCAGGAAGCGGGAAGGTGCCGTGATACTCTGCCGGGTTTTGTGTGGCGATGACCATAAACGGCTGCTGAAGGGGATAGGTTTGGTTGTCGACGGAGATCTGGGATTCGCTCATCGCTTCGAGGAGGCTGCTTTGAGTCTTCGGCGTGGTGCGGTTGATTTCGTCGGCCAGGACGATGTTGGCAAACAGCGGGCCCGGCATGAACTCAAACGCTTGTTTCTGGCGATTGAACATGGAAATGCCGACGATATCGGAGGGCAGCAGGTCGCTAGTGAACTGAATACGTTTGAAGGAGCAATCGAGGGAGCGCGCGAGGCTATGGGCCAACGTGGTCTTCCCGACACCGGGGACGTCCTCGATCAGGAGATGGCCACGTGCCAGCAGGCAGACGACCGCCATCTCGATCACCTGTGGTTTCCCTTTAATGACCTGCGCGATATTGTCCTGTAACGATTTGATAGATTGAGAAGAATTCACGATGGGATGTTTCTGAAGAGGGTTACGGTCGGCACCAGGGGCGTTATGCCCGAAGTCTAACAAAGGGTCTGGAGACCGTCAATTTATACGGACTTTCACGCGGGAGGCCAGGCGGAAGCTGTAGGGACTGCCACGTTGGCGCGACTTTTGTGCGCCTGTCACGCCGTCTGGACTGGTTCAGGAACGAGAGTAAGAAACCAGGGGGGAGTTTCTTCCGCCATCCCCTCAAACCGCCGGGCCGTGCTGCTGGCTGGACGACCTTCGAACAGAGCGCCGCGCTGAATGGTCACTTGTCGGAATCGGTAGGCTGCAGTCCGGTCGGCAGGCCGGTGAAGCACAGAAGGAAAGGTCCGGCGCAACGGTGTGAGGTCGGATAAGAGACAGGATCCGCCGATCGGGAGGGCTGAGAGCTTGTGGTAGGTATCCCCGAAGACCTCGGGTACATTCTGAGCAGACAGGATGAGATCACGGGGTCTGACCCGCGGATCTTCGATCAATTGCGACAGGATTTCCCAAAATACTTGGGAGTCAACAGCTCCCAAGACGCAGAGCGCTCCGCGTGTGGCCATCAATTCCAAGAGGGCAAGCGGGCCGCGGATATCGAATTTCCAGGGCGGAAAAAGGAGACTCCGACCCGCGTGGTGCACTTCAAGGGCGGACTCTTTGCCATGCCGGACTTGTCGGGACTCGCCTTTTGTGCGTCGCAGCTCTTCGGCCAGACAGGCCGGGGAGAGGCGCGTGGGTTCATAGGCAAAGGTCGGGGTGGCGGGTGCCCAGCAGGTGACGATCAGGTAGCGTTCGGCAAGACGGTGATCCTGTTCGAGCGGGGCGAGTGCAAACATGTCTTGATCGCCGTAAAAGCGAAATTGCAGTCCGGGTCTGGAACGCAGACGGTTCAGACGAAGCGGATGAGCGTGCAGGGGACCGCCCAGTTGCGAGCCGGGATCCAGCCGGTCAAGGCAGTGGAAAATGAGGGGTCTGCTTTGCGCGGCTAGCTGAGGTTCGTACAGGGTGGCCAGCTCTTCGGCAAACGAAAGGTCACCGGCTCCCAGATCCAAGACGGAAGCCGGGTTCTCTTGTGTCAGCAGGTCGAAGGGGTTGTGGTGCCGGCGGATCAATACGTCGATGGTGTCTGCCGTGACCGCCGGTAACGGCCATTTCGATGATGGTTTCGAGCGCACTCCAAAAAAGATGCAAAGCGCCCGTAAGGCTTTGGAGGGCGGGAGTCCCGTCAGGTGCTTGAGCGATTCCGTGGAGGCGATGCGGTTCGTGCTCTCGTGCTCCGGCGGCAGGGCTTCAACCAGGCTGCGTTTGATCGTATCCGGGACAGTCGAGGTTTCGATCGCGTTGACCAGCGCTTGAAGGGTCATCGGCCAGTGCGCGGCATTCACCAGGTGACGCGAGGCCTCCCAGGCTTGTGCATCCAGTGACCGCGCCGACGTGATCTGTTTCCGAAAGGCCGCCAGGTTGTCAGAGTCAACGTGCATGATTCGATCAGCGGTGTACGGATTCCTCGGTGGTGCGGGGATGAAAGCTGCTGCGTGTCCGGGCAGAGTATCGGGCCTGTCGTAAGGGAGTCAAGGGAGCTGCCTTGCGGCTACTGGGTCCGTATGTTAGGTAGACAATATGAATACATTCACTCCATCGCTTTTCCGGAAGACTCGCCCAGTCTCGGGCCGCTTGCTCGCCCTGCTTGGTCTTGTCTTGATGATGTTCGGCTGCCAGGCGAAAGATCGCTCAGCGATGGTCACTCATCGGGTCTGGGACGAATGGGCGGTGGGCCAGGTGGTGGATGCCAGGACCGGTCTCGCAGTACCGATGCAGCCGTGGTTGGAGGGGCTGGCCACGTACGATGTGATCTACCTGGGAGAAGAACATCACAATCGATCGCATATCGACGCGGCGTTGACGGTGCTTCGCTCCCTTATGAGCCAGGGGCGTCGTCCGTGGCTCGCGATGGAAATGTTCGGGTGGGACGGTCAGCCGGCGCTCGCTCGCTATCTGCGTTCGGAGGAGAGTATTCGCTCGGAGTTCCTGGAGCAAGTCGCGTGGAAGCAGAATTGGGGCGGCGCGTTTGAAGATTACGAGCCATTGGCGCAATTCGCGAAAGATCAACGTCTTCCGCTTCTGGCAATGAATCCGCCGAAGAGTCTGATCCGGCAGGTGGTGAAGCAGGGTTTGGTCCAAGCCAAGGAACAGCCTGAGTGGCATCAATGGGGCATGGAGGGAGAGGTCATCCTGGATGCGCCTGCCTACCGGTCCCGGATTTTATCTCAACTCCAGGACTGCCACGGCGGTGGGTCTCCGGAGGACTACCAGACCATGTATGAAGCCTCTATGGTCAGAGACGAGGGGATGGCGAAGACCTTAGCAGCGGCGATGAAGCAACTACGTGTCGAGGCCAGCTCCGGTCAGGGCCCCCTGCTCAGTTATACGGGCGGAGGTCATGTGCAATACCGGTTGCCGGTCCCGGATCGGGTGACTCGACGAGTTCCGGAAGGGCTCAAGCAGGTCACGGTTTATATGGCCACATTCGAGCGAGAGCGGGCTGCAGAGCTTCATCAGGCCATGCAAGAAGGGATTGCTGACTATGTGTGGCTGACCCCCCAGGGGGCTCAAGGACCTCCTCGACGCTGCCGATAAGAATCTCCAGTGGCGGCACGAAAATTCTGCGCGGCCTCGATCCATTTCTCACAATTCCCCCCGCCTGCGGGATGGTCGTTCAGGAGAACCTGTCATACACTCAAGTCTCGCTGGATAGGTGGACGTCAAAGGTGGTGATTCCATGACACTGCGGCGATCACTCGGTAGGCTGCAAGGACGACTCAGCGGTACTAATCATTCCACAGGTGACACTATGAAGGGCAGAATCGCGTGTTCGGCCGATCGTCTGAGTTTGTTGGAGGCGGCCATGATTAGCTCGGTGGTGGAGCCCAACGCGTTCCAAATCGGAAAGCAGTATCAGGCAGAACGCCGCGTGCAAATGACGGATGCGTCGGATACGGAAGTGACGTCGTCGGTCATGGGCAATTCCGGGTTGTACGAGCAGACGATTCGTCTCATTGATGGTCATCTGGAAGCCAAATGTTCTTGCACGTTATCCGAGCAACCGATCTGCCGACACGGTGTGGCTGCGCTGCTTGAGTATCAGCGGTGGTCAAAGGCACGAGTTGTCCCCAAGCCCAGAGTCGCCGCTCCCCGCCCCGAAGCAGAAAAACCGGCCGCCCCTGTCGTGTCCTCCGGTGATATGAAGTTGAGCGAATTGAACCAGTTTACGGAGTGGATGCAGCGAACGGTTCAGGCCATTCAAGCCGGGAAGCCCCTTCCAGACCAACCTTCTATCGGACCGGGCCTTGTGTTGACCTGGACCCAGGTGATCCAACAGATGGATGAACGGAGGCGAGAGAGCGAAGTCGCTCAGGTTGAGCTTGATGCGGACATTCGCAATCGAGAAGCGGTCGTGGCCCGTCTCACCCAGGATCTGGAGGCTTCCGTTAATGAATCTAAGTCACTACAGGTCATTTGCCGAGATCTTCAACGGGAGATTGAGGCGCAGAAGGCTGCGGTAAGCAAGACGACCGATCTTGCCCGGCAGGTTGAGCAGGTTGAAGTCGAGGTGAAAGCGATGGCCGCACTTTTGACGGACAAGGGGCGTCGCTTGGAAGGTCTTTCGGATACCTGCCGAGATGTGTCTTCGATGCTCAAGTCTTTGGGAAAGGCCTGATTGGCAAGTCGGTGGTCACGGAAGCTGCCACCCCGATTTTTCTCCCCTATTCCCTCTTTGTGAACCCCCCTTGCGTCATCCAGGGTCACTTCAGTACAATGCGGCCCTCTTTGGGTATTCCTTGATTACAAGGGGGGATCATGAACAAGCTGATAGCAGGATTGATTGCCGGTATTGGGGCGCTTCAGGCAACCAGTGCGTTTGCCAATGTCAGTGAAGGTCCACCGGACTACAGTGGAATCACGGGCCTGTATTATACCTTGATCGCTCTGATCTTGGCTTTCGGGGTCTACGACACCTTCTTCAAGAAGAGCTAACCGGCTTTCAGGACTTCATGGCGTGAAATGTTCACCCGCTTGATTTGGCGGGGAGGATGTTTCACGCCTGCTTCTTTTTTGCTGACGAGTTGTTGGTGGATGCGTCCTTCAACACAGGAAGCAGGCTCCGGAGCACGTTCTCGACCACGATACGATACCCTTCCCCCGTCGGGTGGATGCCGTCAGCTTGATTGAGGGCCTTTTCCCCTCCTACTCCCTCCAGCAGAAATGGGATAAGTGGAAGCCCATGGAGCTGCGCGAGATCCCGATATATGGCTTCGAATCGAGCGGTGTATTCTTCGCCGTAATTTGGGGGGAGCTTCATTCCCGCTAAGATCACTCGTACGTGAGCATCCTTGAACTGTCGGATGATCGCGTCGAGGTGTGACCGGGTTTCAGGCAACCCGAGGCCGCGCAGTCCGTCATTCCCGCCCAACTCAAGAATCACCACCCGTGGCTTGCCGGCAAGGACCCAGGACACACGGCGGAGTCCTCCTGCTGACGTGTCCCCGCTGACTCCTGCATTGAGCACTTGGTAGTGATAGCCTAAGGTATCGAGTTGTTTCTGAAGTTGGGTGGGGTAAGACTGTTCCGGGGAGACTCCAAGTCCGGCAGTCAAGCTGTCTCCAAACGCGATGATACGGGGCCGATCGTCAGGTGAAGGACTCGGCGCGGCAGGAAGCGATTCGCGGGGGGGTGTTTGTTCGGAGGATGGAGGAGTTGCAGATGCAAGGCTGTCGGGTGAGGAAGGGACAGTGGACGTATTTGATTGATCGCATCCTGATAGTCCGCTGAGGACCAATGCCATGAGGCAAGCCGTTCCCAGGCGCGCGATACACTTCAAAAGCTCCGAGCAGGTCAGCATCTGTACAGTATAATATGAAATCGTTTTGCGGGCACTCCATCGAGGAATCATCCAAGCAATGATTGCTACTCAGCATGTGACGATGCAGTTGGCCGCAGGCGGTCAGACGGTGACCATTCTTGACGATGTCACGATAGACATTCCGGAAAAGCAAACGGTAGCGATTATCGGGCCTTCCGGGAGCGGTAAGTCCACGCTCTTAGGCCTGATTGCGGGGCTCGACCGACCGACATCTGGAACTATTTGGTTGAACGGGGTCGAGATCACGGCGCTCGGTGAACAGGCGATGGCGCGACTGCGCTTGGCCAATGTCGGGTATATCTTTCAATCGTTTCATCTCATTCCAACGCTCACGGCGCTGGAAAATGTGTCGATACCGCTTGAACTCGCGGGCGACTCTCAGGCCCCGAGGCGAGCGGAGGAATTGCTGCACGCGGTAGGGTTAGGACATCGGATGTCGCACTATCCGGTCCAGCTATCGGGAGGAGAGCAACAGCGGGTCGCGGTGGCGCGTGCGTTTGCCTGTCGCCCGCCGATTCTGTTGGCCGATGAGCCGACCGGCAATCTCGACTCCTCCACAGGGCAGCAGGTGATCGAATTGATCATGGCCTTGCACCGCGATGCCGGGACGACCCTGGTCCTGGTCACTCACGACCAGCACCTGGCCGCTTCCATGGAACGGGTGATCACGCTCCGGGATGGGCGTGTGGCTTCGGATCAGCTGGCGTCACTCCACCATAGGATGCCTGATCTCGAATCATGATTCCCTTCTGGCTCATGATGGCCTGGCGGGAACTACGTTCGGCCTGGCGGCACTTTCTGTACTTTCTCGGCTGCATTGCCCTGGGAGTCGGGGCAGTGGTCGGGGTCTCACTCTTTTCTACCAATGTTGAGCGGGCCGTTCTGAAGGAAGCGCGCGGGTTGCTGGGGGGGGACCTGGAGATTCGCCTTTCCAAACCTGTAGGCGCGGCAGGCTCGGTCGTGCTTCAGAGTCTCGCAGAGCGCGGGATTTTGCGCACACGAGTGAGTGAACTGGTCGCAATGGTGGCACGAATTGATCGCGCCGTGGGCGCGGCAGATGTGACGCAGCTGGTCGAATTGAAAGCGATCGAATCAGGGTATCCCTTGTATGGAATTGTACGGGTTGAACCTGACCGGCCGCTGATGGAGTTGCTGCGCCAAACAGGACACAGCTGTCGAGAGGCTTGCCATGGGGCAGTGGTTCAGGAAAGTCTTCTGATTCGGTTAGGGTTGGTCGTGGGCGATGCGATCAAAATCGGACAGGCGTCATTCCGAATTACCGGCGTCATTCATACCGAGCCGGATCGAATGGCGAATATGTTCAGCCTGGGACCGCGAGTGCTGATTTCCCAAGACGGTCTCTTGGCTGCCGACCTCGTCAAACCAGGAAGTCGTCTTCGCGAACGGCATCTCCTCAAGTTACCCGCTTCCATGTCCCTGTCTCCGCTGCTCCATGAGCTCCAGGGGCGCCTTTCCGCGGAGTCCGCACGGCTGTCTTCCTATCGGGATGCTCAGCCACAGCTCAAGCAGTTTCTCGATCAGCTCGCCCGGTACTTGGGGCTAGTGGGCTTGACGGCGTTGTTCGTCGGCGGGATTGGCGTGGCCTTGTCGATTCAAGCGTTCGTTCGAGAAAAACTCCAATCGATTGCGATCCTCAAGACATTGGGCGCGGATACGAAGACCATCATCTATTCGTATCTGGGACAAGCAGTTGGGTTGGGGGTGCTGGGCAGCGCAGTCGGTATTGGGATCGGGCTCCTGTTGCAGGCCGTTTTGCCGCAGGCGGTCTCCACCTTGCTCGCGACGGATGTCCTGCAGCAGGTCGAGTTTACGTCCGTGCTGTCTTGGACAGCGCTGGCGCCGCTCTCGAAGGGCTTGGGCTTGGGTGTGCTGACCACCCTTCTGTTCAGTCTGTGGCCGCTTCTGACGATTCGAACCATCAAGCCTGCGGTCATCTTCAGGCGTGAGGTGGAAGGTGCCATCCGCCCCGGTGTTCGGCCTGAGACATCGGTGTGGGGCCGCGCGGCACAGGTCGTCACGGCGGATCCTGTTCGTGCCGTCACGGCGGCCGGCATTGGGCTTGGTTTGGCGGGCCTCTCGGTGTGGCAGGCCGGGTCTCTGATGGTCGGAGGGCTCTTTATCGGCGGCCTCCTGGTCGCTGTGGTGGCGTTAACCGTGACCGCGAAAGCACTCCTCCTCGGGATACGTGTGTTGCCCAGCCCGCGTGCGCTTTCTCTGCGACAGGCGCTCGGCAACATTCAACGTCCCGGAGGGCAAACCCTTGGGGTGATGGTTTCCATCGGTGTCGGGGTGATGGTGATTCTCGCGATTGCGTTGCTGGAACAGGCCTTGGTGCGTCAAGTCGGCGAGAACCGACCGAACGATTCACCGACCTTCTTTTTTGTCGATATTCAGCCGGATCAGGCGGAGGGCTTTTCCGCCTTGATTCATCGGCGCACCGGCGATGTGGCTCCTGATCTGACTCCGCTGGTGCGCTCTCGATTGCACGCGATCAATGGCCAAACGGTCACGGTTGAGCGGGAGTCCGAACAGGAAGACCAGCCCGGTCAGTCGAAAGAAGAGAAGCGGAAGAATTGGTATGTGAATCGTGAGTATGTGCTGACTTTTCTCGAGCAACTGCCTAAAGACAATAGGATTGTCAAAGGTGCCTGGTGGAAGCCAGGGCAGGTCTTTACGCGACCGCAGGTGTCTATCGAAGAAGAAGCGGCAAAGAGTCTTGGCATTGATGTGGGCACCACTCTGGACCTCAATATCCAGGGGACGATCATGCGGGCTGAGGTGAGTAGTATCAGAAAGGTCGAGTGGGGAAATTTCTCCACGAATTTCTATATGATTTTTT
>ERZ795061.2892-NODE-2892-length-15387-cov-10.697822_pt1 | contig 15387 bp, 35 predicted proteins | sample MGYA00375145_ERZ795061 | MGnify/ENA primary metagenome ERZ795061 (study PRJEB30190, sample SAMN05720144) | anaerobic digester metagenome | isolation source: active sludge of municipal wastewater-treating anaerobic digesters | place: USA | collected 2014-12-22 ... | reverse complement strand
TATGGATAAAAAAGTATGGAGAGCAGCAGAAGCTGGCACTAATGATTCTGGCGATGACCAGAAAGTTTCTGTCGTAAAATCAGATTCAAATCACATTTATTATTATTCAGATGTTGACCACAAGTCTTGCCTTGATTTAAATAAGGCATTGCAGGATAAAGTGGATGAACTTATGTGTTCAGCATTGAAAAACGGCTTCGGCAGACCAAAAATTTATTTACATATCAATAGCTACGGTGGCTATATTTTCTCCGGTATTTCAACAATGGACACTATTCTCAGATTAAAAGAATTTGCAGACATAATCACTATTGTTGAAGGCGGTGTTGCATCTGCAGGAACTTTCATTTCAGTTGTTGGAACTGAAAGGTGGATGACCAGAAATTCTTATATGCTCATCCATCAGCTATCAAGTTGTGCCTTTGGCAAATACAGAGACTTGAAAGATGACATGAAGAATAATGATGAACTCATGAAAATGATTAAAAACGTTTACTCTCAATACACAAAAGTTCCTGTGGCAGAACTCGATAAAATTCTCGACCACGACCTGTGGTGGGATTCTGAGACTTGTTTGAATTACCAATTGGTTGATAAAATCATTTAATATGGAAAGGATAATATCATACAAAAACAATCAGATTATTATATCTGATGAAAAAATCGAAGTTGGTGATAAGGTGTATGTAACACTTGAACATGACCCACCGTCAATTGAAACAGTAAAAAAAATTCAAGACAATTTAATTTATACAAATGAAAGCGGAAAAAACTGGATTAAAAATTATCAGTTCATTGAAGTCCCTTATGGGATTTTCAAAATCAAAAAAACAAACGAGAACTGAAAACGAAATAATTGATGTTTTTGAAAAGCATCGATTAATGCTTGGCAGGATGATTTCCGGGTCAAAGTCAGGATACTGCCAAAAATATCCAAAGCACGATGTGCGTTTCAACGCAAATATCTTCATTCCAAGTACTGGCAAGGTATGGTTTGGTGACTTGGATATTACTGTTGACAATAAGAAATTGCAGGATGTTTGTAATGAACTTGATGAAGAAATGATTGTCGTTCCCGAAATGATGGGTAGATTTGGTGCGGAAGAAGAACCCTACAAAAAAATATTTGAGCATGCACACACCAGATTCACACCAAATGCTGTTGAGTATGATGAAAGGCTTTATGAGGGATTCAAGATAGTAACTGTTGATAAACTCAGAATTGTTACCAGTAAAGGAGTGAGTTGGATTAAAAGAAAAGTAAGAAAGAAATAGCATGAATAGTAACAGTAACAGCTATACAAACGCACCGCAAATTGTCTCTTTAGCTGATGTAATTGCACATCAATCGCAACCCGATGGGTGGATATGTGAACAGTGCAAACATCATGGCGGTGGATTGCACTGCAATAAAAACATATTCATTTCCTTTGTTGGATGTTATACTAAGGATTGTCAAGCATTTGAAGATAAGGGTGGTATGACAGCACAAGTCAGTCCTAATGTAAATTTCAATTATGGTCAATATCTGGAAGAAAGAAAGAAAATGTGGCTTGATGAAAATTGTCATAAAGGAATGTTTGTTGGAAATGGAATTACGCCATTAAGACCAGATATTGGTTTTTATCTTACTGTGGAAAATATTGAGATACCACAAGATATTTTTCCCGAAGAATTCAATAAAATTCAAGAAGCGCATTTTAGCGTATTAAACAAGATGCGGGAACACTATAAAAACATGAAAAAATGAATATGTACTTATTTATTGAACTTGCAAAAAGAATTGCAAATTCTGATTTGAAAGAACTTGAAAAAAGGTATGAAGCCATTGTAAATGGATATTCCGATATGTTCACCCAGATTGAATTGGGAATGATAAGTTTCAGACTTATGGAACTTGCAAAAAAGGAAATAAAAGAAGCTGAAAAACTTGAACGTGAATGCGCTGATGATGTCAATAGTATGGTTTGGATTCAAGTTCCTGAAGGTGACAGTATGGACTTCTGGGAAAACAAATACGGTTTAAGAACATGGACACGTTTATTTCATACGGTAAGTGAAAATGAGGATTACACATTAACTGCTCAAAGAAGTTATTATTGGGTTGACAGGGTAATTATAATGGATGAAAACAGACGTGTTGTAAACGATTTGAAGTTTTCAGATTTCATCCAGCATCCGCTTTACAACGAATGGATTCCGGTAGAGCCAAAAGAAAAAATAACTCCACAAACATATAAAGAAGAATAATGAGTTCAAGACGTAATTTTTTAAGAAATCTTGGTGGATTGTTCACTGTATCAATCTTTGCACCAAGTCTGCTCAAAGCACTTGAGAGGTCAGAGGGTATTGATAGTACCATAAAATTAAAGGAAGATACCACACTTAAAACCCTCAGTGGTTCGCTGGATATGTTAACCACTGAAGATAGGGAATGGACAGAAGCGTTCTTCAAATATTTGAAAAACCATAACGTTGGTTTCAAATGGGAAAGAGTGTACAGTCCCGTATTTGAAACAAAAATTGGTCGTGCATATCAATGTGAATTGCGTCAATGTCATGTTAGATTTAACATGCATTGGGAAGCAAAGGGACACTATGAAACAATATGGAAAAATTTTAGCGCAGCAACTACTACATTTTTCCAACCAAGAACACTTGATGAATATCGCCAAACGATTTTCGCACAAATTTGTAGCGAAATACGTGAAAGAAAAAGAGAAAGAGTTTATCTTTATCAAATAGCAATGTCTCCTTTTCTAACCGACCCGATGGATTTCGAGTGTTTTAGAAGAGTTTGCATCAGGGGCGTAGAAATTTAACAAAATTTGTAACATTTTCATTTTTCTGTCGTATAAGTACAAAAATAATATTATGGAAAATAAATGTCGTTATGCCGAAGCGTGGCGTGGCAACTGTAAAGAAGCTGCAGACGAAAGTGGTTTTTGTGAAAAACATAAAGGCATAAAATGTGTGAGTTGTGGCGCACAGGCAACACACGATTGCCCGGAAACCGGACAGCTTGTTTGTGGTGCACCGCTTTGTGATGATTGTGAACACACCACATATGAAAACGGTTGTAATGGTGGCATTGGCTTTTTCGAAATCTCCAAACGTCCTGAAGGGATGAAAGAGCATTGCAAGAAATCAGAACAAAAAGTGTTTCCTTGGTATGTTACTTCATTAAAAAAAGTATATGCTTATTTTAATGAAGTTCTTGACAAATTCGACAGGGGTGAACTGACTTATCTTGAAGCAGATAAACTTCTGAATGATTTTATTGTTGAAAAAAATAAGGAAGAGGAAGAAGCTCGTGAATCACTTTGAAATAATACCAGACCAGCAAACTCCCAAAGTTCTGCAGGAACTTATGGATGAAAACTACATCAAAGAACATCGTGGTCTGTTCCTATCATTTCTCGAATTTGCAAAAGAACAAAGAAATGCTGTTGGTTTGGCTGCAAATCAATGCGCATTGAATGGCGAGAGATTCAATCAAAGGATATTTGCCCATAGAGACACGAAAACGGGCATCTGGCAGCTTATTATAGACCCGGTGGTGTTAGGATACCTTGGCTATAAAGAAGCGAAATTAGAGGGTTGTTTGACGTGGATTGGGAAAGCAATAGTTGCTGAAAGATTTCCTGCAGTATTGGTGGGTTATTATGACATTGATGGCAATTTGGTTCGTGATAAAATCTTCAAAGGTTTTGATGCACAGATTTTCCAGCACGAATATAATCATATTGAAGGCATACCGGAAGAAATTGTTGACTGCAATTATAAATTGCCAACAGAAAAGAAACCCGGAAGAAACGATAAATGCCCCTGTGGTAGTGGTAAGAAATACAAACAATGCTGTATGATTTACGAAGAATAAAGTAATGTATAATCTCACTCAATACAGATTAAAAGTCAACGGCATATACTATCTTAAATGTGTAGATGGTAAAACAAGAAAAGGTGTGTTAGTTCACAGCACTAAAAGAGGATTTAATTTTGTTGACTTCTTTACTAACAAAATGTTGCTTCACAAACACATTTACCCAATTGAACATGATAGGGAAAATGCAAAAGAATTAACTTTTCTTATACCAATGAACATCATTCTCAGCAGAATTTCACATAAAGAAATTAACACTAAATTGCTTGATAAATTCATTCAGGAAACAATGAATAGGTCACGTACTGATGTTCTTTATGAATGGATAAAAAATGGTACAATTAGTTCGGAACAGTTTAATAAACTATTACATTTCATATAAAAATTTAAAATAAAATAATATGTTTACAGAACACAAACCTTGGGAATGGACTGCCGTTAAAACTGAAGGTGGTGGCTATAATCTTGTCAAAGCAGACGAAGAAACCCGCAAAAAACAGCTTGAAGAATTCAAGAAGAAATGCAAAGCTGAACTTGAAAAAACCATAAGAGAAATTGAGGATTTAGTATAATGGAACGATTAATGAATGCCATAAAAGCATTGGATGAAATGCTTGAATATCTTGACAAGAAAGAATATGCTTGTAAAAGTGATGGCATTGGATTAACAATATTTCCTGACGGTGAATGTAGTATAAGTCCAATTGGATGGCATTCAAAAGAATTTGATACGGCTGAAGAATTTATCGAATACATGGAAAAGAAACGCTGGAAAAAAGACTACAAATAACATGAACGAAGTAATCAAAGAAACCAAATATCTTTTGTTCACAGTCAATTGTGTCAAAGGGAAAACCAAAGTAATTGATATTGTAAATATACATCATCATGAAGTTATTGGTGAAATCAAATGGTTTCCAAGATGGCGACAGTATTGTTTCTTTCCAATTGCTGAAACGGTGTGGAATAAGACCTGTATGGAAGATGTGTATGAAGTAATCAACACACTAATGGAAGAAAGAAAAGAAAATCAAACAAAATTTTAATAAAAAATTTGGTTGTTCCAAAAATTATACTTTAAATGGAAGAGGCAGAAAAATCGGTGGAAAAATGCGTGCATTATGACTGCGCACAGGGCAGACACAAATGCTGCAACGAAAAAGTGAAATCAAACAGATGTCTTGGCGTTTGTTCATCGTATGAAGAAAACGTAGCTGGAACATCAATTGATTTTGTGAAACTGAACAGTACCATAAAGAAACTGAACAGTCACTTTTTCAAGTCCCTAATCAGGTTTGATAAATCTGAAAATCTTAATCTGTTGCCTACAATTGAAATAAAATTGAAGCATAATAAATATCTCTCGGAAGAATTCTTTACGTTTAAAGATAATTTCAGACCTGAACTTCTGAAAGTTCTTGAAAAATGTGGAATCACTGACGTTATGTTCAATAACACGGGGCACACCTTTTGGTACACCGATAAATAAATCACATGGCAGAAAGAATACTTTGCGCTGCAATTTGGTATAAGGATTTACCTCTGGTTTACACAGATTTTCCACCAACGCATTTGCGTCCAGTTAACTGTGACAGAGGTATAATCTTTTGTGCACAGCGACATTTGCAATGCTTATATCAAATGATTGCGATGACAGGCAAAATGCAGCATGAAGCAGGTGAAGAAGTGCAGGGTTTTCTTACAAGCACCAACAGGTTTGTTGACCGGAAAGAAGGGATGAAAATCGCATTAGAAGCCAATCAGGTGATAAATCCATACCATAGCGATATATTATTTAGCGAAGATTTGTATTGATTTTTAAAAAGTCTTGCACTTTTCAAAATAATAATTTATTTTCGCCATGTAATTTAAACAATTAAATATTATCGCATGAATAACGTTTTAAATGTACCCGTAAATCCGACAGGCATCTATGTAATCGGAAGTCTGAAAAACAAAAAAATTCCCCAATTTGCAAAAGAACTGAGAGATACGCTTGGTGTGGAAGTATTTGATGATTGGTTCTCACCCGGTCCGGAAGCCGATGATTTCTGGCGCAAATATGAAAAGGTTCGTGGAAGCACATACAAACAAGCACTCAGTAATTGGGCAGGAAAACACGTATTTGAATTTGATAAATTTCACATCGACAGACTTGGTATTGGTGTAATGGTTATGCCAGCAGGTAAGTCAGGACACTTGGAACTTGGTTACATGCTTGGTCAGGGCAAGAAAGGATATATCCTTTTTGATGAAGAACCTGAACGTTGGGATGTGATGTACCAATTCGCAACAGGAATATTCTTCAATAAAGAGGAACTTTTAAATGAATTGATAACTGTCTGTGGTGTGCAGAAAAGAATTCTCATGGAAGGAATTGAAAAGGGAAGTAAGTAGGATTGTTTGTATTCATATGTTTAGGTTTTAGTTAGGTAAAAACCCCACTCATCAAAAAAAGTGGGGTTTTTTTGTAACATATTCAAAAATTATTCGTATAATTGCGTAGAAATAAATGGCACTATGAAAGGTGAATATAATTCAATATCAGATGCTATCAGGAAATATCCTGCTCTTAAACAGACAGTAAATCTGGCGAAAGAGCATGGTATAAAACTGGTTAGGCACTATGCAAAATTCACCAAACGTGGCAAAGTTTGTCAGCATTTATGGTTGGCACACAGTGATTTTGACAAAAAAGATGATTGGCAAAGAAATCAGGATTTATTGTGCTGGCTGAAAAACTGCAGAGATTTAAAACGAAATTCAATACAAGCATAACATGGCAATGATAAAGAAAACTCATAAGGTAATCGACATGGTTTACCATGAAGATGAAGGTAATGAAGTCTATTGTGGCACATATAAAGAGTGCCTTGAATGGGCAAGTGAACAGGGATTTGGCTACAAGGTTGTGCCGATGACCAAAGAAGAAATGGAAATCGTTAACAAAGCATACGAAAATTAATATGGAAACAATTACCGGAACATTTGAAATACAATTCGACAATAAACCAATGGGTGCTGTTGTCAGAATTAACGATGAATTTGGTAGATGTATCCTGAGAGTATGCCAGATTCCCCAAAACCTTGTTTTCAATCCTGATGGAACTGTAAGGGAATTTGTTGATGTTGTCGCAAAAAAAGAAAATATATGAAACGTTCAGAAGTATCGCTTGCAGAAAAATTCAGAGTTCTGTCAATGGCATTCGATGAACTTGACAGACGACCTGATGCGACATGGCAAACAGACATCATTGGACTTGCTTGCCAATTCAGTGTTGCTCCGAAACTCAAGCGTGAAGATTTCAATGAAATCATGAAAATGACTGTCGGAGAAATTGTCGAAGTTTTGACGAAAAACAGAAAAATGAAAGTCGTATCAAAAAGAAAACCATATGCCTTGATGTCATTGGAAGAACTGGAAGTTGAATTACAGGAAGTATGGGATAAAGGCGACAATACTGACGAAGAAATGGATTTTCTTATCAGACCATTGGAGTCATTGATAAAAGGAATTGTCAGTAAACTTCCCAAGCCAAAAATAACTGATAGCGATTCTTGGTGGACTGGACGAAACAGAATTAAAACATTTGCTTCATGGCAGGATGCTGTTGCATATTGGGAATCAAATCAACTGACACAAAAAGATAAAGACACCAATAATTCGATTTTAGCATAAAATAATTGAATGTTTGTAACATTTTTATATCTTTGTCGTATAAGTAAAAAAACGAAACAATGAAATTCTTAGAAAAACTTAGAAAGAAAATTGCTCCTACCGAACACGAAAAACTCGTGGAAGCCATTAAGAAACACCCCGTTTGTGGTGCAATAAACAGTGATTTGAGAGAATCTGACATAAATGGAAAAGTCATGATATGGCTCAACCCAAGTAATCAGGTTTGTTTCAATTTCGGCTGGTTTGAATATCAGGACTTCTATGACTGGATGGAAGGAAAGGGTGATATTATCAAAGGCAAAACTCCCGAAGAAAAACAAAAGTTTTGGGATGTTGCAGTTTTTGAAACTCAACATTCAATGGCGTGGGCAATTGGATATCACAAAAAGCATTTCGATTTGATTGATGAAACATATCATCCCGAAACGAAACATGAATATGGGATGAATAGGTATCCCAAAACCCCTTTGAAAATTACTAAAGACAACCATAAAGAAATTATCTCTAAGGTGATGGGCGATGTGTGCAGATGGTATGGCGATACTACTGTTGAAATGACAGTCGGTTCTCGTGCATATACCAAGATGGAAGCTGAACTGCAGGGCGTTAAAGCAACTCTTTATGCTCTTGGTGTTGGTTATTATGGTGCTTGCAATACCCCGGAAGATATTGAAAACCTTTCATGGATTTCAGAAATCTGTATTTACAAGGCAGTGTATCTTTACTTTATAAAGAATGAAATTCCTCTGCCCGACTTTGATTTTGTTTACTCACATAGATACGACAGATAATATGGAAGAAAAAATTAACAACGACCCTAATTACTGGAAAGAAGCAAATGATTTTATAAAAACGTTTGTTCCAGAAGATATTCAAAAAAGATTTATTGCTTTCTGTAAAGAAAGAAATTATAATCGCAATGAAATGATGTACTTCAAAATATTGGTTGGAGAAGCACTTGAATTCGAAGGCACTATGGCAATACTGAAAAACGATTGTTCGCAGGAAAACACCGACCCAATAGCAAAAAGCAATGAAAAAGATAGTGGTAAATAATCCACCGGAAGTGGACGCTGACAATCTGAAGATATTAATCAATAGTGATACTATGGATGATTTGGCTTCAATGATGCGAAAAGAAGAACGTGCAATGAGAAAGCAAAAAAATGCTTATAAAGCACAACTCAGGGGATTAATAAATATTGTCGGTCTTTACAGATGGCTGAACAGTGACATGTCGTATTGGCAACCAGACGGTATTGTTGAAATCGTTCTCACCGATGAAAAAAGAGGGGGTTATTCAACATACCAACATGCCAGAATAAAAGATGATGAACAAAAACTTCTTTACATGAAAACATCGTTTGATGATGTGAGGAAAGTTGACCATTATTATGTGTGGCAAACAACCGGATGTTGTGAAGACGATTACAGTGGCTATCTTTTGTTTCCACTTAGCAATGGAAAATATTTTAAAGTTTATTATACTTGTTAATCATGTTCAAAAAAAGAAAACTCCGCAAGTTAAAGAGATATTATGCAAATATAATGTATCCACAATCGCCATTTCCAAAAGGCTACATTGAGGATAAGACAGCATATATCACAACACTTGAATGGTTGATTGGTTATTACGAAGGTAGAACTGCCAGTACACCAAAGGAACTGCTTGAATCCATGATTACTGCTACTGGATATTATAAAAATGATACCCCGCCTGAAGCAGTAAAGGATAATCTCAAAGCAATTGTAATGTTATACGATTGGGTATATAAAAACAGAATAACTGGTTTCTAAAATGGAAGAAGAAAAGAAAAAATATTATAACATTAATTTTAAGAAATTGTTTCAGATGGAAATGAGTGATTTTTCTCCATCCGAAATGGTTGTGCTTGTTGTTATTGCCAAATTCAATCGTCCAGTTACGGAAGAAGAAGTAATGGCAGAAATTGAAAGATTAGGCTTGAAAGACAAAAGTGATGAAGAACTTGTCGAATGGATAATGGATTGGAAGAGAAAAAAAGATATTGAAATAATGAATTAACATAAAATAACATGGTAATTTCAGCAGGTTTACTTATAATACACGACAATAAAATACTTTTGGTGCATCCAACAAATGCTCCTTGGTATGGAACTTTCAGCATACCTAAAGGTGAAGTTGAAGAAGGCGAAGAATTAATAACTGCAGCATTCAGAGAAGCAGAAGAAGAACTTGGAATTGACATAAGAAAATGCGAAAATTCAATATGTCTTGAACCGCAGTGGGTTGAATATAGAAAAAAATCTGGTGGTGCTCCATATAAGAAAGTAGCATATTTTGTGGTTTGGATTTATGAAGAATTACATCCCGACATATTCAAATTACAAAAAGAAGAAGTTGATTGGGCAGGTTTCCTTGAAAAACAGGAAGCTGAAAAAAGAATATCTCCAAGACTGAAAGAAATACTAAATCATTTGATAACGAAGTAAAGAGAGTCGAAAGAAAATGAAATTACTGCTCTGTAAAAATTGTCAGGATGTCATCAGACTAATTCAGGGTGAAATAAGAACCTGTAAATGTGGTGCTGTTTCGGGAAAATATCTTGATGATTTGAATGCAATATATTCCGGTGATGAAGCAGTGCCACTTGGATTTGCCAATAGTACGCTTGTAGAAGCATTTCGCAATCAACCGGAAGATGGAATGGGAAAAACCTTCACAGCATTTGTTATTCCAAAAAATTGTTATACCTTTGAAAAAGTTGAAAAAGTGGAATGATGAAAAAGAAAGATATTAGACTGAAGTTACAAAAGCTTGTGAGCGAATTGAAAGAGAATGATAAGTATTATCTCGATAAAATAATTCTGCTCACACAATTGCTTACCGAACCAGATACAGGTCATATCATCAACAGGGACATCGCAGAGTGGTGTGCTGAGGTTGGATTTAAGATATACCACCATTGTGAAGACAAAACTTCTTGGACAACTTGTTGTGTAATATAAAATAAACTTATTGTTATAATTTAAAAACAAATAAAATGAAAAACAAAAAAATGCAAAGTAGGGGTAACGAAGTACTTGATACCTATAAAATTGACATTACACCAGACAAATCTCTTTATCAAAAAATGGGAGAAGGGGGTCATAATTTTTATGAATGTAATGCTGAATTTATTGACAACAGTATTGATGCTATGACCCCTAAACAAAAGGATGGAAAAGAACAACTTCGCATTGACATTGTGATTAATGCCAAGAAAAAGTTTTATAGTATCACCGATAATGGCGTGGGAATGGATAAGAAAACTGCAATGCTTGCAGCAACACTTGGCAAAAGTTTAAAAACACAAAAAGACCTTGGTAGTTTTGGATTTGGATTAAAATCGGGTGCTATGAGTATTGGTGATAATTTCATAGTAAAAACCGGAATGGAAGAAAATGATTATATGACAGAAGTTCATTATAACCATTCAGAATGGACATCAAATCCGAACTGGACGCTTCCCGCAAAGGACTTGAAAAAAGAAATTGGCGAACATGGAACTTCCATAATTATCAATAAAGTAACAAACATTGAACTTAATCCACGAAAAACTCAGTATCTTAAAGCTGATATTGCAAAAAGATATTCATCTTTCATTCGCAAAGGAACTGTGAAAATTACTGTCAATGGTGTAATTGTCACAGTTGAGGATATCAAATGGGCAGATGGATATCCGATTAATTTTAGCATACCTACCAAATATGGTGAAATAACAGGCAAAATTGGCTTGATGGTGGAAAGTTCCCAAAAGGGTTATTATGGGTTCGATATGTTTCGTAATGGAAGAATGATTGTAACCAACAGTAAATTTGCCATCGGTCAGCATCCAACTACTGCAAGAATTGCAGGGGAAATCAATTTGGATTTTGTGAAAGTGAGTCATCAAAAAAACAAATTCATTGTTGATTCGTCCGAATATGAAAGTGCTGAACAAGCATGTAAAGAAAGCGATGTGTTTAAAACAATACTTCGTGAGGCAAAAAAGAAAAGTGAGGAAGGCGACAATAAAAAGGAAAATGTTGTTATTGATAAATTCATTGAAGGAAATATGCCTCTTATCGCACAAGCGGTTAAAGACCTTGAAGATACTGTATTATTTAACGGTGCAGCGAGTAGAGGTAAAGCAATCGTTAAAACCAAAAAGGGTTTGCTTGATTTCATTAAAGACTTTACCGCAAAAAAACGCAAACAATATGAAAAAAGGGATGAACCCACAGAAAAGAAAAAAAGAGAACATGTTCCCCAAAAGGGGGATTTGATTGAAATTAATAATCAAACATTTCACATTAAGACAGAATATATCTTTGATAGCAACGCTGGTCGCAAACAAAAATCATTTGTCGATGGTGTACTAACTATTACCATCAATAAAGCATATGCGGGATTTAAAGCAACCAAAGATAAGAATGCGTATTGCCTTGAAACTGTTCAAGATGCCATTGTTGAATTCATTTTTAAAGACGATGTAGTTGTAATTGAAAAAATTAATGAATGTAAAGAAAGTCTCGTAAGTTTAACTCAAAAATATTTCGAGCATTTCAAAGATAGTGTTGAATTTGATTTCGATAATGATTCAGTAGCTGAAGAAGAGAATGTTGAACTTTTAAAAGAATAATATGGAAGATAAACTTAAACTCAAAAAAATTGTTCGCAAAGGAAAATTTGGCGAAGAATTGTATGTCGGCAGTAACCAAGAACCGGGATATACTTCATATTTCCGGGACTTCCCAAACATAGTAACGCAAGGCGAGACTATTAAGGAAGCACAAACAAGACTCTGGCATGTAGTCTATGATGTGCTTAAACATTTCCTCAATAAGCCAAAGAAATCAGATGACGACCAAAAGGAAGCACTGAAAACCTTTGCAACCAAATTCTTTTATTGGTGGTATAACAAACAGGGTGGCACTAATACTCAGGAAGGTTTTGATACTTGGTGGGAAAAAGAAGGTAAGAAAATCGCAGAAGAAAACGGATTGATATGAAAGATAAATCTACAACAATATTCGAGTGGTTGGTATTTGCGGTATTGATTGCAATCATACTCATACCAATATATTACATCATAAAAAAATATGAGATTACTCCGGTTCAGGCGGGATTGCTTGGTGTCGTTTGCGGTATGTTGTTTATGAGAATTGCCAAATGGATTGTAAAAGCGTATGAAAAAAAACGTAGCACCAGAAAAACCAGCTAATTTTAAAGTTAATGCAACTTTAAATGAAAAGGGTAGGTACTATCATCATTTTGGTATTCATCCAACACTTGCTATGATGTATGGCGATAAGCCGGAAGATATCGTTGAACTTGAAATGAAAGTCAGCAATGACCAGACAGTTCCACCCGCAAACGAAAAAGATTTATCTGTTGATTATTGGGGTTGGTATGATAGTGAAAAGAATGAATTCACCAAAATGATATATGCGAAACGTTTCTTGCTTGAAATGTGCTTTCCTTATGGCATTAAGCGAAGTGAAGAATCTGGTCAGGGTAAAGCATATCGTCTTGAAATTGTTAATGTCGGTAATGTTATAGAAAAAGATTAAGTTTTTTGTAACATTTTTAAATCTGCTTCGTATAAGTAGATATGGAAGACATAAAAACATATCAACTGAATATTGGCAAGAGAGTCAGGAAATGTAGCATTGGTAGACAAAAAGTGAACCGTAATCCTTTCAAATCTGGATTTCTTGTCAATACAATCAAAGATGTAGTCACCCATCCAATACTCGGCATCCCCGCATATACGTTCATCGAAGACGACACCTGTGTTGAATGCCGTAGATGTATGGTAGTAAACGAATAAACAATAATATCATGAGAGACCTTATCGTAGCAAGACTGGAAGAACTGAAAGAAAAAGGAAATGGCTTTTCACGTGATACTATGCGTTGGAAAAACATATTTTTTGTGATTAACAGCAAACCAAAACATCTTTCAGATGTTGAATGGTGTGAACTTGATGATGAAGCACTACTTATTCTTTTTGAGAGAGTGATAAGGCAATATTATAAATCAATGTAGTAAAACAAGGGCAATTATAAGTAACATGAAAAAGAGAGCTTTTAGTATGGATGGCATTGGTTCACTTGGTAGATTTGAACTGGAAGTCCAGTTGGATATTGGTAGAGAACTCAACGAGACCGATTATAGTAACCTGCGTGAATTCGCAGGTAAACTTCTTGAAGAACTTAATGCCGAAACCCTCAGACTTAAACCTGAAACCAAAGTCAAATACGAAGAAACGAAAAAAGCACTTTTGGACTGCTTCGGTGACAGGGCAATCTATGCACAGGAAATACCAAACGAATATTGTGACTGCTATCAATGCAAACAAACCTCTCCTTGGTTCATGGTTACAACAACCAGAGGCATGATTAAAATTGGCTGGCGCAAAAGAGTTATTAACATAGACTGGTCAACAATGAACCGTGAAGACGCAGAAACTCTTTTCCCGAATGAAGATGTCACAAAAGACGACAGACTCATTCATGCTTGGGGTTACGAAAAAGCAAAAGAATATCTTAACAAATTACTTGCTTAAATGGATTGGGAAGACGACACATATTACGATGATGGAAACATAAGGCGTAACAGTCAGCGTAAAACACGCAGGATTGCCAACGACCCTTCAAAGCACTACCCTAACGCAAACGAAGCCAAAGCGTTAAGACGTATCATGTCAAGGACTGGTTTAAATGAAGAACAGGTACGTCTTCATCCTCAGTATCGTAAAGAATTAAGTCTGGCACAAAAAGAAGGGCAGAAACCAAAACGCACCGATGCTGAAAAATGGTGTCATGACATAATCAAAGATGCTTGCAAAGAAACACGACTTGCAAAAGAACATCCGAAAACCATTGAAGTGATTGACAGAATACTTGCTGAAAGAAAATCTGGTAGCTGGGGTGTAAGTTATTTTTTCAGGTTCTTTATATCCGGTGCTCCTGAAAACGCAAAGGTGCTTTTGGAAAGATACGGAAAAACTTATAAAAAATAATGAAAAAGATAATACCAATACTAATTAGTTTAATTATGATTGTCGGTTGTTGTAAACAAGATATCATATCTGAATGTGAATTGAACAACACATTCCAATTACACTATAAGAATTATTACCATTACACACCAATTACTTTATGTATAATCCAATCTGATGTACATAAGTGTGAATATACTGTTCAACCTAATGAAGTGATTGTAGTGGATGTCAAGACCAACTACAAGGGTATTTACCTTATCCAAAATCAAGATACATTGGATGCATTTACATTACGTCCAAATCCTTGTGCTAACTTAAACTATGTATACTAATAAAACAAATACCAATAAATATAGTTATGGGAAAAACATTTAAAATATCAGAGGAATTTCTGACTCAAATCATTGAAAAAGCATATGATGAGGGTTACGGTGACGGTTACAATGAACTGTATAATCAGGAATTCATTGGCTCAAATATCGAAGATATAAGACCAGTCAGGGGAAAAACAGATGTGGTTAACGAAATACTAACCAATGTTGGCAAAATTGAAAAAGCAATCAAAAAAGCCACATACGCTTATATTCCCGCCAAAGAAACAGTAAAAGAATATGAACGTATATCAAAAGATTATATCCTGAAACGCATATCAGAAATAATCGTTGACAAACTTGGCGTTGATGATGTGGAAGTAACCAAAGATGCAAGCTTCCGTGATGACTTGGGTGCAGATAGTCTGGACACAGTTGAACTCATAATGGATTTCGAAAAAGAATTCAACATTGAAATACGTGACGAAGATGCCGAAAGAGTTA
>ERZ795061.2888-NODE-2888-length-15396-cov-5.398344_pt1 | contig 15396 bp, 10 predicted proteins | sample MGYA00375145_ERZ795061 | MGnify/ENA primary metagenome ERZ795061 (study PRJEB30190, sample SAMN05720144) | anaerobic digester metagenome | isolation source: active sludge of municipal wastewater-treating anaerobic digesters | place: USA | collected 2014-12-22 ... | reverse complement strand
CGAAGGTCAAGGACATCGGCAACTACATCCTGCGCGGCAAGCTGTGGGAGGCGTTCGCGTCGGACGTGCGCCCGGTGCTGCTGATCGACGAGATCGACAAGGCCGACATCGAATTCCCGAATGATCTGCTGCGTGAGCTCGACCGGATGGAGTTCTATGTTTACGAAACACGCGAGCTCGTCAAGGCGCGACACCGGCCGATCATCCTGATCACGAGCAACAACGAGAAGGAGCTGCCGGACGCATTTCTGCGTCGCTGCTTCTTCCATTTCATTCGTTTTCCCGATCCGGAGACGATGCAGAGAATCGTCGAGGTGCACTATCCGGGCCTGAAGAAGGAGCTGCTCGCGGAAGCGCTCGCTGCGTTCTTCAAGGTGCGTGAGATGCCGGGCCTGAAGAAGAAGCCCTCGACGTCGGAGCTGCTCGACTGGATCAAGCTGCTGGTCGCCGAGGACATTCCGCCGGAAGCGCTGCGCAGCGACGATCCGAAGAAGGCGATCCCGCCACTCTACGGCGCGCTGCTGAAGAACGAGCAGGATGTGCACCTGTTCGAGCAGCTGATCTTCATGAGCCGCCGCGCTCGCTGAAGCCGTCATGCTCGTCAAGTTCTTCTTCGAGCTGCGCGCGGCGGGCATACCGGTCAGCCTGACCGAGCTGCTGGCGTTGCTGGAGGCGTTGAAGGCGCGCGTCGCGTTCTGTTCGGCCGAAGAGTTCTACTGGCTCGCGCGGCTGGTGCTGGTGAAGGACGAGCGCTATTTCGACCGCTTCGATCGCGTGTTCGCCGAGCACTTCGCAGGGGCGGAGGCAGCTTTCGAGAAACTCGTCGCATCGGTGCCCGCCGAATGGCTCGAGTCACTCGGCCAGCGCTTGTTCACGCCGGAGGAGCGCGCGGAGATCGAATCGCTCGGCAGCTGGGAGAAGCTGCTCGAAACGCTGCGAGAGCGTCTGAAGGAACAGAAGGAACGCCATCAGGGCGGCAACAAGTGGGTCGGTACGGGCGGTACTTCGCCGTTCGGCTCGAACGGCTACAACCCGGAAGGCATCCGCATCGGCGGCAAGCAGGGCTCTGGCAGTCGGCGCGGCGTGAAGGTCTGGGACCGGCGCGAGTACCGCAACTTCGACGATTCCGTGGAGCTGGGAACGCGCAACATCAAGCTCGCGCTGCGCAAGCTGCGACGCTTCGCGCGCGAGGGTGCGCAGGACTTCCTCGACCTCGATGGCACGATCGACGCAACCGCGCGCAACGCCGGCATGCTGGATCTCAAGCTGCAGGCCGAGCGACGCAACGCCGTGAAGGTGCTGCTTCTGCTGGATGTCGGCGGATCGATGGATGATCACGTGAAGATCTGCGAGGAGATGTTCTCGGCCGCCCGCAGCGAGTTCAAGCACCTCGAGTACTTCTACTTCCACAATTTCATCTATGAAAACCTGTGGAAGGACAACCGTCGCCGTCACGGCCAGCTCACTTCCACGCAGCAGATGCTGCGCACCTTCAATCCGGATTACCGTGTCGTGATCGTCGGCGATGCGACGATGAGTCCCTACGAGATCCTCCAGCCGGGCGGCAGCGTCGAGCACTGGAATCCCGAATCGGGTGCCGTCTGGATGCAGCGCCTCACCGACCACTTTCCGCGACTGATCTGGCTCAATCCCGAACCGGAGGATCGCTGGGACCACACGCCCTCGATTCGTGTCACGCGCGAGCTGGTGGGCTCGCGGATGTTCCCGATGACGCTGGCCGGCCTCGATCGCGCCATCGTGGCGCTGCGACAGCGCGAGCCGCGGCGCGGCCCGCCCACTCCCAACGTCCCCCTTGAACTCGAGAGACCCTCATGACCGACAAGACACCCGACGCTGCTGCCGGCGCGTCCTCCGCCGAAACGCCGACCCCCACGCTGCCTGATCGTCTCAGCGTGGATCCGCGCAGTCCGTACTACGACGAGCCGCTGCTGGCACGCAACATCGGCATCCGCTTCAACGGCCAGGAGCGCAACAACGTCGAGGAATACTGCATCTCAGAGGGCTGGATACGCACTGCGATCGGCAAGACGCTGGACCGCCGGGGGCAGCCAATGACGATCAAGCTCAAGGGCGTCGTCGAGCCGTTCTTCAAGCCCTGATTCGCGCGCGAGGCTTCAGGTCCCGCAGCGTGCAGGCAGCGATTTGAGCAGGTTCCAGGTGTTCTCGAAGTCTGCGACCGCTTTTGCGGAGGGCGTGGCGCCCTCGCCGGGCAGGAACACACCGAACACGCTGTCGCCTGCGGCGTCGTAGAAGAACACGCCGCGTGCGAGGCCTTCTCGGCCCGGCAGTGCCACCGCGTAAATCGAAGTGATCAGGTCCGGCCGCAGATGGCCGGAGAAACTCGAGTCGTGGCCGAGATTGAAATACTTGCTGCGCTTCGAGGGTTCACCCGCGACGATTTTCGTACTCACCTCGAATACGTTGCCACCCTTGCGAATCATCACCATGGCAGTCTCCCAGCGGACGAGACTGTCCCAGACGGCGCGGAAGTGGCTGCCGTCGATACCCGTGGCGAGTGCGCCGGGCAGTGCGCTGGCGATCGTCGACTCGGGTAGTTTCAGCTCCTCCTGGGCCTGGAACGGCATGGGTGCGGGGCTCTTCGAGTACAGCGCCGTGATGCGCGCAGCCTCCTCGGTGGTGGCGCACGCGGCAGCTGCGGTGGTCGGCGCCGTTGGCGCGGCGGGCGTTTCCGCAGCGGCGGCGAGCGCGGGCAGGGCGATCGACAGCCAGCACAGACGCACGACGCGCAGACGGATCTTCAGTGAAGTCATTTCGGTCACTCCTGTATCAGGCAATGTGCGGGATCGTCAGAACGCGAAACCGTAGATGTAGACCGGCAGACTGGTCAGACCGGTCAGCGTCATCAGGACCATGCCGGGGCGGCCCCACGAGCGGTGTGTGCCGCTGAATGCAGTCGGCGCGGGTGCCCAGAAAGCCGGCAGGCAGGGTCATGCTCGGAGATCCTTAGCAGCTCAGAGGTCCGGCGCAGGCGTCTGCTTTCTCCGGGCCGGCGTGTAGAACGGACCCTCGACGATGCGACCTCGCACCTTGGTCCGATTCCACTTCAGTTCCTTCTGATAGTAGATCTCGGCCCACAGTTCATCGCCAGGTTTGCCCCAGGGTGTCTCCACCGTGGCCAGCGCGATGCTGGCCTTGACCATCGGTGACCACATCGACGACGTCACGGCACCGATGGTGTTGCCACGCGGGTCGTAGATGTAGGCATCCTTCGCGACCTTGTTGCCTTCGATGTCGAGGCGGACGAGCCGATACCGTGAACCACGGGCCTGTTCGGCCAGCAGCGCACGCCGACCGGTGAAATTCGGCTTGCTGAAGTCGACGAGCCAGGCGAGATCGAGTTCGAATGGCGAGCGCGTGCGATCCGTGCGGATTGCGCGATCGGCCGGCAGGAAATCGACGCCGGCCTGGATGAAGCCGGCTTCGATGCGGCTCATCTCGAGCGCATGGGTGCCCATCGGCTGGATGCCATACAGGCGGCCGGCCTCGAACAGCCGGTCCCAGAGTTCGACCGCCTTCGCCGGCTCGATCCACAGCTCATAGCCGAGATCACCGGTGAAACCGGTACGCGACACCGCGAGCTGCGTGCCGGCGAAAGGAAAACCGCGCATTCCGAATGGCGTCAGCGTCTCGATGCCGGTGAGGCCCATCTGCTTGAGCACGGCGCAGCTCGTGGGTCCCTGGAACGCAAGGCAGGCGAGGTCGTCCGTCTCCTCGCGGATCGTGACGTCGAAACCGAGCGCGGAGGCCGCCAGCCAGTCGAGCTGCCGTTCCTGCGAGCACAGCCGATACACGCCGGGGCTCAGATGGAAGATCGTGCCGTCGTCGATGACCTGGCCCTGATCGTCGCACCAGACGGCGTAGCCGACGCGGCCCGGCTTCAGCTTTGCGACATCGCGCGTCACGAGCCGGTCGAGGAAGGCGAGCGCATCGGGCCCCGTGATCAGGTGCTTGGTCATCGGCGACAGATCGAACACCGCGCAGGCATTGCGCAATGCCGTGTACTCGAGGCTGACGTCGAAGTAGGCGTCGGCGACGGTGTAGTCCTTCCAGCGATGCCACACGTTCAGCCGGTTCAGCTCCGACGTGCGCGGGTGGAACGGGGTCTGGTAGACGAAGTGGTGGTGGTGATCGCGCGTGCGCGGCACCGCGGTGTTCACGGGGAACGTCATGCAGGCACCTTCGCGCCCGGTGCGGCCGTCGACGCTGCGGGGGCTTCGAGCACCACGCGAGCCGCATTGCGGCCGGCGCTGCCCATCACGCCACCGCCGGGATGCGCACCGGCACCGCAGAGATACAGGCCGTTCACCGGCATCGCGTACTGCGCGGCGCCGGGAACGGGCCGCAGCATCAGCATCTGGTCGAGCGCGAGTTCGCCCTGATGCCAGTGGCCGCCGGTCAGGTGGAATTCGCGTTCGATATCGACGGGTGTGAGCAGCTGCGCTGCGAGTACACGCGAGCGCACACCCGGCGAGAAACGCTCGAGCACGCTGAGCGTCTGTTCGAGGAAGCGCTCGCGATGCGCGTCCCAGCCGCCCGCCACGTCGTACGGGGCGTACTGCACCGTGGCGGAGAGCACGTGCTGCCCGGCAGGCGCGAGGGTCGCGTCGTGCACGGTGGGGATCGAGATCTCCATGACCGGTGCCGCCGAGTACTCGCGATACTTGGCCGGATTGAAGGCGGCTTCGATGTACTGCTGCGAAGGGGCGATCAGCAGTCGCTCGCCGATCTGCGCCGCGCCGACGCCGCGGAACTCGGGCAGGGCGCCGAGGGCCAGATGCAGCTTCGCGGCCGTGCCCACAGCGCGTGCGTGCTGCACGCGCCGGGCGAATTCGGTTTCGAGGTGGCGCGCGCCGAGCAGGCAGAGCAGCGTGGCTTTCGGGTCAGCGTTGGAGATCACCGTGGCCGCTGCGATCTGCTCGCCGTTGGCCAGACGCACGCCGCTGATCCGATCACCTTGCGTGAGGATCGCGGCCACCCGAGCGCTGCTGCGCAGTTCCGCGCCGGCCGCACGCGCCGCTGCGGCGAGTGCGGCAGTGACCGCGCCCATGCCACCGCGCGGCAGCGACCAGCCGATGCCGGGACCGCCGCCCGTATTCGCAGCAGCCTTGCCCGCCGAGCTCGCGCTCATCCGGTGCAGCAGCGCGAACAGCGTACCGCCCGAGCGCGGGCCGAGCTTGGTGCCGAGCACGCCGTCGAGCGCGAGCGCGCCCTTCAGTTGCTCGCTCTCGAATTCTTCCTCGAGCACGTCGTAGACGTTCATCGTCGCGACGCGCAGGAACTCGGCCATGTCGCGCCGGCCCAGCTTGCGGATGTCCAGCGCGAACTTCGCGCCCTCGAGCGCCTCGCGCCAGCCGTGCCACGCGAGCCTCGGCGGCGTGCGGCCATGCTGGTTCGCCAGCACGCCGGCGAAGCGGCGCATGCGGGTGAGCCAGGCTGCGAGGGCGGCCTGGTCACGGCCCGACAGTTCGCCCGCGATCAGCCCCAGCCGCGACAGCACCAGCGGAGCGCCGGTCTCGCTCAGCGCCACGGTCTGCAGGTTCTCGCGGGCCATCGCAAGACCGTGCTTTGCGAGATCGAGTTCGCGCGCGATGCGCGGATCCAGCAGGTGCAGCAGATGCGCCACCGCAGAGACCTTGAATCCCGGATGGAACTCACGCGTGACGGCCGCGCCACCGAACTGCTCGTTCGCTTCGAGCACCAGCACTTTGCGTCCGGCGCGCGCGAGGTAGGCCGCGCAGACGAGGCCGTTGTGCCCGCCGCCGACGATGACGATGCGGTTCGCGTCAGTCATCGCTCCAGCCCTCCGGCACCGTCGTGCCGCGCCGCAGGTCCATCAGCACTTCGCGTGCGGCGTTGGCACCGGGTGCCGCCATCACGCCGCCACCCGGATGCGTGGCGGAGCCGCACAGGTACATGCCGCGCACCGGGCCGCGGTACTGCGCCATGCCGGGGAACGGACGATTGAACAGCAGCTGGTCGAAGGTCAGCTCGCCCTGGAAGATGTTGCCTTCGGTGAGTCCGACTTCGGCCTCGAGTTCCTGCGGCGTGCGCACCTCGGCATGCAGCACGAGTTTGCGGAAGCCGGGGCTCTGCGTTTCGATCTGGTCGAACACCGTGTCGCGGAAGGCGTTGCGGTCTGCCTCCGTCCACGGGCGTCCTTCGACCAGCGGTGGCACGTACTGCACGAACACCGACATGAAATGCTTGCCCGGCGGCGCCATCGTCGGATCGGTCAACGAGGGGATCAGCAGATCGAGGTAGGGGTCCTTCGACCAGCGGCCGAGCTTCCAGTCGTCATAGGCGCGCTCGTAGCGCTCGAGTGAATCGAGGAAGTGCATGTCGCCGCAGTGCAGCGGATGGTTCTTGCCGAGTGCCGTGAATTCCGGCAGCCCGTCGAGCGCGATGTTCAGCTTGCCCGAGGAGCCGCGGATCTTGAAATTGCGCGCGCGGCGCACGATCTCGGGATCCAGGTCGCGCTCTTCCATCAGCTTGAGGAAGGTGCGCTTCGGGTCGAGATTGGAGATGACGATGTCGGCCTGGATCTCCTCGCCGCTCGCGAGCGCGACGCCCGTGACCTGACCGCCGCGCACGGTGATCCGGGCGACGCCCGCTTCGGTGCGGATCTCGCCGCCGAAAGATTTCAGCGAGCTCGCGATCGCGCCGGAGACCGCGCCCATGCCGCCGCGCGCAAAGCCCCAGGCGCCGGCTTGGCCGTCGACATCGCCCATGTAATGGTGCAGCAGCACGTAAGCCGTGCCAGGCGACTGCACGCCGAGCGCCGTGCCGATGATGCCGCTGCCGGCGAAGTTCGCCTTGACCACGTCATTCTCGAAATACTCGTTCAGGTAATCCGCGATGCTGAGCATGTAGAAGCGCAGCGTGTCGTAGATCGTCTGTTCGCCGAGCTTGCCGAACTCGCGGCCCAGGTGCAGCAGTTCCTTGAGGTCGCGCGGGGCGAGAGAGGTCGGGTCCGGCGGCGTGCGCAGCAGCATCGAGCGGATGAAGCGGCACTGACGCATGGTGTCGCGCGAATAGCGCAGGTACGCGTCGGCATCGCGCGGGCTGAAGCGCGCGATCTCGCGGCGCTTGACGTCCTTGTCGACGTAGCCGCCGAGCATGTCGCCATTGCGTGTGAAGGTGACTCCGCCGCCATAGGGCACGACTTGCAGTCCATGCCGCGCGAGGTCGAGTCCGCGGAAGATCTCCGGCCGCAGCAGGCTGCAGACGTAGGAGCAGTTCGAGTAGACCCAGTCCTCGTGCAGCTTGCGGCTCACGGCCGCGCCGCCGATCCACGGGTTGCGTTCTAGCACCAGCACCTTGAGCCCGGACTTCGCGAGGAAGGCGGCGCTGGTCAGGCCGTTGTGGCCCGCGCCGATGACGATGGCATCGAATTTCTTCACGGCGCCCGGCCAGCCTCGCCGTTCAGAGTCGCCATGCTCTCTGCATACCAGCGATCGAAGGTGTGCACGCAGTCCTCCGACGTCTGGTACGGGCCCTGACGGAAGCCGCGAGAACTTGCGGCTGCCTGCACGCGCTCGCACAGAAGCCAGTCCTGGCGGTTCGTCACGTCCCAGAAATCGATCACGTCGCTCGCATCGTAGTTCGCGGCATCGCGCGCTTCACGCGTGACGAAGAAATCGCAGACCACTTTCGTGCGATCAGGCGCGATCGGCCACAGCAGATGCGTCATCACGTAGTCCGGATGCGGGCTCAGGAGCAGGTTCGGATACACGACGTAGTAGTTCACGTAGCGCGCGTCTTCATCCGTGATGCCGGCGATGCGCCGCAGCGGACTTGCGCCGCTGTGGGACATCGTCTGCACACCGGTGCGCAGGCGCATCGGGCCGCCGTTGAAGCAGTTGCCGATTTCCTGGGCACGCTCGTTGCGGCCGATCAGTTCCGTGAGTCGGGCGAGCTGCGGATGCGCGCCAGGGCAGTGATAGCACTCGCTGTAGTTCTCGCAGACGAGCTTCCAGTTCGCGCCGACTTCATATTCGATCCGCCCGCCCGGAACCAGTTCGCCCATTCGATAGCGACTGAGATCAGGAAGCTCGCGGAAGTGCTCGTCGATGGGTGGAGCCTTTTCATCGAGAGTGACGAAGACCAGGCCCTCGAAGATCTCCATCCGCACCGGTATGAGGCCGTGGTCTTCCTTGCAGAAGCCGGCCGGCATCTGCGGCGCCTGCTGCAGACTGCCGTCCGCCTGATAGCTCCAGGCGTGGTACGGGCAGAGCATTCGCGTGAGCGCATGTCCGGCCGATTCCAGCACGAGCTTCGAGCCGCGATGCCGGCAGACGTTGAAATGCGCGCGCAGGATGCCGTCCTGGGCGCGCAGCAGCAGCACCGAGTCGCCGGCGATGTCGAGTACCGAGAAATCACCGGGTTTCGGCCACTGCGCCACATGTCCGACGCACAGCCAGCTGCGGCCGAAAAGCGCGCGTTGCTCGAGGGCGTAGACCTCGGGCGAAGTGTATGCGGCGCCCGGCAGCGTCAGCGCCTGCGGAAATTCGCGGCGCGTATGCTGCAGATCGGAGTGAAATCGGGCCAGGGCCGGCGGGGACATGGTGGCTCGTGATACGGTCCGTCGGAATCAGCGCGCAATTCTAGTCGCTTCGCCGGCTGGCTGCTTGAAGATGCCGCCGCCCTGCACGACGACGTCCACGTGCTCGAGCAGGCGGATATTCTTCAGCGGGTCACCCCTGACGGCGATCAGGTCCGCGTGCCGGCCCGGTACGAGCCCGCCGACTCGATCGTCCCAGCCCATGAAGCGCGCGGCCACTGAGGTTGCGGACTGGATCGCCTGCATCGGCGTCATGCCGCGCTCCACCATGATCGCGAACTGGCGGGCGTTGAGGCCGTGCGGATACACCCCGGCATCCGTCGCAAACACGATCGGCACACCGAGCGCCACGGCCCGTGTGAAGTTGCTGCGCTGGATTTCCGTGGTCTCCAGGTTCTTGCGCAGGAACTCCTCGGCCCAGCCCTGGCGACGACCTTCCGAATCGATGTAGCTGCCGTTGTAGACATCCATCGCGAGCGCGACGTCGCGTTCGCGCGCGAGCTGCAGGCCTTCTTCGTCGATCATCGAGGCGTGCTCGATGGTGTCGACGCCGGCCAGGATCGCGTCCTTGATCGACTGGGCACCATGGGCATGCGCCGCGACACGCTTGCCACGCGCGTGAGCGGCTTCGACGACGGCGCGGATCTCCTCGGGATTCATCTCCGGTGAACCGGGCACGCCGCCGTAGGCGAGCACAGCGCCGGAGGCGATCACTTTCAGCAGATCGGCGCCATCAGCCAATGCGCGCTCGGCCTTGGCGCGGAACTGCTCGGGGCCGCGTGCGATGCCGGCCCGCACGCTTGCCGGAATGTCCGCTTCGGGGACTTCGGGTATCAGCAGGTCGCCGCCGCCGCCGGGGATCGTGAGGTAATAGCTGCTGACCTGCATGCGCGGCCCCGGATAGTCGCCGCGAGCGATTGCATCGCGCATCTCGAGGTCTGCGCCGCGAATGTACGCGCCGACGTTGCGCGCACTGGTGAAGCCGGCAGCAAGCGTCGCGGCCGCCTCAGTGCGCGAGATCTCGAGCTGTTCCGGCTGCTTGCGGCGGAAGTACACCCGCAGGTCTGCCATGTCTGCGGGCCGCTCGGTCAGATGCGTGTGCAGGTCGATCAGTCCCGGCAGGCAGGTGTAGCCGCGCAGGTCGAGCTGCGGCAGACCTTGGCCGCGACGATCGAAGCGGCCGATCGACTCGATGCGCCCGGCGCGCACGACCACCTGCGCGTTGCGTCGTGGCTCGGCGCTGACGCCGTCGATCAGCATCCCGCAGCGGATCACGAGGTCTGCCGCCGGCATGGCTGCGGGTGCGGACTCGACCGCGAGCAGCGCCATCATCGACAGCAGGGCGGCAAGAAGGCGTCGGCGCATCGGGCGGCTCCGTCGATTGACAAGGTGCTGGGCGCAGTCTTTCATTGGCCGACGATCCCCGTCAAAACTCTTCACACCTTCGACATGAGCGAACCCGCCGAAGCCGTGGGCACCCTGCAGATTGCGCTCGAGAACGCGCTGAGCATGCTGTCTGCGAAGCCGGACCTCGCGGCCGAGCAGGCTACCGAGATCCTGAAGGTCGTGCCCGGGCAGCCGAATGCCCTGCTGATTCAGGGCGCCGCGCGTCGCGCGCTGGGCGATGCGGCCGGTGCACTGGCGGTCCTGGTTCCGCTCGCCGATGCGCTCCCGGATTGGCCAGCTGCGCAGCTTGAGCTCGGACACGCCCTCGGCGCATCGGGCAGGCAAGACGCGGCGATCCGTGCATTGCAGCGAGCCACACAACTTCTTCCCGATTGGTCGGACGCCTGGCGTGCCCTGGGTGATCAGTTCACGTCCAACGGCGATACGGAAGCGGCCAATGCGGCGTATGCCCACCAGATCAAGGCTTCAGTCAGCAATCCGCGATTGCTCGAACCGGCCGCGGCACTCTGCGATGGGCGTATCGCGGTGGCTGAGGCCCTGTTGCGCAGTTTCCTCAAGCAACACCCGACCGACGTTGCGGCGATTCGCATGCTCGCGGAAGTGGCCGCGCGCCTGGGACGCTACGCGGATTCTGAGACCCTGCTTCAGCGGTGCCTCGAGCTCGCGCCGGGCTTTCATGCCGCACGCCACAATCTCGCGACGGTACTGCATCGGCAGGGCAAGGCGCAGGCGGCGCTGGACGAGGTGGAAGAACTCCTGGCGCTCGAGCCGCGCAACGCAGGCTATCTGAATCTGAAAGCTGCCGTTCTGACGCGCATCGGCGAGTACCCCGAGGCCATCGAGATCTTTGCGGCCGTACTGCGGCAGTACCCGAAGCAGGCGCGCATCTGGATGAGCTACGGGCATGCGCTGAAGACCGCAGGGCGACAGGAAGAAGCGGTCCGCGCTTATCGCACAAGCATTTCCCTCGAACCGACGCTTGGCGAGGCGTACTGGAGCCTTGCAAATCTCAAGACCGTTCGATTCATCGACGAGGATATCGCCGCGATGCGGACCCAGCTGGCCAGGGAGGACCTTTCTGCGCCGGATCGCTATCACTTCGAATTCGCCCTGGGCAAGGCGCTCGAGGACGCAGCGAGTTATCCGGATTCATTCGCACACTACGCCGAGGGAAATCGATTGCGGCGGCGCGAATTGAACTACAGCGCCGCCGATACCCACGATCACATGCTGCGTTCCCTGGGCATCTTCAGTCGCGAGTTCTTCGCCGCGCGCGTGAATTCAGGCTGCGCCGCGCCCGACCCGATTTTTGTCGTCGGTCTACCGCGAGCCGGGTCCACGCTGATCGAGCAGATTCTCGCGAGCCATTCGCAAGTCGAGGGCACGATGGAGCTGCCCGACATCACGATGCTCGCGCGCGAATTGAGCGGCCGCAAGTTGCGTCGCGACACGTCCCGCTATCCCGAGATTCTCGCGACCCTCGATCGGGAAGCGTTGAGCGAGCTGGGCGAGCGCTACCTCGCGCAGACCCGCGTTCAGCGCAAGACAGATGCGCCGTATTTCATCGACAAGATGCCGAACAATTTCCAGCATGTCGGTTTCATCCATCTGATCCTGCCGCGAGCGCGAATCATTGACGCCCGCCGGCATCCGCTCGGTTGCTGTTTTTCGGGCTTCAAGCAGCACTTTGCACGCGGCCAGAATTTCAGTTACAGCCTGGAGGATATCGGCCGCTACTATCGCGACTACGTCCAGTTGATGGCGCATGTGGACGACGTGCTGCCCGGGCGGGTACACCGTGTGATCTACGAGCAGATGGTCAGCGATACCGAGGCCGAAGTGCGCCGTCTGCTCGAGTACTGCCAACTGCCCTTCGAGGCGTCCTGCCTTCACTTCTACGAAAACGAGCGCGCCGTGCGCACGGCGAGTTCGGAGCAGGTCCGCCGTCCGATCTTCCGCGACGGCGTCGATCAGTGGCGCAATTACGACCCGTGGCTCGGGCCATTGAGGGACGCCCTCGGTTCTGTGCTTGATTCTTATCCGGCGCCGCCGCAATCTTGGGATGCGCCATAACCAGACAATTCGGGGAGATGCCATGACTCGGAGCCGCAAGCGGAAACTCGCGCGAGAATGCCGGTCGTTGCGTATGGGCAACACCATGGCTGGTTCGATGATCGCCGCGGCCGCGTGGTCCGCTGTGTCGCCCGCCTACGCACAGGACGAGCCTGCCAGTTCGGGTCTGGAAGAGGTCGTCGTCACGGCGCAAAAGCGTGCCGAGAGTCTGCAGGACGTGCCCTTGTCCATCCAGGCACTGGGCACGCAGAAGCTCGAGCAGCTGAACGTCCAGAGTTTCAACGACTTCGCCAAGTTTCTTCCGAGTGTGAATTTTCAGTCTATCGGCCCTGGCACGGCTGCTGTGTTCATGCGTGGTGTGGCGAGCGGTGAGAACTCGAATCACTCCGGCCCATTGCCGACGGTTGGCATCTACCTCGACGAGCAGCCGATCACCACGATTCAAGGCTCGCTCGATGTCCACGTCTACGACATGGCCCGCATCGAAGCGCTCTCGGGACCGCAGGGAACGCTGTACGGTGCCAGTTCCCAGGCGGGCACGATCCGCTATATCTCGAACAAGCCCGATCCCGACGCGTTCGATGCGGCATTCGGTATCCAGGGCAACACGGTCGCCGACGGTGGACAGGGTTATCTCGCCGAAGGCTTCGTCAATCTGCCGATCAGCGAGAAGGCCGCCATCCGGCTGGTGGGTTGGGCGCGAAAGGATGCCGGATATATCGATAATGTTCCGGGCACGATCACGTATCCGGTGTCCGGGATCACGATCAACAACAATGCGCTCGTCGAGGACGATTTCAACGACGTCGAGACGTATGGACTGCGGGCAGCGCTGAAGATCGATCTCAACGATAGTTGGACGATCACGCCTGCGATCATGGCGCAGGACCAGAAAGCACGCGGCAGCTTCTCGTATAACCCGGCAATCGGTGATTTGCAGGTGTCGCGATTCCAGCCCGAAGTCTTCAACGACAAGTGGGTGCAGGCCGCGCTGACCGTCGAGGGCAAGTTCTCGAATTTTGATCTCGTCTATGCGGGCGCATTCTTGAAGCGTGACACGGACGGCGTGTCCGACTACTCGGATTATTCGTATTTTTACGACGTCAATTACAGCTCAGGCGCGTACATTTACGACAACGCTGGCAATGTCATCGACCCGACGCAGTATTTTCTCAGCAACGATGGCTACAAGAAGCAGAGTCATGAGCTGCGCTTCTCGACCAACAATCCGGATAGCCGGTGGAAGGCCGTCGGCGGCCTGTTCATGCAGCGACAGCAGCACGACATCCTGCAGGACTACCGCATCAACAACCTCGCAGACGACAGTGCGGTCACGGGATATCCGGACAATATCTGGCTGACCAATCAGGTTCGCATCGATCGCGACTATGCACTGTTCGGCGAAGTGAGCTTCGATGCCACAAGCCAACTGCAACTGACCGCCGGTGCGCGCTTCTTCAAGGCCAAGAACAGCTTGATCGGCTTCTGGGGCTACCGGAGTCGCGAAGCCGAGTGCGCGGGTCCGTCCAGTATCGGCGGCGGTATCAATGGCGGCCCGTGCATCAATCTCGACAAGGAGATCGACGAAGACGGTCAGACCTACAAGCTGAACGCGACGTATCGTTTCGACGACGAGCGCATGGTGTACGCCACATATTCCGAAGGATTCAGGCCGGGCGGAATCAACCGCCGTGGCTCGCTGCCGCCGTTCGATGCGGACTTTCTGAAGAATCACGAGGTCGGCTGGAAGTCGACGTGGCTCGATAGGCGGCTGCGTTTCAACGGCGCGATTTTCCTGCTCAAGTGGGACGACATCCAGTTCTCTTATTTGGGTCTCAACGGATTGACGGAGATCCGCAACGCCGGCAAGGCCGAGGTCACGGGTCTCGAAGTCGATGTCGCTTGGGCAGCGAGTGATCGACTGAGTGTGTCCGGCGGCTTCGCTCTGACCGATGCGAAGCTGAAGGAGGATTATTGCGTCGACCCGAGTTGTGTACCGGTGAATGCACCGTCGGGCACGCAGCTTCCGGTGACGCCGAAATTCAAGGGCAATATCACGGCGCGCTACGAATTCCCGCTCGCGAGCTTCGAGGCGTTTGCCCAGGGAGCCGTGGTGTATCGCGGCAGGAACTGGGCCGACCTGCAGACCGTTGACCGTCTTGCACTCGGACCTCTCGATGCGTTTACGGTCGCCGATTTCTCATTCGGTATTGAGAAAGCGAACTACGCGTTGGAACTCGTTGTCGAGAATGCGTTCGATGAGCGTGGTCAGGAGACGTTCACGACCCAGTGTGCGATTGTCGGCTACGCCGGTGCCGGCCTGACATGCGGGAATCGACCGTATGCCGTGCCGAACCGGCCGCGTTTGATCGGTCTCAAGTACACGCAGAAATTCTGAGGCAGGGTCAGCGCGCTGGCGTGACGAGCCAGCGCGCGTACCAGTCGAGGTAGCGCTGCAAGCGGTCGGCGCGCAGCACCGGCCGGTCGAACGAATGGTGCTGGCCCGGGTAGATCACGAGCTGCGTCGGTACGCCGAGCCGGCGCAGCGCCTGGTACATCTGCTCTGACCCCTGCAGCGGCACGTTGAAATCGTCAGCGCCGCACATGAATAGCGTGGGCGTGCGGATCCGGTCTGCGCGATAGAACGGGTAGGAGAGCTTGAGCCAGAGATCCGTGCGCTCCCACGGCAGCCCGATCTCGACTTCGTATTCGCGCACGTACTGGTCCGTGCCATAGCCGGCGAGCATGTTCGCGATACCCGCGCCGCTGGTCGCGGCCTTGAAGCGCGTGTCCGAGGCGATCACGTAATTCGTCAGGATCGATCCATAGCTCCAGCCGCCGATGCCGAGCCGCGCCGGGTCCGCGATGCCGCTCGTTACCACACCGTCGGTGACGGCGAGTACGTCGACCACGTCCACTTGCCCCCATTTCGCGAATAGTGCTTTCTGGAACGCATGGCCGCGGCCGGTGCTGCCGCGCGGATTCGGTGCGACGACCGTGTAGCCGCGCGCCGCGAACAGCTGCCAGGCGAAATCGAATTCATGCTGGTGCTGGGCCACCGGACCGCCATGTAGTCGCAGCAGCGTCGGCCGGCCGGCGGCGGGCCGCGCGCCGCGCGGTTCGACCAGGATCGCGCCGATGGAATGCCCGGCACCATTGTCGAAATCCACGCCCTCGATGACGACCGCATTTTGGGGATCGGCGAGAAGGGCGAGATCTGTGTCCGCGGGCCGCAGGTGATGAAGGGCTACTGGAACCGGCCCGAGGACACCGCCGACGTGCTCAAGGACGGCGCGCTGCATACCGGCGACGTG
>ERZ795061.2883-NODE-2883-length-15406-cov-5.036480_pt1 | contig 15406 bp, 20 predicted proteins | sample MGYA00375145_ERZ795061 | MGnify/ENA primary metagenome ERZ795061 (study PRJEB30190, sample SAMN05720144) | anaerobic digester metagenome | isolation source: active sludge of municipal wastewater-treating anaerobic digesters | place: USA | collected 2014-12-22 ... | reverse complement strand
TTCGGTAAATTAATATTTTTATTTTATGTGATATACTTCATATAGTAAAGTAGTTACATTTAGTATAGTATGCAAAACCAACATTGCGGTGTGGAAAATACACTTAAAATTATTGGACAAAAATGGACTGTTCTCATAGTCCGTGATTTATGTGAAGGAAGTCAACGCTTCGGTGAACTTCAGCGTTCGCTTTCCGGAATCAGCCCCAGAACTTTATCTCTACGCCTTAAACAACTTGAAAAGGAGGGTATTATTGACCGAAAGGTTTATAATGAAATTCCTCTCCATGTTGAGTATTATTTGACAGACAAGGGAAAAACGCTTCGTGAAATTATCGACAAAATGAGAGAGTGGGGAAAGAACGACTGGGTTAGGAAGGGCCGCGCCGACATTCAGATTTGATAAAACTGGGAATTTTATCTTTTTGCTGAAAATAATACCGATACCTTAGGTATTATATTGCTATAGTAAGGGAGTAGAATTATTTAGGCAAAATAACAAATGAGTCTCTTGACAAAATTTTAGCAGTCCTTTTATAATACTGCTAAGGTGGTTAGAATAGCCAATAAAGCATTAGCCTGCTGTAGTGGCTTAACAATCACAATTGCAATCTCTTGGTGGTGACACTTACGTGTCAGTTGGTGATCTTCTGACCACTTTTTTATATATTTATATAAATTAAGGAGGTAAAAAATGTCAGTCAATATTGTCCCTAAAAAAATGTTGTCTTTCCCCTCATTCTCCCTCCCTAGTCTGTGGGATGATGATGAAGATTGGTTTATAACTCCCTCGACACAAAACGGACTAACCGTTTCAGAGGATGACAATAAAATATATGTCGAGGCAGCAGTTCCTGGAATTGATCCTAAAAATGTTGAGGTGACTTTTCAGGATGGTTATCTTTGGATCAGAGCTGAAACCAAAGAGGAGGAAAGGGATAAAAAGAAAAAATATTATCGTCAGGCCAGCCAGTCATTTTCCTACAGGGTAGCTGTTCCCGGCGAAGTTGACCCAAGTAAAGAACCGGAGGCTACTTACAAACACGGGGTAATGACGATTACTTTTAATAAATCTCCAAGAGCCCAACCAAAAAAAATACCAATAAAAACGGTTGAGGAATAAAGCCATTTTGATGTTAGCTTGATTAACCCCACCTTAACTGGTGGGGTTAACGTGTAGAGAACGTACAGCTATTTGATAATGTTACAGGCTATTTTAGGGAAAAATGTTGCTTTTGGAGAATAAACACCAGCAGGTTGGGGAAATACTTGACTAGCACTGGGGTCGCGTAGAACTTTGACCTTTTGGCGGAGCATTAGAGTCTGGAACCTTTCTGTCCTTATAATCCTGTCCCAGTTTACCCCCTTCTATATTATGTGGTCTTACATAAACGGGTAGAATGCTAAAATTAACCATGATTACCGAAGAACAAATTTATAAGTTACATAAAAAATATTGTCATGGGAATTATTATGACAAAATATTAGATTTATGTTGGACACACAGTCAAATTGTCAAAGAAATTGCTTTACAGATTAGTGCTAATCTGAAAAAGAATTATGCAATTGAAGCTGATAAAAAATTGATTACTGCCGGGTCTTTGGTTCACGATATTGGTCTCTACAATTGTTTTGATGATAATTTTCAAAAAATTGTCCGTTACGCTACTCATGGTCAAGTCGGTTATGACATTCTAAAAAGAGAAAAAGTTGAGGAGAAAATCGCTCGGTTTAGCCTATGCCATACTACCACTGGCCTTACAAAAGAGGACATTGTCAATCAGGAAATTCCCATGGAGCCTAAAGACTATATTCCCATTACGCTTGAAGAGGAAATAGTTAGTTATGCGGATACTTTTCATTCCAAAGGACACCCCGGTTTCCATACTTTTGAAGAAATGGAACAAAATTATACAAAATACGGCGAGAATGCTGTTACGATGCTAAAAAGATTTAGAAGGAAATTCGGATTACCTGAACTTAATTTATTAATCTCTGAATATACAAAATGGCACGTAGAAATTAATCAATGGTTGAAGGAATTACGAAAAAAAGAACAATAAACTATCTTCCTCTATTACAGGCTGTAAAAGTGAATTTTGACTATTTTTGAGAAAATATACAAACGGGTTAGGATAAAAGTTGACTACCACTGGGGTCGCATAGAACTTTGACCCTTTGGCGGAAGGGGGGGGAGTCGAACCCCCATGCCCCTTGCGGGACGCGGGTTTAGCAAACCCGTGCCTTACCATTCGGCACACCCTTCCAAAAAGACTCCACAAGTATATCAAATTTGAACCAAATGCTTTATCATAATTCTATGGAAGAAGTAAAAAACCCAGTTAACGAGCTTGAAGGGCTAAACGAAGAGAAAGTTTGGTTTGAATGGACCGCCCCGGAAAGAGCCTACCAAAAGAAAAATCGTGACTATTGGATTACCGCTATTTCTATCTTGATTTTGGTTTCCGTTATTTTGATATTTGTCAAAGAATTCTTTTTAATAATGGCCCTAGTATCGGTATTATTTTTATATTATGCCCTCTCGGCTGTGCCTCCCGGAACTGTCAAAAACAAAATTACCAACTGGGCCGTCTATTTTGGTGAATTGAGATACGAATGGCCAGATTTAAAAAAATTCTGGTTTAAAAAGAATTTATCAAATCTTACCATCAATTTTGAGACCAATCTCAGATTTCCCCGAATGGTCTCTTTAGTAATAAGCCCCGAAAATCAGGAAGAAATAAAAAAAATCGTCATCAAAAAAATCCCACTTTTGGAGGATTCGCCGACTTTTGTTGACAAGCTAACCAAGTGGTTTGCAGAAAGGTTACCTCTTGAAGATAGAAAAGAGGACAAAAAATAGTAGTATATTTGAATTGATGTGTGTATACTAGAACTGTAGTTCTATTCATAACATGAAACACTGGCCGGCGGAAATAAAAGAAAAAGCTAGGAAATTTAGATTGGCCGGTACAAGTTTTGGTGAGATAACCAAAGAATTAAATATTCCAAAAAGTACTTTATCACTTTGGTTTAAAGATATTCCCAAACCAAACAAACTATCTTTTACAAACAGAAAGGAGTGGTTAAAAGAAATACGGCATCTAGCAGCAGTAGCCAACAAGAATAAACGACAAAATCGTTTAAACATAAGTGGCAATGAGGTTATCCAAGATATTAATACCTGGAAAAATTATAAATCTATTGAAACACAAAAAATTATGCTGGCCATGCTGTATTGGGCGGAGGGTAGTAAGGGCAGGCAAATGGTTGTATTTGCAAATACTGACCCAAAATTATCATTATTATTTATTACATTATTGAGAAATTGTTTTGCTATTGATGAATCTAAGCTCAGGGTAAGAATTCATTTGCATGATTACCACAAGGAAAAAAATGTAAAGAAATTTTGGTCCAATTTATTGAAAATTCCCGAATCTCAATTTAATAAATGCTATTTAAAAAATCGAAGTAAAGAGAATACATTTCGACGAAATATTGGCGGAATATGTTTCATCAAGTATAATAGCGTGTATCTGCAAGAAAAAATAATGCAATATGCGTATAATCTTGCCGATAAATTAGTAAGTTATAACGTACCCGTAGCTCAATTGGATAGAGCATCGGCCTGCGAAGCTGAAGGTTAGAGGTTCGATCCCTCCCGGGTACACCCAACAATAGATAATTGATAGTTAAGGTCATGGAGGATTCGCCTAATGGTATGGCACCCCGTTCGAAGCGGGACGCCCGCAAGGGCTTGGGGGTCCGACTCCCTCATCCTCCGCTTTACCCGCCAAAACGAAGTGTCGGTGGGCTATCTTGAAAGTAACTTTTATCATAAAATAAACCATGAAAATCTTTCCCCAAAAATTATCTATTCGTCTAATAATTTTATTATCTGCTCTCTTCGTGTTAATCCTTAGCTTTATAAAAATGAATATTCGGTCTAATAAGACAGTATCATTTGTTCCAATCTCTTCTCCCACCCCGAGACCTACTTTATTTTTCACTCCCACCCCGACTCCCGAAGTTCGCTATTTTACTAATAGCCGACAAAGTGTTCTAATTACTATTCCAAAATATATGGATATTTCCAATGAATATGAAACCTATGAAATAAATTTTGATCAGCTTTCAGGTAGTTCTAGGTTTTATCTTACCAATGATTCTTTTCCCGCGTTAGTAATTTTTGATAAAAATTATGAGTTTTCTGTTAACATTGCAAAAGAGTTTGTTGGTAGTCAAGATGAACCAAGCAAAGCCTTTACCGAGGTAAACACCAATCAATTTGGGAAACTAAAGAAAATCGCCATAGATAATGGATATAAATATTTTACCGATTACTACGCAGTTAACTTATTTCCCAAAAACAAAAATCCAACCGCCTTTGCCTATATGTCCTGCCAGATTCTTGGAGAAAATCGGGGTGAGTGCGACAAACTAATCTCCACCCTTTCAATTAAATTGAAATAGACGCTTACCCAAAAAATTTACATCCCAAGATAGCTCAGTAGTTCAAACATCAGGATTGCTGGCCAAAAAATCGCCTTGCCAATTCCAACTATCACCAATCCAAAGGTCGTCGCATTTTGTAAAAAATAAAAAAGAGCTCCGACCACTCCCAGTCCATAAATAGCCCCGAAGTTATTGCCACCATGACAGTGGCAGCTGTGATGATGACCCTTGTTCATAAATTTACCCTGGCAGCACTCAGCTTGTTCTATTTTTTCTTTTTTCATTATCTTAATAATAGTTCAATTTTCAACTATTTCAATATAAATCATACAGAAAAAAGAATAACACCCATCTTGACTTCGGGTTATCTTCGGTATATAAATATAGTATGAAAAAAGACATCGGAACGGTCGCCATTTTTGGGAATAACCAAATTCGCCGCCATTGGGATGCCGACAAGGAACTCTGGTACTTTGCCATCGTTGATATTATTAAAACTTTAACAAAGAGCAATCGGCCAAGAAAATATTGGAATGACTTAAAGATAAAACTAATTAATGAGGGTAGTGAGTTGTCCGAAAAAATCGGACAACTGAAATTAATATCAAAAGACGGGAAGTACTATTTAACTGACGTTGCCGATACAGAAACACTACTTCGTCTAATTCAATCCATTCCTTCACCCAATGCTGAACCCTTTAAACTCTGGCTGGCTAGAGTCGGCTATGAAAGACTCGAAGAAACAGCCGATCCGGAAATTGCCATCAACCGAGCTTTAAAAACTTATTTTCAAAAAGGCCGTAGTCGAGAATGGATAAATCTACGATTAAAAAGTATTGAAATTAGAAAAGATTTGACTGATGAATGGGAAAACAGAGGTATAAATGATGGTTTCGAATTTGCTATTTTGACCAATGAGATAACCAAGGCCTGGACAGGAATGACGACCAAGGAATACAAGAGTTTAAAAAATCTAAAGAAAGAAAATTTGCGCGACAATATGACCAATATGGAATTAGTCTTAAACATGCTCGCCGAAACGGCGACAACTGAAATATCTAAAACCAAAAAACCTAAAAGTTTTGGTCAAAATAAAATAATCGCCAGGGAGGGTGGCAGTGTGGCTGGCCACGCCCGCCAGGAAATTGAGGATAAAACCGGGGAAAAAGTCATTACCAGGAAAAATTATTTAGAACCCAGGACAAAGAAATTAAACTGACCCCGAAACAATCTATAATATGCTCGCTATCTAATCTTCGCTTCGATTTTGTTCTCGGGTAAATACAATTTCTGATCAACATCCAACTCCTCAATAAACTCCGGATTGTGAGAAACAATTAGTAGTGCCCCCTTGTATGACTTTATTGAATCCAAAATTAATCTTTGCGACAGGGGATCGAGGTAAGTAGTCGGCTCGTCGAGGACTAAAAAATTAAAATTTTGAGCCAGTAATTTTGCAATCGACAATCTCGTTTTTTCTCCCCCCGAAAGCCCGGCCACTTTTTGAAAAACTTTTTCCCCGGGGAAAAGCATTTTTCCTAAAAGCGACCTAATTTGTCCCTCTCCGAGGCCGCCTCTCAATTCTTTGATAGTTTCCACCAGGCTTAATTCTGGATTTAGGTCCGACAATTCCTGGCAATAATAACCCCATTTTAATTTTTCATCACGTACTACTTCACCTCCATCAGGAATTAAGTCACCGAGTATTATTTTAATGAGCGTCGATTTTCCTGCTCCGTTTGCTCCGAACAGGGCCGTTCTCTCACCCCTCTTAATTGTTAAATTTACATTCTCCAACACTTTCTTTTGTCCAAATGATTTGCCCACATTTTTTACATAAATTGGCAATTCTCCCACCCAGAGTGGCTCAGGCAAAATCAATTTAATCCTCTTTGCTTCTGGTGGCAATTTCGGCATTTCGGCTTCCATTTTCTCCACCCTTCTTTGAATCATCAATTTTATTCGGATACCTTTTTTTGATTTAAAATGGGCCATTTTTATCAACCCCTTTTTCATTTGTTTGATGTGCTTTTCCTCTGTTTCCACCTGTCTTTTTAGTAAACCCTCTTTTTCCTCTTTTAATTTGACAAAATCACCATAATTACCACTATAAATATCAATTTTCTTCGTTTGGGGATTAATATAAAAAATTTTATTAAGGCTAGTACTTAGCAACTCTAAATCATGGGAAATAACCAAAATCGTTCCTTTAAATCTCGCCATAAAATCGGCTACCCACCTTTTTCCTTTTTCATCCAAAAAATTTGTCGGTTCATCGAGAAGTAAAATTTTCGCCTCGCTTAATATCGCTCTAGCCAGAGCTAGCCTGGTTTTTTGACCGCCACTTAGTACTTTTGTTTCATCATCTAGTTCCAATTTTTCTAATCCGAGTCTGGACAACACTCTCCGAATTTCATAATCTGCTTTTTGGGGAGCGTTTAAATAATCATTTATGTTTTTTGATGAGTCCATTATCGGATCACTTTTTATCTCCTGGGGGATAAAGGTAATTTTTCCCTCGACAAGAATTTTGCCCTCATCCGCTTGCTCTAGCCCAGATATTATTTTAAATAATGTTGTTTTGCCAGCTCCATTTATTCCTATGAGTCCTATCTTTTCTCCATTATTGACCACAAAACTTACTCCATCAAAAATGGCTTTATCGGTCCACTTAAATAGTAAATTTTCTACTTTAATCATTTATCGCCTAATTATAAGGCATTATTCTATAATAGTATTACTTATGATAAATCCCGAGGATTGTCATCACTTGACCGATTCCGAGCTTGTCGCTCTGTCCCTCAAAGATAGTGAAAATTTTTATTGTCTCATGAAACGCTATGAGGAAAAGCTCTTGAGCTATATCCATCGCTTTGCCGGTCTGCCCGAAGAGGATGCCAAGGATATTGTTCAGGAATCCTTTATCAATGTTTATCAACACCTTAATGATTATGATTCTGGGTTAAAATTTAGTAGTTGGCTTTATCGTATTGTTCACAATCAAACTATAAATTTTATTAAAAAAAATAAACTCTCTCAAAAAATCGAACTTACAGATCAGGATGACAACTTTGTTGATTGGTTGGTAGCTGATACTAATATTGAAAAGGAAGCCCTTGCCAGCCATTTTAATGATTATGTCGTTAAAATTCTTGAAAAATTAAAACCAGAATATAAAGAGATTTTGATATTAAAATTCTTCGAAGATAAAGACTATTCTGAAATTAGCGATATCTTACAAAAACCTATGGGGACTGTCGCCACCCTTATTTCTAGGGCAAAAATACAATTTAAAAAAATTTATGAAAAAGAAAATCAATATTAGTCAGCAAGCCCTTGAGCTTATCAAAAAAAATAAAATCAAACCCATTCCCAAATGGGAATTTGTTATCAAAAATTGGAGTCTCTGGTTGAGTTTTATTCTCTGTTTAATTTTATTAATCTTGGGTTTTGCTTTATCTATTTTTGGAATCATTGACAATATCATAGTTCCTTATCTATGGTTGTTTATTGCTATCGTTTTTTTGTTTCTTTCATATTTTCTCTTTGGAAAAATCCGGGGAGCTTATCGTTTCCCACGGTGGCAGGTTATTGTCTTCATTGTTGTTTTGGCTCTACTTTTCGGTGGCGCCTTTTTCAAAATTGGTTTAGCCCGTCGTCTTGATCAGCAATTAGACAAAAATATTCCCTACTATCGCCAGGTCGTTCCTGTGAAGCTCGAAACCTGGAGCCGTCCCGAAATGGGATATTTATCCGGTACTATTACCAAAATAAACAATGCCAACAATTTTGAGTTAATAGATTTTTCTGGGAAAAAATGGAATATCTTTGGTCAAGATATTTTAATTCGAAGACGAGCTACTATTGAGCTTGGTTCAGAGATAAAATTAATCGGTTCAAAAACCGGTGACCATGCTTTTACTGTCTCCGAAATCCGCCCTTGGATTGGTCAGGGTCAAAACATGATGAAAGAAAATAATTAATTGACTTGTATTACTAATAGACTGCGCTAGTCTGTTAATTATTTATCAATCATTATGAATACCAAAATTATTATTGGAATTTCTGCTCTAGCTCTCGGGCTCGTTGCTATTAAATCTTTTACTCCTGTCCTCGCTTATCGTGGCGATGCTTCTGTCAAAGGTCCTAATTATACTGAAGCTAGACATGCTACCAATCTCGCTGCTTTTCAAAAAGGGGACTATAAGTCATGGGCTGCCAATATGGCTGGCCGTGGTGCTACCAGATTCGTCAATGAATCAAATTTCAAAGAATTCGCCAGTGCTCAATTAGCGTCGCAAAAAGGTGATTCCACCTTATTGAATGCTTTCAGAGCTAAATACGGCATGGGTCAGGGTAACGGTCAAGGTCGTGGCATGGGCCTGCACGCCAATCAGTAATTTTATCTATTGCTCAAAAAATATCCGCCGAAAGGGCGGATATTTTTATATCTGGTATAAATTATTTGAACAAATTTATCAACCATCCAAACATTCCTTTGGATTTATTTTCTCTATCAATTTTGTTTTGCAAAGAAGTATTTTGATAAGTCATTAAATCAATAGTTAGTTGTAATTGCTCTAAATCACTTTTATTTTTAGTCTGTGTCATAAGTTCTTCAATTTGTTGAATCATCAGACGATTTTGCTCCATCCTTTGTTGTAATGATTGAGTAAGTTTTTTGTCAGACCCTATCATTAGTTTTGTAAAAGCACCTCGAGAATTTAAACCTTCAAAATCAGATTTAATTTGATCTTGTGCTTTTAATTGATTTTGTGCAATTACTTTGACTTCCTGACCAATTCCACCTTTTGCTCCTACCGTATCAATTAATTGATGCACTTGATCAGATACCTTGTTTAGACTTTTAGTAACATCGTCATTCAATTGTTCACTTTCCTGGGTTTTAATGCTTAATTGTGAATCTTCTCCCTGATTTTGGCTTTGAATCATATTAGTATTTTTAACCTGATTGCCAGTTGGTGAAACAAGGGGTTTTTTACTTGGTGAAGTAGTAATTGTATTTTGGCTACCGTTAGTAGTGATTGACTGAGAATCGGATACAGTAATTTGCTGCCCCCGTTGAGCTTCAACTGAACCCTTGGCCAAAATGGGGAATGAGGCTAATAAAAACATTATGGATAGTGCTATATATTTTTTCATTTATTTTCTTAACTATTAAACTCCTCAACTATTAAACTATTTATCTATAATCATCATAGCACTATTCAAATTCTCTATCTTCTTGACACCCCTGGGGGGTGTATGCTATTCTATTTTTATGAAATCCAACCAACAGCGATTAAACAATATCATTGGCCAGATTGAAGGGGTCAAAATAATGATGGACACCAATACGGATTGCCTAAAAGTTCTCACCCAATTAAAGGCCATTAGGTCTGCTCTTGATAAAGTTGTAGATCTTGTGGTCGAAGAGAAATTCGACAATTGTTTAAAATCTGTCAGTCCTGATGATAAAAAATTATTTATTAACTTAAAAAAATATGTCAAATCTAATTAATATTCAGGGTCAGGAAAAATTTTTAGCCGAAGTGATTAAATCTGAAACACCAGTCTTAGTCGATTTTTGGGCTCCCTGGTGTGGTCCTTGTCAAATGATGGCTCCAGTATTAGAGGAAATATCCGCAGATTTTAGCGGTAAGCTAAAAGTAGTTAAAGTTGATACTGATCTTCCCGAAAATCGGCAACTGGCCATTGATTATCAAATTCAAAGTATCCCCAATTTAAAGATATTTAAAAATGGTCAATTAATCAAAGACTTTATTGGTTATCGTCCCAAAGAGGTTTTTGCGACCGAGTTAAAAGAATTTATTGATTAATTTTTCACTATTAGTCCACAAAAAAGGAGTGTCAAAAGCACTCCTTTTTTTATTATTAAAATAAATTTTAATATCTTGAAGAATTACCACCGCCAAAACCGCCTCGAGAGGGGCCGCGGGAATAATTATCTCTTCGTGGGGGTCGATCTTCTAAGGGTCGAGCCTCGTTGACTCTGACGGTACGTCCGTCAAGTTCTTTCTCGTTCCACATTTCGATAGCGGCATTTGCTTCTTCGTCCGAGGACATTTCTACAAATCCGAAACCTTTGGATTGACCAGAGAATTTATCTTTAATAACTACTGCTGACACTACTGTCCCAGCTTGAGCAAAGGATGCTCCTAAAGTTTCATCGGTAGTCTGATAAGACAAGCCGCCGACATACAATTTTTTTGCCATTTTTTTGGTAAAAACTATTAATTATGTAGCGACCTCTTTTCAAACTTCTTGATAGAAACTTCTCTACATTGCTATTATACCGTATTTTTTCAATAAATAATCAATCACCCCAACCTCCCTCTTGCAAATCTCTAAACTAATACTAAACTAGTAGTAGTTATGACCACAAAAAACCACATAAAATCTTTATTAAAATATGTTATCCAAGCTCCCTCGGGTTACAATACTCAGCCCTGGAAATTCAAGCTTGGTCAGGATTTTTTAGAAATTATTCCCGACTATACCCGGGCCAGAATCAATACCGATCCGGAATATCGTGAATTTTTTATGAGTCTTGGTGCCGCTGCTACCAATTTTCAGATCGCCGCTAATCACTTTGGTTTATCTTTTGAAAAATCTTATCGCCTCGATGATGAAAATCATGATTACGCCATTATTTTCAAATATACTGGCAAAAAAGAGGGGGAGCCAGGTACTTCTCCTTTATTTTCGGCTATTTCTACTCGTCACACTAACCGATTTCCCTATCTTAATGAAAAACTAAGCAAGACAATAATTACCTCTCTTCGCTCTTTGCCTCGCCCCGATTCAGTTTCTCTAAATTTGATTACTCGTCCTGGCGATATTACAGCCCTGGCCAGGCTTATCAATCGTTCCTTTCTTCTCTGGTCTCGTCAACAATCAATGATTGACGAGCTAGAAACCTGGATTCGTGATGATCTAGAATTTTCTCCCAATGGTTTACCTACTGGCGTTATCAATATTTATAAATTAGCTGTCAACGTCAAACATCTCCTTCATTTCGATACTCCAAAGACCAATCGCACGCTTCAAAAAAACCAAGATTTAGCCAAAAATGCTCCGGCCTTAGCCATAATTTCCACAAAAAATGATTCAGTCTCCGATTGGTTTCAGGCAGGCGAATATTTTGAATTATTTGCCCTGACTTTGGCTTCTTACGGTTTTGCTACCGATTTCTTTAATTATCCGGTGGCTCTCAAAAAGACTCGTCAGGAAATTGCTTCTTTAATAAAATCATCCGATTTCCCTCAGCTTTTATTTCGCCTTGGTCTCCCCACCATAATTCCTCCTCGTACTTCCCGCTATTCGCTCAAACAGCTCCTGCTTTCCTGAAATTAAGGTAAAATACGGATACTCTCTGTACCCGTAGCTCAATTGGATAGAGCATCGGCCTCCGAAGCTGAAGGTTGGAGGTTCAAATCCTCTCGGGTACACCCCTATTCAAGAATCGAGTTTCAAGTTTCTAGTTTCATTTCTGCGGTATAATTACCACATGAATAAAAAGCCTGGAGAACAGGAGGGTCTCTATTATGATGAGCGTTCCGCTGGTGGCATCGTCTATAAAATAGTCAACAATCAAGTCCTTTGGTTTGTCATCAAAACTCTTTCCAAAAAAAAATCAACTAGACTTGGCCACAAAACCAGCTCTACTGTCTATAAATTCCCAAAGGGTCATTTAAACCAGGGTGAGGTTTTAAAGCAAGCCGCTCAGCGCGAGGTTGAAGAAGAGGGTAGAATCAAAACAAAAATTATTGACAAGGTTGGCTCTCGGGATTATTTGATTTGGGATCAGCTTTCCAGTAAAAAAATTATTAAAAAAGTGACCTTTTTCCTCATGGAATATCAGGGCGAGAGTAATTTAAAGTATTACGACATGGAAATGGTTGTAGCCCGTGAATGGTTTTCCTATGAGGATGCCCTTAAAAAACTAGCCTACGATTTTGAAAGAAATCTTCTCAAAAAAGCCAAAAACAAACTCGACGCTTTATTAAAAGCCAAGAAATAGGTAAAATACTGCGGCTCGACGAAATCTTGTAATCAAGATGAAGTTGGCATGTTTAAATTTGAGATAATACATTTTAACAATCTGGTTTTTCCGCCGTAGCACCTTGCGAAGGTGGAAGGGGTCGGACCGTGACTCGACGAAATCTTTTGTAATCAAAAGATGGAGGCGGTTAGTGGTTTTATACCTCGAATATTTTTAACAATCTGGAGGGGTCGGATAGTGGTTCATTCCACAGACCTGGAAAGTCTGCGGCTCACAAGGCCTCGCGGGTTCGAATCCCGCCCCCTCCGCCGAATTCTAGTTTTTCTCGAAAGTTCCATGTAATATAGTTAATGATACTTAGCGAAGAACATTAAACTTATTCCTGTTTAGCTTCAAAAAAGTTCCAGACTCACTCCCTTACGTAATAATTCCCCGAAGAAAAACCGAAGTACAACAATTTGATATATTTTGTAATATTGACGATATCTATGGGTAGTGGGTATTATGTTTTCGCCACACTATTAGAGTGGTTTTTTATTAATTAAACCTACCCATGCCCAAATTAATTCAATAAAAAAGACGTTCAAAAAATATTCTGAACGCCTTTCCTACTTCACTTCAATTGTATAGGTTCTGGAATATTTTGCAATTTATTAATTTTTTTCTTACTAAAATGTCAAATTTATTTTTTTTAGATGACAAAACAAAATTATTAGTTTGGAATAAAGGAACTCCAGCCAATCAAAATGGTATTGATGTCAGTAATAGATATCGTTTTGATAGATTTAACACATTGATGCAATTTTCTGAGTATGGAAACAGAAATTCTGACTATGGTTGGGAAATAGATCATATTATTCCAGTGTCGAGAGGTGGATCTGATAACTATCAAAATCTTGAACCTTTAAACTGGAAAAATAATAGTGCAAAAAGCGATAAATTAATTTAAGGAGTTGTTAATCCCCAGAGTTGTTTTCTGGCTCTGGGGATTTAAATATTTGTTTATCCTTTAGGGTAAATTTTGTCTTGAATAGGTTTATTATGTCTTGTCTTTCTTCTGAGAAACCAGTTTTAAGTACATGGACGATATAGTCTTTCATCCTTTCCTTATCTGATTTTTCTTCAATAAGTGGATAGTCAAAAGTTTTTAATTGTCTGTCGAGGATCTCTTGATGAAGTACATCAGCTCTTAAGCGATGATAGTGAGTAATCTCATTTTTCAGTTTTTTACTTACGCCTTCTTGATCAAACTCTATTTCATCAATTTTAGCTAATATTTGTTTAACAAGGTCTTCTTCAGTGATATAGGGTTGATCACAATCATAATCAACCGATCTGGCACAGTGATAATAAACATATCTTTTGACTTTACCATTGAGTAATTTTTTATATTTCTCTTCGGCAGTTACTCCCCCTCCACATTGGCCGCAAGTAAATAAACTTTTGAAAGGAAATACTTGTTTGTTCCATTTTTTGGGAACGACGGTTAATTGTACTTGGACTTTATCAAAGATTTGTTTAGTGATTAAAGGTTTATGTTTCCCTTGGTAATGTTTACCTCCAAATTCAAACTCACCATAATAAAAAGGATTTTTGAGTACTCGATATATTTCAGCAAGAACCATTTTCTTGCCTACCTTGGTTTCAAACCCTTTTTTGTCCAACCAATATTTAATGGTTCGCCCACTATGACCTTGTTCGGCAACTCTGTGAAACATTTCCTTGATGACAGGACCTCTTTTCTTATCTATTTCAATATGAGCGATTCTATTGTTACTTAAACGGTTAACATAACCGATTGGGGCGTTGCCTGGTCGCCAACCTGCTTCACACTTAGCTCGAAGACCTCTTTTTACGTTTATTCCTTTTTGATCGTTTTCTAATTTGGCTTGAGAACATAGAATCATCAATAAAAATTTCTCGTTTGGGTTGTTAGAAAAACTTTGAGAAAAAGTTTTAATGGTTTTTAGTTTCCCTTGATCCATTAAGTCAACTAGGGTTCCTAAATCACCTGCATTTCTGCTTAATCTATCAGGTGCCCAAGTTAATATCCCATTAAATTTTTCTTCTCTAATATCGATAAGTAATTGATTGAAAACAGGCCTTAACCCGGAAGCTTTGGCTGAATGACTTTCTTGTCTAATCTCCTTAATGAACAAATTTTCTCTTTTAGCCATTGATTCCATTTCCTTAATTTGAGAATCAATCGACATGGCCTGTCGTTCGTCGGATTCAGTAGACTTTCTGGCATAAAGACAATACTTTGTTTGTTCTATTTCCTGTATCTTTCCACTGTTTTTATTTTCCATTCTACAAGGACGATACCGCAAGTTTTATTGAAGTCTAGGAGATGATTTTCAGTATTCGAATAATCTTTTTACTCGTAAAGAAAAACCTATCAATATAATTTTTATCTTTTGAAAGTAAATACCAATAAAAATATTTTTCTAATCGTTTTACAAGAATTGTTAGTTTTTGTTTATCCTCATTTTTCATGGGGATAAGGTACCGCAAGGTTTTTAAAAGTCTAGACTGTGGATGGTTTTAGATAAGGTGACAGTTTTTCTCTTATTAGTTTTTCGTTTAATCGATCTTCTTTTTTGATTGGAATAAAGGGAATGTTTAAATTTTTAGCATTATTTTCGGCAATCGCATCTCTGTTCATTCTGTTATCTTGAAAATGTGATTTTCCGTTTAATTCGATAAGGACTAATGGTTCAAAATTTTTATCAAAAACAGCATAATCATAAATTATTCTTTTGAGTTCGTAATACAAATTATCGTGATCTAGATAACCAACTTTAACGTCAGCAATATCACACAAATGTACTTGAGGAATAACAACAAAATTGTTACCAATGACATTAACCATGTCAAGTACCCCTTTTGTTGGACCACTTAGCGAAATTGAATTTGGCGTAAAAGG
>ERZ795061.2878-NODE-2878-length-15427-cov-5.282266_pt1 | contig 15427 bp, 13 predicted proteins | sample MGYA00375145_ERZ795061 | MGnify/ENA primary metagenome ERZ795061 (study PRJEB30190, sample SAMN05720144) | anaerobic digester metagenome | isolation source: active sludge of municipal wastewater-treating anaerobic digesters | place: USA | collected 2014-12-22 ... | reverse complement strand
CCCAGCATTACCTGATGTCCTTCTTTAATAAATCCGGTTCCTAAAACCCGGCCTACGATGCCGCTGCCCATTATGCCTATTTTCATAAAAAATAATTTTTAGTGATTAATGATTAGTTTTACAAAGTTGATAAAAAATTGTTCATGGCCAATCCAAATTTAAATACGGAATCTGCCTTTTTAAAGCCTGCCGACAAGGAGTTTGAGAACAGCATCCGTCCGGCAGCCATTGATGATTTTTCGGGCCAGTCGCAGATCATTGAAAATATCAGCATCTTCATAAAAGCCGCTAAAATGAGGGGCGAAGCGCTTGATCACATCCTCTTTCACGGCCCGCCCGGATTGGGTAAAACAACCTTATCAAGGATTGTGGCAAACGAACTGGGGGTAAGCATAAAGGAAACCAGTGGCCCGGTGATAGAAAAACCCGGCGACCTGGCAGGGCTGCTCACTAATTTAGAAACCAACGATGTTCTTTTTATTGATGAGATACATCGCCTGAGTACGGTTGTTGAAGAATACCTGTATGCTGCAATGGAAGATTACCGTATCGATATCATGATCGACAGCGGGCCCAATGCAAGAAGTGTTCAACTCAATCTCAATCCGTTCACGCTGATCGGTGCTACTACAAGAAGCGGTTTGCTTACGGCTCCCTTGCTTTCCCGTTTTGGCATCAAATCCAGGCTTGAATATTACGATGCGGTTACGCTTAGAAATATCATTCAGCGTTCTGCAAAAATTTTAAATACAAAGATCACCAGTGATGCAGCAACTGAGATAGCAGGAAGAAGCCGGGGTACGCCACGTATAGCAAACGGTTTGCTTCGCCGGGTGCGGGACTTTGCACAGGTATTGGGTAATGGCGTGATAGACCTGGGCATTACCGAACATTCATTAAAAGCATTGAATGTAGACAAGCATGGCCTGGATGAAATGGATAACCGCATTCTTTCCACCATCATCGAAAAATTCAAAGGCGGGCCGGTGGGCATTACCACCATTGCCACGGCCGTAGGGGAAGAAACAGGTACGCTGGAAGAAGTGTATGAACCTTTCCTGATACAGGAAGGTTTTCTGCAACGAACATCAAGGGGCCGGGAAGCCACGGCAAAAGCCTATGAACATTTGGGAAAGAAAGAGCCGGGAGGAGGCAGCAACCTGCTTTTTCCGGATACTAAATAATCCCTGCCGCCGTTAAACTTCTGTATTCCGTCTTTGTCTGAGATACTCAACCTTTTTTATGCGACCTTTCATTACTGCTGTTGCCGTTTGTATTTTTATTTCATCCTGTAAGAAAGATGAAACAACACTTACTCCCATAACGCCGCCCACACCTACTACCATGTATTTTCCGCCGATAGGCAGCGATACCTGGGAAACAGTATCTGCCCAATCATTGGGTTGGGATGTGACCAAACTGAATGAAGCCGTTGATTATGCCGGAACGAAGAACACGTACGGGCTTATAATTTTATACAAGGGAAGGATAGTAACAGAGAAATACTGGAATAACTGGACCATGAACACGGTTTATTACATTGCCTCGGCAGGAAAAAGCGTGACTGCATTTTTAGCGGGCATTGCCCAACAGGAAGGACAACTGAACATCAATAATAAAACAAGTACGTATTTAGGCACCGGCTGGACGTCGGCTCCATTGGCAAAAGAAAACCTCATCACCGTAAAACATCAACTGACCATGACCACCGGGCTGGAATATAATGTACCCGATGATGATTGTATTACACCCGCCTGTCTTACTTATAAAGCAGATGCCGGTTCTTTCTGGTATTATTATAATGCACCGTACCGGCTGATGCAGGATGTGATCGCCAGCGCAACATCTACCAACTACAATACCTACACCAAAACAAAACTGGCCGATAAGATCGGGATGAAGAACTATACCTGGTTCAATTATGTGTTATGGCTCAATAGCCGGGATATGGCACGTTTTGGTTTGCTCACACTTAACAAGGGAACCTGGAATGGCAATACACTCATGACCGACCAGGCTTATTTCAATGCCATGACGAATACGTCGCAAAACCATAACCAGTCGTATGGTTACCTGTGGTGGCTGAATGGAAAATCTTCTTTCATGGTTCCTACGCTTACCCTGGTCTTCCCGGGCGCTTTAAATCCTGCTGCCCCGGCCGATATGATCGCTGCACTTGGAAAGGGCGATAAAAAGATCTACGTCATTCCATCCAAAGACCTGGTGGTTATAAGGCATGGCGACGATACAGGCGATGCGGTACTGGGCCCCTCTTCCTTCGATAATAATTTCTGGGCAAAGCTGATGTTGGCTGTAAAATAAAAATGCCCCGCTATATTACAGGGCATTCAGTTTATTTTAAAGATTGTTTTATTCTGTAACTACCAACCGGAATCCATTGCCGTGTATGTTCACGATCTCGATGGAAGGATCTTCTTTCAGGTATTTGCGCAACTTGGCAATGTATACGTCCATGCTGCGGCCATTAAAATAAGTATCGCTTCCCCATATTTTCTTCAGGGCTATCTCACGGCTTAGCAGGTCGTTCTTGTATTCGCTCAGCATTTTCAGCAATTCATTTTCTTTGGGGGAAAGGGTCTGCACTTTTCCGTTGAAGGCTAATTCACGCAGGCGTGGATTGAAGTGATAATTGCCAAGGTCGTATTCTGCATTGGCTTCTTCCCGGTGCATTTCTTCATTGCGTTTGAGAATGGCCTTTATTTTATGCAGCAATACTTCGCTGTCGAATGGTTTGGTGATATAATCATCAGCACCCAGTTTATAACCCTGGATGATATCGTCTTTCATTGTTTTTGCACTCAGGAAGAACAGGGGCACATCAGGGTTTACATCCCGTATCTCTTCGCCCAGGGTAAAGCCGTCCATATTGGGCATCATTACATCCAGCAGGCAGATGTCGAATTTTTCACGTTGAAAAGCCGCCAGTCCGAGTTTACCATCTCTTTCCAGGGTTACATCATATTCATTCAGCTCCAGGTAATTTTTTAATACCATGCCAAGGTTGGTGTCGTCTTCGCAGAGTAATATTTTAGGTTTTGTACTTTCCATTTTTGTTGGTTTATGGCAAATAAAATTAAATCAATTTTGTTAGAGCGAATATAGTGCCTAATTTTTTGTTAAAGGTAAAATTAAGTCATTGGGTCATTAAGTCATTGGTCATTGGGAGTATTCGGGTTGAATTTACCTGTGTTCCTGGTACAGGTATTAAGAAATCAGCAGGCCATTGGTTATTGGAAGTGTTTAGGTTGAAGTTTATGAGAAGGTCATTAAGTCCCTGGGGTCATTATTTGCTTCGGGGATTTCCAATGCTTTTGATGTAGAGATTGAGAAGCAGGTGGCACTCCTTCAGCCTGTTTTGTACCATATCGAACTTCTCCTGTGTAACCAGCTTCCTGTTGTATGCTTTTTGGTTGGCTGTTTTTGTTTCAAACAACGAACCCCTTGCATACCAGCAGAAGTTTTTGTTTTCCTTGTAATGATACCTGCCGTAACCTTCAGCTATATTTAGTGCAATCGAGTCAGCAGCCCTTGAAAATTGATCACCAAGATTCTTTCTGCAGAATGCCTCCCACCCGACAGTGATCTCATATACTAATTCACCAATTTCCATGGCAAGAGTATAGACACGCAGATCTTCAAGCAGAATCATTGATCTCAGTTTGAGCAAAAATAGATATGCCTCTGCCAGATTCTTGAGAAAAACCTCAAATTCTTTGGGTTTTTTAATGAACCAATGACTTAATGACGTTGCAGATACTTCTTATCTGTGAGTGTTTTCAAAAAGGCAATGATGTCTTTCTTTTCCTGTGACGTTAAACGGAGGGGTGTTTTAAGTGCATCATCTCTATTGATGGGATTTTCTATGAACCAGTCGGGGCTGTTGTAATAATTAAGCACTTCTTCGAGGGTTTTGAACATGCCATTGTGCATGTAAGGAGCGGTAACAGCAACGTTACGTAAGCCGGGCGTTTTGAACTTTCCTTTGTCACTTTCTTTTTTAGTGATGGTATACAGGCCGGCATCATTCAGTTTGTATTCATCGTACAAGCCGATGTTTTTAAATTCATCTGTGGTAAAATCTTCCATGCGGTGGCAATCGAAACATTTTGCTTTATCGCCCACAAATAATTGCCTGCCTCTTTCTTCCTGGGTGGTTAGTTTTCCCAGGTTATTGCTCCAGTCATCAAATTTGCTGTTAACTGTTTCTAATGTTTCTTCAAAAGCAGCAAATGCTGCCGCCAGGTTCTTTGCATCGGGCTTCTGCCTGAATATCTTTTGAAACAGCATTTTGTATTCCGGAGATTTATTCAGCCGGCTTACTGCTTCTTCAATGGCTAATCCCATTTCATCGGGATTCTGAATGGGCATCAGTGATTGCTCTTCCAGCGAAGCAGCCCGGCCATCCCAGAAGAAATAGGGCCGGTTCTTCATATTCAGTACCGAAGGAGTGTTCCGTTTAGTAAGTTTGCCGCCAATACCAACACTAAAGGCCGTGGTATCTGCAAAAGCAAACCCTGGTTTATGGCAACTGGCGCAGCTAACGGTGGAATCTTTGGAAAGTATCTTTTCGGAAAATAATTTTTTACCGAGGGCTGCCTTGGTAGCAATGCTGTCATTGCCTTGTTCAAAAAAAGAACTGATGGTGATTAGTATTAAAGCTGAAGCAAGCGGGAAAATTATCTTTTTCATCAGTACAAATTTACAGGATGTTAATGTAAAAAATCTTCGTCCGGATTTAGTGAACAGTTTGTACCTTGAAAAAAATAAATACCAATGGCCAATAAAGAAGCATTCATACAAGCCATCAACAATGGCTATACATTCAAGGGCGAATCGGTAAAGATCGGTGCGGCAGTACTGGATGGTGAACTGGTGCCTGAAGCAGGAATTTTTTTACCGCTGAAAACAATGAACCGGCATGGTCTTATAGCGGGAGCCACCGGTACCGGTAAAACAAAAACCCTGCAGGTGATCAGTGAATTTTTGAGCGATGCCAGTGTACCGGTACTGGTGATGGATATTAAAGGCGACCTGAGTGGCATTGCCGCCACGGGAGCCGAGAACGAAAAAATAAAAGACCGGTATCAGAAACTGAAGATGGAATACAAACCGGCTTTGTTTCCTGCCGAACTGATGACGTTAACCGGGCAGAAAGGGGTTCACCTGCGTGCAACAGTGAGCGAATTTGGACCCGTGCTGCTGAGTAAGATACTGGAGTTGAACGATACGCAGGGCGGGGTAGTAGCATTGATCTTTAAATATTGTGATGATAACCAGTTGCCACTACTTGATCTGAAAGATTTTATAAAAGTACTTCAATACATTGGTGATGAAGGTAAGGCAGAAATTGAAAAAACCTATGGAAAGATCTCCACTTCATCCACCGGTACCATTCTTCGGAAAGTGATTGAACTGCAGCAGCAGGGTGCTGATATCTTCTTTGGCGAAAAAAGTTTTGAAGTGGATGACCTGATGCGTATTGCTGATGATGGCCGCGGAATGATCAGTGTATTGCGGGTAACAGACCTGCAGGACAAACCCAAGCTTTTTTCTACGTTCATGCTGCAGATGCTTGCCGAATTGTATGCCACCTGCCCTGAAGAGGGGGATATGGACAAACCCAAGCTGGTGATGTTCATTGATGAGGCGCATCTTATCTTTAATGAAGCCAGTTCAGCATTGCTGCAACAGATAGAAACCATTGTTAAGCTCATCCGTTCAAAAGGCATTGGCATTTTCTTTTGTACCCAAAACCCGATGGACGTACCGGCCAGCGTATTGGCACAGCTTGGGTTAAAAGTGCAACATGCTTTACGGGCCTTTACTGCTGCGGATAGAAAAGTGATCAAACAAACATCGGAGAACTATCCCGAAACAGAATTTTATAAAACGGAAGACCTTATAACACAATTGGGAATTGGGGAAGCATTGGTAACCATGCTGAATGAAAAGGGTATTCCCACACCGCTGGCACATACCATGCTTTGTGCGCCCCGCAGCCGCATGGATGTATTAACCGATGCAGAGATCGATTCCATAGCAGGAAAGTCGAAATTGGTTGCCAAGTATAATAAAACAATCGACAGTGAAAGCGCTTATGAGATATTAACGGCTAAGTTGCAGGAAGCTGCAGAGAAAACAGGAGAAGAAACAACCAAGACGAAAAAGGCAGAGAAAGAAGAACCATCAACCTTAGAGAAGGTTGCCAACAATACCATTGTAAAAAGCATGGCCCGTACGGCGGGCAATACCATTGTACGATCTTTGTTGGGTGCTTTGGGACTGGGCGGGCGCAGCCGGAGCAAAAAAAGCAGCGGGTGGTTTAATTAGCACATGGTCTGAACTCCCTTCTGACCAATAAAAGAGTTTAATTTATGGTGCCGGTTTACAAGCCGGCACTTCGTATTTTTACAGTATGAGAAATTTGCAACGCTGGTTTACTCACCGGTTTGGGCCTTTGCTTGTGTTAGCCATCATCCTTTGTTCGCTGAGTTTTATTACACGGTTGATCCTGTTGATAAAAAGCTGGTCAAACCTTGATCTTAACCCTCTTTATTTATCCGGTGTATTCATCATTGGCTTGTTTTACGACCTGGTGGTGTGGGGCTTCTTTGCCATTCCCGTGGCGCTGTACTGCTGGTTAATGAAAGATTCCTGGTATCAGAAGAAATGGCAGCGTATCCCGCTCTTTATTTTATTCTTTTTAATTACACTGATCCTGGTGCTTAATGCCTGTGCCGAAATTGTATTCTGGGATGAGTTTAATGTACGGTTCAACTTTATTGCAGTTGATTATCTCATCTACACCACAGAAGTATTGGGAAATATCTGGGAATCGTACAATGTGCCGTTGATCATTGCAGCCGTTCTGTTGGTTGTTGTACTGATCTTGTTTTTAGTAAGAAAAAAGATCACGGCGTCGCAGCAGGGTAGTATGCATTTTGGAAAACGAACTGTCTTTTTCCTGTCCTTTATGTTATTGCCGGTTGCCGGGTATTTTTTAGTGAATAACCGTATTAAGAATACCAGTAACAATAATTATATAAATGAACTCGGGGGCAATGGCATCTATGAATTCGGCACCGCCTTCTGGAATAACGAAATTGACTATAACCGGTTTTATCTTACCCGGAGCGATACGGCAAACATGGCTGTTTTAAGAAAAATGCTGCAGGCGCCCAATGCCAGTTTTGTTGCCGATCCATTAAGTATTGAGCGGCAGATAAAAAATGACAGTCCGGCACATAAATGGAATGTTGTACTCATCAGTGTTGAGAGTTTAAGCGGCGATTACCTGAAACGGTTCGGCAATAAAGAAAACATTACCCCTTACCTGGATTCACTTATTCCGCATGGATTGTGGTTTGAACAATTTTATGCATCCGGCACAAGAACGGTGAGGGGACTGGAAGCTTTATCGCTGGCCATTCCTCCCACACCCGGCCAATCCATTGTTCGCCGGCCTGATAATGACGATATGTTCACCATGGGCAGTGTATTAAAAGGCAAAGGATACGATTGCCATTATATCTACGGCGGCAATTCTTTTTTTGACAACATGGGTAAATTCTTCAGCAACAGCAGTTATACCGTTCTTGATCAGCGAGACATTCCCGATAGCCTGGTGCATCATACCACGGCATGGGGAGTAGATGATATAGCAGCATTTGATTTTACGCTTCAGCAATGCGATAAAAGTTTTGCAGCAGGAAAATTGTTCTTCAACCATATCATGACCGTAAGCAATCACCGTCCTTATACCTATCCCGACGGGCTTATTGATATTCCACCTTCCACACAGTCGATAGCCGGAGCGGTTAAGTACACCGATTATGCGATCAATAAATTCATCAAAGATGCCCAACAAAAACCCTGGTTCAACAGCACTTTGTTTGTGATCGTGGCCGATCATTGTTCAAAAAGCGCCGGTAAAACCGATCTGCCTGTGAACAGGTATCACATCCCTTGCCTGATCTATGCTCCTCAATTGATAAAACCAATGGTGGAAGAAAGGCTGGTTAGCCAAATAGACCTGGCACCTACCGTTCTTGGGCTGATGAACCTGGATTATACCAGCCGCTTTTTTGGGTACGATATCTACCAACTAGCCTCCGGGAAGGAACGTGCTTTTATAAGTACCTACCAGGATATGGGATATATCAGGGACGGGAAATTGGTGATCTTATCTCCCCAGCGAATGGTAAAAACATTTACCCCCGACTTTATCACCGGAATGAATACTCCGTCAATGGGGTCAGACAGTTTGATAAATGAGGCAATTTCGTGGTATCAGGGAGCTAGTTACCTGTACAGAACCGGATGGTACAAAAGAGTAAAATAGTAAAGGGGTACGATGTAAAACATTGATTACCAAATATGAAATCGGTTGAATTTTTTTACCTCTTTGTAAATTTTACACAATAGACGTTAAGAAAAATTTGAAAATACCTGCTAAAAATCTTGCAGAATCCTAAAAAGCCATGTATCTTCGTCTCGGTTTTTCATAGGATATTGGATTTTAAAGCGGGACTAGATTTCTATCTTGGTCCCTTTTTTATTTTATACCCCTTCTGCTTTACCCAACTGCAGTGATATTCCCCTCTTTATCTACCTCAATTTTTCGTTCAGCCTGCAGGTAATCCACTACTTGCCAAACCTTTTGTTTATTGAAGCCTTTTAACCCGTTTAATACCTTATCAGAGCTTAGCAAGGATCTTCGGGCCTCGGCAAGAATATGACTGGAAATGGCATTGAATTCTTCCTGGCTAATCCGGACCAGTTTTGCGTTGATGCAGTTGTCGCATATTCCGCAAGTAGTGGTTTTATCGTCGTTAAAATAAGAAGCGATCTGTTTGCTGCGGCAATCTTTGGTCTTCTGAACATAACCGGTCATGGCATTCACACGTTTTTCAAAACTCTCTTTACGTTTCAGGTAGTTCACATTGTTAATAAGATACGTATCTGCATACATCCGGTTTTGTAACAGGGTGATCTGTGGCTTATCTTTTTGAGCGGCATAACTGATGATCCCATAATCATTTAATCTCCCGAGGCCCTTTTTAACCACTTCCGTATCCTGTTGTAAGAATATAGCCAGCTTGCTTTCATATACAATTGAAGGGAAATCAAAGATTCCTTCATACGAACGCAGGAGACCTTTTATCAATGGTTCAAGTTCCGGATGCTGGTTCTCAAAATCAACCAGTTCCTCTTTGCTGGTAGTGAATACAGCCGTTGAAGGGCTGAAGAAAATTTCGTTATAGCTGATGATGCCTTCCTGTTCCAGTGCTTTGATGGCATACGTGACCAGGAGTATGTTTAATTTAAAAGCAGATGAGAATACAGCAATATCAAAATCATAACTCATTCCTTCGCCGCTGCCTGCAGGTATCTGCAGGTGGTTCATGATGGCAATGTATACCTGTTTAATATTTTCTTCTTTCGGAAAGCGGGTATCAACCTGTTCCAGCAGGTTTTCCAGCTCTTTACTGCTGTAGAGCAATACCGCATAAGCCCGCTGACCATCTCTTCCGGCTCTACCTGCCTCCTGGTAATAATTTTCCAGGCAATCGGGTACATCATAGTGAACCACTACCCGTACATTGGCTTTGTCAATTCCCATCCCAAACGCATTGGTGCAGGCCATTACCCGGGTACGATCATTGATCCAGTTTTCCTGTTTGGTATTTCTTTCTTCATTACTGAGTCCTGCATGATAAAAATCTGCATTGATCTTATTCATCCGCAGCAGGCGTGCAATTTCGGTAGTGTGCTTCCTGGTCTTGCAATAAACAATGGCGGTGCCTTTTACATTATTCAGTATCTCCAGCAGTTTATTTTGCTTGGAGGGAACATTGAAAACACTATACGAAAGATTGGGCCGCTCAAACGATTGCTGAAAACGCTGCTGTGTTTTTGCAAACTGAAGTTTATCACAGATATCATCCTGAACGGGCCTGGTAGCCGAAGCCGTAAGTGCCAGTACCGGTATGCCGGGTAATTGTTCCCGAAGGTTTGCAATACGTGTATACGATGGCCTGAAATCGTAACCCCATTGAGAGATGCAATGGGCCTCATCTACGGCAACCAGGTTAATGTGCAGCGCAGGCAGGTATTCCAGGAACAGGTTTGTTTCCAGGCGTTCGGGAGAAACATACAGGAATTTATAATTGCCATAAGCGGCGTTCTGTAATGTCTTTCTTATTTCCGGGAAATTCATGCCCGAAAAGATTGCCAGGGCAGGGATCCCTTTTCGTTTCAGGTTCTCCACCTGGTCTTTCATCAATGCAATGAGCGGACTGATCACCAGGCATAATCCCTCCCTGGCCAACGCCGGCACCTGGAAACAAATTGATTTTCCTCCACCCGTTGGCAGAAGAGCGAGTGTGTCCTTCCCTTCCAGCACAGCGTTAATGATGTCTTCCTGTAGTGGACGAAAATGATCAAAGCCCCAATGCTCTTTTAAAATTTCATGAATATTCAACCGGGTAAATTATGGCTTGAAATTAAACCACTTTCCGGTAATTAAGCCTGATGGAATTTATGGCCAGCACCACATCGCTGAAACCCATGGCCAGGGCGGCCAGGCCGGGCTGCAGCAAACCGATGGCGGCAATGGGTATGGCAACGATATTATAGATGAATGCCCAGAAGAGATTTCCTTTAATGGTGCTGAATGTGTGTTTACCCAGCCCCAATGCCAACGGCAAATGCCGGATCCCATTGTTCATCAAAACAACCTGTGCGGTTTGAACAGCCAATTGTGTTGCCTCACTAAGGGATATGCCAATGGTTGCTTTTGCAAGGGCAGGTGCATCATTGATGCCGTCGCCCACCATGGCAACAGGTGCTTCTTTATTCAACCGTTCTATGATTATTAATTTCTCTTCGGGTGTTTTTTCTGCATACACGTTATCAATACCTAAAGCATCGGCAACTTTTTTAGTTCGGTCCAGGGAATCACCACTCAATAAAATGGTTTTAATATTTTTAGCATGCAGGTAGCTGATCACTTCTTTTGCTTCTGTTCTTATTTCATCTTCCATATCAAACCAACCCGCCAGTTGTTCATTCTGTAATAAATAGGCGGTGTGTGACGAGTCGTTTGTTTGTGAAGCGGCAAGTTTGTGTGATCCAAGCAGCCAGGTGTTGCCGGCAGCATCCTCGGCTTTTATGCCAAGCCCTTTTATCTCTTCTATCTTTTTCCATTGAATGGCATCGTTGATCTTCCATTCTGAAGTAATTGTTTTTGCAATGGGGTGGTTGGAATATTTTTCAAGCGAGAAAATAACCCGCCTGAATTCAACTTCGGCCAGGGTTGCTGAGTGGATAGCCGTAACCTGGAAGTTTCCTTTTGTCAACGTACCTGTTTTATCAAACACAACGGTCCGGATGTTCTTAAACAACTCCAGGCTTCTTGCATTGCGGAAAAGAATACCATTTTTAGCGGCTCTGCCCAGGCCAACAGCAATGGCGGCCGGCGTTGCCAATCCCATTGCACAGGGGCAACTGATCACCAGTACGGCAATGCTTCTCATTAAAGAACTGGTGGCGCTTACATCAAAGCCAAAGTAATTAACCAGGAAAGAGATGACTGAGATAGCGATCACTACAGGAACAAATACAGCGCTGATCTTATCGGCCAGCTGCTGAACAGGAGGTTTTTCGCTCTGTGCCTGTTTAACGAGATTTAAAATATTACTGAGTACCGTATCTTTTCCAACAGCAGTCACCTGTGCCTTAACGGTACCGCCTGTTACCAGGCTTCCACCGATCAAGGCCTCTTTTTTTGTTTTATGAACCGGTTTGCTTTCGCCGGTGAGTAAAGATTCATTTACATGAACATCTCCCCATAAAATCCTGCAATCCATCGGCACCTGCTCTCCCTGTTTTATGAGTATGAGATCACCTACATGCAGCTTTGTATTTTCTATTGGAAAGATGAGTTCTTTATGTTCGTCATCAAAAGCGATCATATTGGCCATTACTTTTTGTTGCCTGGCCAGTTTATTCAATTCTTTTTGCGTGGTTTCAACCGATTTGTGTTCCACCCATTCGCCCAAAAAAACCAGGGTGATGATGGTGGCAGTGGTTTCATAAAAGATATAATCAGCGCCCAGGTCGCCAAGCGTGCCGGTCAAACTGTATACAAAGGCAGCCAGGGCGCCCATGGCGATGAGCACATTCATGTTTGGAATACCACGACGCAGGCTTTTAACAGCACTGACACCAAAATAACCCATGCCTGCGATAAAAACGGGAATGCATATCGCCAGCTGTATCCAGGGGTTCATTAAAAAGTGAATATGCCAGGGAAGCATGTGCAGCATTAAAACCAAGGTGAACGGGAGGCAGAAGAGGAAGCGTTGGAGGTGATTGGAAAAGATTTTGGTTTTAGGTTTTAGGTTTGTGGTTTGTGATTCATTAACTACCTGGTAACCCAGGTCTGCTATTCCTTCGGCAAGCTGTTCTTTGGATTTGCCATCAGCCATCTCAAAGCTGACTTCGCCGCCAATAAAATTCACTTTCACATCTTTTTGTCCCTCTTTTTGAAGATACCGGCTGATGGTAACCGCACAATTCGTACAATCCATGCCTTCTACCTTCCATTCAACTTTTTCCATAATGCGAAATTATTCACTGAAATTGTAGCCCGATTACTAATGAAGGAAAATATCTTTGCAACATGGAGGTAAATTTTACGCTGGATAAGATCAAAGAGGCGGCAACAAAGCTGATGCCGGCTTCAACCGTATATAAAGTGCTTGCCTTTCATGGCGAAATGGGTGCTGGCAAAACAACCTTCATCCACGCCCTTTGTGAAGTAATGGAAGTAAAAGATGCCATCTCAAGCCCCACGTTCTCCATTATCAATCACTATAAAACAGCCGGAGGCCAAACCATTTACCATATGGACCTGTATCGCATGAAGGATGAAACAGAAGCCATTAATGCCGGGGTGGAAGATTGTCTTTTCTCGGGCAATACCTGCCTGGTGGAATGGCCCGAAAAAGCCCCCGGTATCTTCCCGGATGATACGCTGCATGTTACCATAACATATGTGAATGATAATACCAGAAAGCTGCAAATAAATTTGTAATTTGTAAGCTTACAATTCAGCTTTATGGCTTCGTCAAGACCTTATGTATCTTCTTCATTTTCGTATGAAACACTCGAAGAGACCCTGGATGTTAAATCCAAAGGCTCTGAGTTACTGATCGGAATTCCCAAAGAGAACTCTTTTAATGAGAACAGGATTGCCCTTACTCCCGAAGCAGTAGGGGTGATGGTTGCCAATGGCCACCAGGTGGTGGTGGAAACAAAGGCGGGCGATGGCGCCAGTTATACCGACAAAGACTACAGTGATGCGGGCGCCAAAATAGCATATGATAAAAAGCAGGTGTTTGAATGCGATATCCTGGTAAAGAGCGCCCCGGTGAGTGAGAGCGAATGTGAGTTGCTGAAACCGAACCAGTATATCATTTCCCCGATACACCTGGCCGTGATGAAACGGGAGATATTGCAGAAGATGATGGATAAGAAAATTACGGCGCTTAGTTTTGAGAACCTGAAAGACGACAGCGGCCACAATCCCATTGTTAGAAGCATGAGTGAGATCGCCGGCAGTGCGGTGATGCTGATCGCCGGTCAGTATTTAAGCAAGACAAATAACGGCAAAGGAGTTTTGGTTGGGGGCATCAGCGGCATTCCTCCAACAAAGGTCATCATCATCGGCGCCGGTATTGTGGGCGAATATGCGGCCAGAACGGCGCTGGCCATGGGCGCCAGTGTAAAGGTTTTTGATAACAGCATTTACCGCTTAAAGCGGTTACAGAATAATATCGGGGTACGGCTATGGACATCGGTGATTGAACCAAAGATATTAGCCAAACAGTTAAAAACATGCGATGTGGCCGTTGGTGCACTAAGTGGTGCCGGCGGAAGAACACCTGTTGTGGTAACAGAAGAAACCGTTAGCAACATGCGGCCCGGCAGTGTGATCGTAGATGTAAGTATCGATCACGGCGGTTGTTTCGAGACCAGTAAAGTAACCACACATGAAAAGCCGGTGTTCACCAAGAACGAAGTGATCCATTATTGTGTTCCCAATATACCCAGCGGTTTTGCCCGTACGGCTTCACAGGCCATCAGTAATGTGCTGATGCCGCTGATGCTGGAAACGGGAGAAGATGGCGGTATCGACAATATCATCTGGCATAAGATAAATATCCGCAGCGGCATCTATCTCTTTAAAGGAAGTCTTACCAATTTTTATTTAAGCGAACGGTTTGATCTTAAGTTCACCGACCTGAATTTGCTCATTGCAAGCAGGCGTTGAGATTAATTTACAAAAGGAAAACTATTCAAATGATTAGAGTTTCTTTATTTGCTGTTTTTGTATTCTCGTCAACAATTGAAGGGTACAGCCAGAATAAGCCAAAGATTTACTTTTCTGGAGTTAGCGGCAATTTTATAAAAAAATCACAACTGTCTGATACTTCAATTAGGATTGTAACAAGTGTCAATATTCCTAAAGAAGGTGTCGGTGTTACAATTTATTTTGGTGGCGAAGGATTTTCTAGTGTTATGGAAACAACAGTTTCATTAGGTGCTTATCTAAAATATATAAATAGAAAATTAGTTGTTGGGAATGAAATAACTATTGGTACCCTCGTAGTTTTAGATTCTAAATCAAAGAAAACAATGTTTTTTGAAGGATGTTCGTATAAAATAGTTGATGACTGATCATTTGTACTTCCCAATCTCAATCACCTCTTCACAAAAATCATATTCCTGGGTTACATTACTGCTCACAATTACCAGCCGGTCTTTTGTGTAGTTATTGATGAGTGAAAGATATAGCGCAATACCGTCAGCATCTAAGTTTGTGGTAGGTTCATCCAGCAAAAGCACCGGCGTGTTGCTGAAGAAAGCCTGCGCCAGTTTCAGGCGCTGCTTCATACCGCTGCTGAAATAACGGATCTGTTTGTTGGCCGCTTTCTCCAATCCAACTGTTTTTAAAATTGCCGGTATATCAAAAGAAGAATCAAGCGGTTTGAATTTTGAATGAAAGTCCAGCATTTCCGTTGCCGTCATTTCTTCGATCAACTCTAAATAAGGTGCGGCTATAGAAAGGTATTTGTGGTATTGCTCGTTGTTTGTTGTTCGTTGTTCGTTCCTGTACTCAATTGTACCTTCATTGTGAAGCGTGGCGCCAGCAATTACCTGCAACAAAGTGGATTTACCCGAACCGTTGGGCCCGGTGATGGCGTATTTTTTCCCTTGCTGAAATTCGTAACTACAGTGGCGGAATATCCACTCCCGGTTGAAGCGTTTGCCGGTATTATTTAATGAAATGGTCATTGGTCATTTACTCATCTTCCTGGCTTCCCTAGATCGGAAGAGC
>ERZ795061.2864-NODE-2864-length-15475-cov-8.715499_pt1 | contig 15475 bp, 14 predicted proteins | sample MGYA00375145_ERZ795061 | MGnify/ENA primary metagenome ERZ795061 (study PRJEB30190, sample SAMN05720144) | anaerobic digester metagenome | isolation source: active sludge of municipal wastewater-treating anaerobic digesters | place: USA | collected 2014-12-22 ... | reverse complement strand
GAGGGCATCGCCAGCGCCTGGCGCAGCGTGGCCGCGCTGATGCTGGTGGCGGTGCTCGCCTTCTGGGGGATGCAGTGGAGCACCGCGCCGGTGGCCGGCGGCGCCCCGGTCAGCGCCGCGTCGCAGCCCGACGACGACGATTGATCGCGCGACAATCCGACGATGCGCATCCTGCTCGCCGAAGACGACCCCTTGCTCGGTGACGGCCTGCGCGCCGGGCTGCGCCAGCTCGGCTTCCAGGTCGACTGGGTGCGCAACGGCGAGGCCGCGCAGCGTGAACTGCGCGCCCAGCCCTACGCCGCCGCGGTGCTCGACCTCGGTCTGCCGCTGCGCGACGGCATGGACGTCCTCACCGACGTGCGCCGTGCCGGCGTGACGCTGCCGGTGCTGATCCTGACCGCCCGCGACGCGGTGTCCGACCGCATCGGCGGCCTGGACGCCGGCGCCGACGACTACGTGGTCAAGCCCGTCGACCTGAACGAACTGGCCGCGCGGCTGCGCGCGCTGGTGCGGCGCGCGCACGGCCAGCCGCAGGAGCGGCTGCGGGTGCGCGACCTCGAGCTCGACCCCGCGGCGCGCTCGGTGGCGTGCGGCGGCGTGCCGCTGACGCTGCCCACGCGCGAGTTCGACCTGTTGCAGGCGCTGATGCTCAATGCCGGCCGCGTGCTGTCGCGCGAGCAGCTCGAGCAGCACCTGTACAGCTGGGGCCAGGAGGTCGAGAGCAACGCCATCGAGGTCCACATCCACCACCTGCGGCGCAAGCTCGGCGCGGAGCGCATCGTCACGGTGCGCGGCGTCGGCTACCTGATGCCGCGCGAGACCGGCCCGGGCTGATGCGCACGCCGGCCTCGCTGCAGGGGCGCCTGCTGGCGCTGGTGCTGGGCCTGGTCGTCTGCGCCTGGCTGGGCACGGCGGTGCTGACCTGGATCGACGCGCGCCACGAGCTCGACGAACTGCTGGACGGCCACCTCGCCCAGGCCGCGGCGCTGCTGGTCGCGCAGCAGGCGCGCGAGATCGAGCACGACGGCGAGGACGGCGACGCCACGCTCGACGCGCCCGAGCTGCACCGCTACGCGCCGCGCGTGGCCTTCCAGGTCTTCCACGAAGGACGGCTCGCGCTGCGCTCGGCCAACGCGATGGCCACGCCGATGGTCCCGGTCGACGGGCGCTTCCGCGAGGGCTTGCGCACCGTGCGCGTCGGCGACGCCGACTGGCGCGTCTTCGCCACCCACGGCGCCGAGCACGACATCCAGGTCTACGTGGGCGAGCTGGTCGAGGCCCGGGACGACATCCTGCGCGCGGTGCTGCGCAGCACGCTGTGGCCGATGGCGGTGGCGCTGCCGCTGCTGGCGCTGGCCCTGTGGTGGGCCGTGCGCCGCGGCGTGGCGCCGCTGCGCCGCCTGGACGAACAGCTCGCCGCGCGCCGGCCCGACGCCTTGCAGCCCGTGGTGCTGGACCACGCGCCGAGCGAGATGGTGCCGATGCTCGACGCGCTGAACGCGCTGTTCGGCCGCATCGGCACGCTGATGGCGTCGGAGCGGCGCTTCACCGCCGACGCCGCACACGAGCTGCGCACGCCGATCGCCGCGATCCGCGCGCAGGCGCAGGTCGCGCTGGCCGAGCCCGACGCGGCGCTGCGCCGCCATGCGCTGCGCGCGACGATCGAAGGCTGCGACCGCGCCACGCGCCTGGTCGAGCAGCTGCTGATGCTGTCGCGGCTGGAGGCCGGCACGGCCACCGCGGCCGGCGTGGTCGACCTCGGCGCGCTCGCCCGGCGCGTGGTCGGCGAACTCGCGCCCGCGGCCCTGGCGCGGGGCCAGCAGCTGGGCCTGGACGCGGTCGACGGCGCCCGCATCGCCGCCGACGAGACCCTGCTCGCGGTGCTGCTGCGCAACCTGGTCGACAACGCGCTGCGCTACAGCCCCGACGGCGCGCGCATCGAGGTGCGCGTCGGCGTCGACGGCGACCGCGTGCGCCTGCAGGTCGACGACAGCGGGCCGGGCCTGCCCGAGGCCGACCGGCGGCGGCTCGGCGAGCGCTTCTTCCGCGTGCTGGGCAGCGGCCGCTCGGGCAGCGGCCTGGGCTGGTCGATCGTGCAGCGCATCGCCGCGGTCCAGGGCGCGCGGGTGGCCGTCTCGGCGTCCGGCCTCGGCGGACTGGCGGTCGATGTCGACTGGGCGCGCACCAGCCTCAGTGCGACGTCCCCTCCGAGCGCGTGATCTTGTTCCAGACGTTGTACTTGCCCACCGGCTTGCTCATCGGCAGGCGCTTCACCTCCTTCAGCGTCGCCGCGTCGTAGACGACCAGCGCGCCGTCGAGCTCCCAGACGCTGGCCAGCGCGTACCGGCCGTCCTTCGTGAACTCGACGTGCGCGAGCGTGCGTCCCGGCTCGCGCAGCGTCGCCACCGTCTCCAGCGTGCGCTTGTCGAAGACCGTCAGCGTGTCCTTCGCCGTCGGGCTCATCATCGAGTCGGTCCAGGCGTAGGGCGTGGCCTCGTGGCTGCGCACGAAGAAGCCGGGGCCGGGCGTGGCGATGGTCTTCACGAGCTTCCAGGTCTTCATGTCGATCACGTCGACGGCGCTGCCCTTCAGGTTGGGACTCGCCAGCACCGTCGTGCCGTTCCAGTCGAAGGTGATGCCCGAGCCCAGGTGCGGCATGCCGGCGATCGGCAGCTCGGCGACCTTGCGCCGGATGTCGAGGTTGACCACCTGCGCGCTCGGTGCGCCGTCGGCGCGCGGCCGGGTCGCGCCCAGCACGTGGTGGTAGCCCGGGTCGAAGAAGAAGTCGTCCAGCGCCTCGTCGAGCTTCGTGCGCCGCACGCCGAAGGTGCCGGGCTTGGCGATCGCCTCGCCCATCGCGTAGTCGTGCACCAGGCCGTCGAAGATCGGCTCGGCCTTCGGGTCGTACGAGATCTCCCAGAGTTCGGCGATGTCCTTGAGCGCGACGATGAAGCTGCGCCGCGTCGCCGCGTCGTACACCGCCGACACGCGCGAACCGGTCCGGCCGTCGAGCGTGGCCGCGGCATAGGTCTTCACGAGCCGCAGCCCGGCGTCGAACAGCGCCAGCGTGTGCGGCAAGTAGTTCGCCGCGATGACCCAGAGTCCGTCTGCGCTGACCGCGACGTTGCGCATGTTCAACCCGGCGCGCACCTCGGCGACGACCGTCAGGTTCCACAGGTCGTACTTCGTGATCCAGCCGTCGCGCGAGCCGAAAAACACGTAGCGCCCGTCGGGCGTGAACTTCGGCCCACCGTGCAGCGCGTAGCGGCTGGCGAAGCGGTGGACGGGTTCGAAGCGGTCGCCGTCGACCAGCGACACGTGGTGGTCGCCGCCCTCGACGACGACGAACAGGTTCATCGGGTCGGCTCGCCAGGCGGGCCGGGCCGGCAGGGCGGCTGCACCCGGGGTCTCGACGCGCGAGGCGCGGATGTCGGCCTCGGCCCAGGTCGGCGCCGGCGAGACCGGCGTGTAGATCCAGTCCGCGAGCGCGGCCACCGCGTCGGCCGGCAGCCGCTCGCCGAAGGCCGGCATCTGCGTGGCCGCGCGGCCCTGCGCGATCACCTTCGACGCCTCGGCCCGGCGCAGGCGCTCCAGGCTCTCGGGCAGCAGCGCCGGCCCCATGCCGCCGGTGCGGCTCGCGCCGTGGCAGGCGGCGCAGTGGTCCTGGTACAGCCGGGCCGGGTCGAGGTCCTGCGCGCGGGCCAGGTCGACCCCCAGGGCCACCAGGCCGATCGCGACCAGCAGCCGCCAGGCGAGCGCGATCACCGCGACCCCCGGTGCGCGTACGGCGTCACCGCCACCCGCGGCTGCGGCGCGTGCAGGCCGATCTCGGCGTCGTCGAGGTAGCAGCCCGGGTCCTCGGCCCAGGGGTCGCCGGTGACCTGCTGCGCCCGCACCCGCGTGTTGCCGCCGCACAGGTCGCGGTGCACGCAGGCCGCGCAACGGCCGGTGACCGGCCGCGGCCTGGCCTTCAGGCCGGCCATCAGCGGGTCGCTCGTGTCGGCCCAGATCGCCGAGAACGGCCGCTCGCGCACGTTGCCCAGCGTGTGGTGCCACCACATCGTGTCGGGGTGGACCTGGCCGAGGTTGTCGATGTTCGCGACGTTCACGCCGCTCGCGTTGCCGCCCCAGGCGACCAGGTGCGCGCGCAGCGGATCGTGCCACTGCGGGAAGCGCCGCAGCACCCAGGCCAGCAGGTAGGCGCCGTCGGCGTCGTTGTTGCCGGTGACGTACTCCTCGTCGCGCCCGTCGCGCACCGCGCACCAGGCGGTGTCGAACAGCAGGTCGAGCGCGTCGCGCGTGGCGTCGAAGTGCGCGTCGCGGGCGCGGTGCAGGTTGCCGCGCCCGGCGTAGTTCAGGTGCGAGAAGTAGAACTTGTCGACGTCCTCGGCGCGCATCAGGCCCAGCAGCGCGGGCAGGTCCTGCGCGTTCATCGCCGTCATCGTGTAGCGCAGCCCGACCTTGACGCCGCGCGAGCGCAGCAGGCGCACCGCGGCCAGGCTGCGGTCGAAGGCACCGTCCAGGCGGCGGAAGCGGTCGTGCGTCGCGCCGATGCCGTCGAGGCTGATGCCGACGTAGTCGAAACCCGCCGCGGCGACGCGATCGGCCATCGGCGCGTCGATCAGCGTGCCGTTGGTCGACAGGCCGACGTAGAAGCGTTGCGCCTTCGCGCGCGCCGCGATCTCGAACAGGTCGGCGCGCAGCAGCGGTTCGCCGCCGGACAGGATCAGCACCGGCACGCCGTAGGCCTTCAGGTCGTCCATCACGCGGAAGACCTCGGCGGTCGACAGCTCGCCCGCGTAGTCGTGGTCGGCCGACAGCGCGTAGCAGTGCTTGCAGGTCAGGTTGCAGCGCCGGATCAGGTTCCAGATCACGACCGGGCCGGGCGGCACCGCGGCGCGCGCGGGCGGCATGACGCCGCTGCGTTCGGCCGTGGCGACGAGCTTCATGAAGTGGGAGATGCGGAACATGGGGCTCCTCGGGGTCGGTCGTCGACCGGGTCGTCGCCCGGGTCGTCTGTGATGCGCAGGCCGGTCTTCTTGAGGATCGCGCTCGAATAGAGCACGTCGTCGCCGTGGCAGGCGTCGCCGAGCAGCGCGCGCACGCGCTCGCGCTGGCGCTCGACCTCCTCGCGCGAGCGGCCGTGCAGCATCGCGAACAGGTTGTAGGGCCAGCGCGGCAGCTCGCGCGGGCGGCGGTAGCAGTGGCTCACGCCGGGCAGGGCGCCGACCTGGGCGCCGAGCGCGTCGACGCGCTCGTCGGCGACGTCCCAGACCGTCATGCCGTTGGCGACCCAGCCGAGCCGGTAGTGGTTCGGCACCGCGCCGATGCGGCGGACCAGCCCGCGCTCGAGCATCTGCGCGAGGCGCTCGCGCACGACCTCGCCGCTGACGCCGAGCATCGCGCCCACCGCCTCGTAGGGCCGCGGCACCAGCGGCAGGCCGGACTGCGTGGCCGCGATCAGGCGGCGGTCGAACTCACTCAGCGGCATCGCTGTCTCCGGCCGCCGGCTGGGCAGGCAGGCGCAACTCGACGAAGTATTCGCGCTCCTTCGGGAAGGCGTGCACCTTCAGCCCCGTCAGCGCCTCGAGCCGGGCGAGCACCGCGCTGGCCGCCGCGGCGGACTCGGCCGCGACGACGAACCACATGTTGAAGGCGTGCTCGCGCCGGTAGTTGTGCGCCACCTCGGGCTGCGCGTTGACGATCGCCGCGACGGCGTCGAAGCGCTCGGGCGGCACCTCCAGCGCGGCGAGCACGAAGCGCCCGCCGGCGCGCTCGATGTGGAACAGCGGCCCGAAGCGCGTCAGCACGCCCTGGGCGAGCAGGTGGCGCAGGCGCTCGATGACCTCGTCCTCGCCGAGGCCGAGCGCAGCGCCGACCTCGGCGAAGGGGTGGTCGACGAGCGGCAGGCCGCCGTGCAGGTGGTCGATCAGGCGCCGGTCGACCGGGTCGAACAGCGAGCGGGCTTCAGGCCGCGACATGCGCGTCCTCCGTGGCCGGCGCGCGGAAGTAGCGCGGGCCGGTCTGCTTGAAGCGCCGCCGGCTGAACAGCAGCGCCTGCGCGTGGTGCTGCAGCCCGGCGGCGCGCGTCGCGCCGGCGACGGCCGCGCGCACGGCCTCGCGGTCGCGGCCATGCACCATGCAGTACAGGTTGTAGCGCCAGCCGGGCGCCCGCTCGCGGCGGTAGGCCAGGGTCACGCCGGCCTGCGCGGCGAGCGCGGCGCCGTGCGCGTCGACCGCGTCGTCGGGCACGTCGAACACCGTCATCGCGTTGTGCGCGTAGCCGGCCTCGTGGTGGCGCACGATGGCGCCGAAGCGCCGCAGCGTGCCCTCGTCGAGCCAGCGCTCCAGCGTCGCGAGCACCGCGTCGCGCGGCCGGCCCAGGGCCTGCGCCCAGGCGTCGTAGGGCTGGCGCACGAGCGGCAGGCCGTCCTCGACCAGCGCGGCCAGCGGCGCGTCGGAATCCTGCACCGGCGCACCGCGGCGCTGCAGCGCGCCGCCCTCGGCGAGCGGCCGGCGCAGGTCGAAGCCGAGGTCGATGCGGTAGGCCCGGCGCATCGGCATCCGCAGCGCGACCAGGCCGCTGGCCGCCTCGAGGGCGTCGACCTCGGCGTGCACCGCCTCGCGGCCGCGGCCGGTGATCACGAACCAGAGGTTGACGGCGTGCTCGCGCTCGTAGTTGTGGTTCACGCCGGGGTGCGCCGAGACGAGGGCGGCCACGGCCTCGAGCCGCGGCGCAGGCACCTCGAAGGCGCACAGCAGCGCCGCGCCGCCGGCGCCGGCGCCCCAGACGCCGCCCAGGCGGCCGAGGGCGCCGTCGCGCTGCAGCGTCGCGTAGGTGTCGAGCACCTCGGCCTCGTCCGCCGCGACGGCCTGCGCCAGCGCCGCGAAGGGCGCGCGCACCAGCGGGAAGCCGCGCTGCCAGTCGTTGAGCAGCGCGAAGCGCAGCGTGGTGGTGTCGCTCACAGCCCGATGCGCCCGGCGCGCGAGGTGAAGAAGATGCCGCTGGGCGCGTCGATGTCGAGCGCGGCCAGCGTGCGGAAGCTGCGCGTGTCGAGCACCGACACGCGGTTCGCGTCGCGGGCGCTGATCCACACCGCCTCGCCGCGCGGCGTGAACTCCATGTGCAGCACCGCCTTGCCGGGCTCGAGCGTGCGCACGACCTGGCGCGAGACGGTGTCGATGACCTGCACGCGGTGGTAGTCGGGCAGCGCGAAGTTGACCCAGACCTGCCGCCCGTCGGGCTGCGCCATCACGAACACCGGCTGGCCGGCGACGGGCACGCGCCCCACCTCCTGCCAGGTCGTGGTGTCGACCACCAGCACCTCGTGGCGCCCGATCGCCGGCAGGTAGGCCTGGCGCCCGGCCACCGACCAGCCGCGCAGGTGCGGCATCTTGAACACCGGCAGCGGCTGCTGCCCGCGGCCGTAGCCGCCGAGGATGCGGCGCGCGTGCGGCGTCTCGTCCCACAGGTCGACCAGCGCCAGGCCGTCCTCGCCGAACAGGCCGGCGATGTAGTGCCGGCCGTCGGGCGTGACGAGCGCGTCGTAGGGCTGGCGGCCGATGCCGGCGAGCTTCGTCACTTCGGGCCGCGTGCGGTCCGACAGGTCGGCGATCCAGATCGCGTCGGCGTCGAACAGCGAGAACACGAAGCGCTGGCCGGGCAGGTCGGCCAGGCCGACGACGCGCGAGGCGCGGCCGTCGACGACCGCCGGGATGTCGGCCACCAGTGCCAGCGTCTTCGCGTCGAACACCTTCACGCCGCCGGGGCTGTAGTTCTGCGCGGCGACCAGCGTGCCGTCCTGCGAGATCGCGCCGCCGATCGAGTTGCCGGCCTGCACCACGCGCGCCGCGATGCGCCGCGCGAGCAGGTCGACGCGCGTCAGCGCGCCGTCGCGGCCGAAGACGAAGGCCGAGCCGCCGTCGCGCGAGAACACGACCGAGGCGTGCGACAGGTCGCCCAGGCCCTCGACCTCGGCGAGCAGCGTGCGCGAGCTCGTGTTGACGAGGGCCAGCGCGCCGCGCGCGCGCTCGACGACGACGCCCAGGTCGCCGGTGCCGGTGGCCGCCGGCAGCGGGCCCGCGCAGCCGGGCAGCGCGGCGAGCGCGGGCGGCGTGAGCAGGGCGGCGAGCAGTTCGCGGCGCTTCATCGTGCGGCCTCGGTGCGTGCGGGTTCGTCGGGAAAGCCGTCGGCCAGGCGCTGCGCGATCCACAGCGCGTCGGCCTCGCTCAGCATCGTGTGCCAGCCGGGCATCGGCGTGCCCGGGCGGCCGTGGAAGATCGTCGCGGCCAGCGCCTGCACCGGCCGGCCGGCGAGGGCCTCGGGCGTCAGCGCCGGGCCCAGGCCGCCGGTCAGGCGCATGCCGTGGCACGAGCCGCAGTCCTGCCGCACCATGCGCACCAGTTGCGCACGCCGCGTCTCGGGCAACTCCTGCGCGAGCGTGGCAGCGCTCGCGAGGACCGTCAGGCTGGCCAGCAGGACCGGGCGCATCGGACCGCGCTCAGGACTTCAGGATCAGCTCGACCGCGTCCTTCAGGTCGCCGTCGCCGATCTTCTCGGGCGGGTTCGGCGCCATCGGCACCGGCCCGAAGCTGCCCGAGCCGCCCTTGCGGACCTTCTCGAACAGCTTCGCGCTCACGTCCTGGCCCTTGTACTTCGCGGCGATGTCCTTGAACGAGGGGCCGACGAGCTTCTTGTCCTTGGCGTGGCAGGCCATGCAGCCGGCCTGGGTCATCGCCTCTTCGGGGGCGGCCTGCGCCCCGGCCGAAGCCAGGGCCAGCGCCGCCGCGATCGCGAGTGTCGTTTTCATGGCAGGTCCTGGCCTCAGTAGACGTCGTGCTGGGTGTTGTGCACGTTGAAGTGCCCGGTCGGCGTGATCAGGCGCGGGTCCTTGATCACGGTCTTGAGCTTGAGCGTCCGGTCGTCGACGACGACCAGCGCGCTCTGCTTGTCCTTGGCCGACCAGACCGCGAACCAGACCTCGTCGCCGGCCTTGTTGAACTCGGGCTGCACGACGCGCATCGCGCCGCCGTCCTGGATGCCGGCCCATTCGGCGATCGGCAGCACGGTGTAGCCCTTGTCGAGGTTGCGGATGTCGAACACCGCCACCGACTGCGAGATCTTCGGGTCGGGGTTCAGCGGCGTGTCCGAATACAGGTGCGTGCTCTTCGGGTGGCTCTTGATGAACAGCGCCCCGCCACCCTGGCCCTTGATCTCGGCGACCTTCCTGAACGCGTACTGCCTGTGGCCCTTCGGGTCGGTGCCGATCAGCGAGATCGTCTCGTCGCCGAGGTGGCCGGTGGACCACACCGGCCCGAAGGTCGGGTGCACGAAGTTCGCGCCGCGTCCCGGGTGCGGGATCTTGCCCACGTCGATCAGCCGCTCGAGCTTGCCGTCCTTGGCGTCGACCGCGGCGATCTTGTTGCTCTGGTTGGCCGCCACCATGAAGTAGCGCTTGGTCGAGTCCCAGCCGCCGTCGTGCAGGAAGCGCGCGGTGCCGATCGTCTTGACCTTGAGCGCGTCCAGGTTCGAGTAGTCGACCATCAGCGTCTGGCCGGTCTCCTTCACGTTCACCACGAACTCGGGGTGGAAGTGCGAGGCCACGATCGAGGCCACGCGCGGTTCGGGGTGGTACTCCTGCGTGTCGACGGTCATGCCGCGCGTGCCGACGATCTTCAGCGGCTCGAGCGTGTCGCCCTTCATGATCACGTACTGCGGCGGCCAGTAGGCGCCGGCGATCGCGAGCTTGTCGGTGTAGTCGCCTTCCTTGCCCTTGTACTTGCTGGTGTCGACCGAACGCGCCTCCAGGCCGATGCGGATCTCGGCCACGTTGTCGGGCTTCTCCATCCACAGGTCGATCATGTTGATCTTGGCGTCACGCCCGATCACGAACAGGTAGCGGCCCGAGGCCGACACGCGCGAGATGTGCACCGCGTAGCCGGTCTTGACGATGTTGATGATCTGCTTGGTGTCGCCGTCGATCAGCGCGACCTCGCCGGTGTCGCGCAGCGTGGTCGAGAAGATGTTGTCGATGTTGTAGCGGTTCAGCTTCCGCGTCGGCCGGTCGGCCGGCGCGACGATGACCTTCCAGGTCGCCTTCATCTGCTCCATGCCGAACTCGGGCGGCATCGGCGGGTCGTGCTGGATGTAGCGCGCCATCAGGTCGACGGTCTTCTCGTCCATCTCGCCGCTGGTCTGCCAGTTCGGCATGCCGGCCGGCGAGCCGTAGGCGATGAAGACCTTCAGGTAGTCGGTGCCCTTGCCGAGCGTGATGTCGGGGGTCAGCGGCTTGCCGGTCGCCCCCTTGCGCAGCACGCCGTGGCAGCCGGCGCAACGCTCGAAGTAGGTCTTGCGCGCACTGTCGAACTCGGCCTGCGTCATCGGCGGCGCCTTCGGGTTCGTCGACTGGTACATCGGCTCGTTCGCCAGCGGCGAGGTGCCCGCCTGGTAGTTCAGTTCGGGCTGCGTGACGTCCTTCCTGTCCTGCGCCAGGGCCCCCAGCGAGAACGCCACGAGCGCGGCAGCGGCCAGGCGCGTCGGTGTCGGGTTCTGCATTCGATCCACTCCTTCGTCTTGTGTGGGCCCTGCGGCCCGCGGCAGCGCATCGGTCGTCGCGGTGCCGGGGCACGCGACGCTCTCGCGCACGGGGCTGCAAGTCCTGTTGCGTGAGCGAGGCGATGGTTGCCCCGGGGCGCGCCGCTGTCCTTGAACTGGTTCAAGGACGCGAAGGCGGACCGCTTTTCACAATGAGCCCCATCTCGAGGAGGACCGTGCATGAGCGACTTCGAACCCCTGCGCTGCCTGCGCGCCGACCCGACGGGCGGCCTGCGGCCGGCGTGCGTCACGCTCGTCGGTGCCGGCCCCGGCGACGCGGAGCTGCTGACGGTCAAGGCGGTGCGCGCGCTGGCCGCCGCGCGCCTGGTGCTGTACGACCACCTGGTCTCCAAGGACGTGCTCGGATTCGTGCCGCGCGAGGCCGAGCTCGTCTACGTGGGCAAGGAGGCCGCCCACCACACGCTGCCGCAGCGCGACATCATCGAGCTGATGCTGCACCTGGCGCGCAGCGGCCGGCCGGTCGTGCGCCTGAAGGGCGGCGACCCGTACATCTTCGGCCGCGGCGGCGAGGAGGCGCAGGCGCTGGCCGCCGCCGGCGTGCCCTTCGAGGTGATCCCCGGCATCAGCGCGGCGCAGGGCGCGGCGGCGAGTGCGGGCATCCCGCTGACGCACCGCGACCATGCCGCCAGCGTGCGCTTCGTCGCCGGCCACCTGCGCGACGGCGCGGCCGATGCGATCGACCTGGACTGGCCGTCGCTGGCCGCGCCGCGCCAGACGCTCGTGGTCTACATGGGCGTCGCGGCGCTGCCGGTGATCTGCGCGCAGCTGATCCAGCACGGGCTCGACCCCGCCACGCCGGCGGCGGTGATCGAGCGCGCCACCTTGCCCGACGAACGCGTGCTCACCGGCACGGTGCTGGGCCTGCCGACGCTGGCGCTCGAGCAGCGCGTGCGCGCCCCGGCGCTGATCGTGATCGGTTCGGTGGTGTCGCTGCGCGCCGAACTGTCCGCCGCGGCGGCGTCGGCGACGCGTCCCGGCGCGAGGCCGCTGCACGCCGTCGCCGCCTGAGCGCGGCCGTCGGCGCGCTCAGCCCAGGTTCACCGCGCGGCCCTGCCGGTCGAAGGCCAGGCAGCTGCCGATCGTGCCGGCGCTCAGCGCCTCGACCATGCGCTGCAGCGGTTCGGCGGCCTCGGCCGAGCTCGGCGGCCGGCCGCCGCGGCCGGACATCGCCGCGGCGAACACGATCGCCCAGTCGGGCGCGAAGGCGAGCGACTCCTGCACCAGCGCCGCGAAGCCGACGACCTCGTCGGGCGACTTGTCGACGCACATCGCCGGCACCAGCGCGCCGCCTTCGCCGGCGGCATGGCTCAGGCGCTGTTCGGGCGTGGCGTCGTCGGGCAGTTCGGCGCGTGCGAAGACGAACAGCAGCCGCTGCGGCTGCGGCTGGGCGCGGGCCGCCTGCAGCAGGTCGTCGAAGGTCTCGATGTTCATGGGGATTCCAGGCTCTGGGCGCAGCGGCAGGCTTCCGTGCCCCCGCAGCCGCCGGAGGAGTGGGGCGCGTGCAGGGCGTTCATCGCCTGCACGCGGTCGGCGAGCGCAGCGTACAGCGATTCGGCCGCTGCGCGCGGCGCGTTCGGCGTGGCGCACCAGGCTGGGCACGCGCCCGCCGACGCCGGCGATGCAGGACATCTCGGCCAGGCCGGCGCGGTCGAGCCGAACGGCCAGGCGGTTGGCCAGCTGCGCGGCGCTCGAGCAGCCGGAGCAGGAATAGACGAGCGTCAGGGGGGCGGGGTCGCGGGTCATGGGTCGGGCGCAGCGGTGGAACCAGCCGCCGACTCTCGTCACCTGCGCGCGACGTGGTTTTGGCCTGCGTCAAACGCGTTGTGCGGCACGCGCCGGCGCGCGTTCAGCGCGCGCGAGGCGTGGCTTTCAGGCATCGCGCCTCGGCGCGCTTGGCCTGCGTCGCGTCGAGGCGGTAGGCCTGCCCGGCCGCGGCGCGGATCGCGACTGCGCGCGCCAGCGCCTGCGCGTAGCGCTCGTCGGACCAGGTGTTCTCGTTCGCGATGTAGACGCTGCGCCGCTGCGACGAGGCGCCGAAGCGCGGCACGGACACCGCGAAGCTCGCCTCGTGCACGTTCGCGCCGGGCCGGCGCCGCACCAGCGGGCCGGAGACGCCCACCGGCAGGTCGCTGGACTTGTTCGCGGCCGGGCCCTGCTGCAGCCGTGCCGGCGCGGGCTGCTGCCGGATGCGCACGCGCAGCTCCTTGACCGCCGCGCTCAGCGCGCGCGCGGCGCCGCTGCCGTCGGCGCTGTGGTCGGAAAACAGGCGCGTGCCGGCGTAGCGCAACTGCCAGCCGTGGGTGCTGCGGTGGTCGATGCGCTGCACGCCCTGGGGCACCGTGAAGGCCTGGCCCGAGAAGATCGTGACGTCGCGGTACTTCATGCGCGGGATTGTGCGCCGCACGGGCGCGCTGCGCGTATCGGAACGTGGCCGATGTCAGCGCCTGCAACGCGCCGGGATTTCACCCTGAGCGCACTGCTGTCGGCGGCCTTGTGCGACCATCGCCACCGTGCTGAAACGAGCGGGGCTGCAGGCCCTGCGGGCGTCGGGGTCTTGCCGAGCCTGCGCCCCGCCGGCGCCCGCCAGAGCCTGTGACCCAGGTCAACGCCGGCGCCTGCCGCGCGCCGTACCGTGCGCCCTCGATTCGAGGAGACCCGAGACATGCCGAAGACCCGCGAGACCGAGGTCCGCACCGCGCAGACGCTGCCGGCGCAGCCCATCAGTGCCGAGGTGCTGATCGAGAAATACGCCAAGGGCGACGAAAGCAGCGTCGAGGCCGTGCACCGGCGCGTGGCGCGTGCGCTCGCGCAGGCCGAGCCGCCTGAGCTGCGCAAGACCTGGGAGGAGCGCTTCGCGCACGCGCTCGACGCCGGCTTCGTGCCGGCCGGGCGCATCCAGTCGGCGGCGGGCACCGACCTGACCGCGACGCTGATCAACTGCTTCGTCCAGCCGGTGGGCGACTCCATCGCGCACGACGACGAGGGCCATCCCGGCATCTACACCGCACTGACGGAGGCGGCCGAGACCATGCGCCGCGGCGGCGGCGTGGGCTACGACTTCTCGCGCATCCGGCCGCGCGGCGCCTGGGTGGGCAGCACGCAGAGCAGTGCGTCGGGCCCGGTGAGCTACATGCGTGTGTTCGACCGCAGCTGCGAGACGGTCGAGAGCGCCGGCGCGCGCCGCGGCGCGCAGATGGGCGTGCTGCGCTGCGACCACCCGGACCTCGAGGAGTTCATCCACGCCAAGGACGAAGGCGACCTGAAGAACTTCAACCTCTCCGTCGGCGTGACCGACGCGTTCATGGAAGCGGTGCAGGCCGACGGCGAGGTCGAACTCGTGCACCGCGCCGAGCCCGGCCCCGCCCAGAAGGCGGCCGGCGCCTACCGCCAGAACCAGCCCGGCGGCCACGGCCTGTGGGTCTACCGCAAGGTGCGCGCGCGCGAGCTGTGGGACCAGATCATGCGGTCCACCTACGACCACGCCGAGCCGGGCGTGCTCTTCCTCGACCACATCAATCGCGACAACAACCTCGCCTACTGCGAGAGCATCGCCAGCACCAACCCCTGCGCCGAGCAGCCGCTGCCGCCCTACGGCTGCTGCTGCCTCGGCTCGATCGACCTGACGCGTTTCGTGCGCGATCCCTTCGAGCCGAACGCGGCCTTCGACGAGGCCGGCTTCGCCAAGGTCGCCAAGGTGGCCGTGCGCATGCTCGACAACGTGCTCGATGTGACCGTGTGGCCGCTGCCGCAGCAGCAGCAGGAAGCGCGCAACAAGCGCCGCGTCGGCTTGGGCTTCACCGGCCTGGGCGACGCACTGGTGATGCTCAACCTGCGCTACGACACGCAAGAGGCGCGCGCCATGGCGCGGCGCATCAGCGAGGTCATGCGCGACGCTTCCTACGAGGCCTCGGCGGACCTGGCGCGCGAGCGCGGCAGCTTCCCGCTGTTCAATGCCGACCTGTACCTCTCGGGCAGCACCTTCGCCTCGCGGCTGCCGCAAGCGGTGAAGGACCGCATCCGCGCGCAGGGCCTGCGCAACTCGCACCTGCTGTCGATCGCGCCCACCGGCACCATCAGCCTGGCCTTCGCCGACAACGCGAGCAACGGCATCGAGCCGGCCTTCAGCTGGAGCTACACGCGCAAGAAGCGCATGCCCGACGGCAGCTTCAAGGAGTACGCGGTCGAGGACCACGCCTGGCGCCTGTACCGTCACCTCCGGGGCGAGAAGGCGCCGCTGACGCCGGCCTTCGTCACCGCGCTCGAGATGAGTGCGCAGGCGCACGCGGCGATGGTCGCGGCGGTCGCGCCCTGCATCGACACCTCGATCTCCAAGACCGTCAACGTGCCGGCGGACTACCCCTACGAGGACTTCCAGCACCTCTACCTCGAGGCCTGGCAGTCGGGGTTGAAGGGGCTGGCCACCTACCGGCCCAATGCGGTGCTCGGCTCGGTGCTGAGCACCACCCCGCCGGCGTCGGCGCAGCCCTTGCAGATCGGCGACGCCAACCGCCGCCTGGCGCTCGAGCGCCTGCCCGCGCCGGTGCTCGCGTCGCTGCGCTGGCCCGGCCGGCCCGAACTGCCGGGCGGCAATCCCGCCTGGACCTACATGATCAACCACCCCTTCGGCAGCTTCGCGCTGTTCGTCGGGGAGATCTGGGACGAGGACCCGTCGCCCCCGCCGGGCGGCCTGCCCGTCGACGGGGCGTCGCCGGCCGCCCGCCCGTCCGCAGGGTCGGGCTCGGTGCGGGCGCGGCCCTTCGAGGTCTGGGTCAACGGCGCCGAGCAGCCGCGCGGACTGGGCGCGATGGCCAAGACGCTGTCGATGGACCTGCGCGCCAACGACCCGGCCTGGCTGCAGCT
>ERZ795061.2855-NODE-2855-length-15495-cov-5.974417_pt1 | contig 15495 bp, 10 predicted proteins | sample MGYA00375145_ERZ795061 | MGnify/ENA primary metagenome ERZ795061 (study PRJEB30190, sample SAMN05720144) | anaerobic digester metagenome | isolation source: active sludge of municipal wastewater-treating anaerobic digesters | place: USA | collected 2014-12-22 ... | reverse complement strand
TTTCGATTTTTCGCGCAGGAACTCGGCGCGGATGTAATAGGTCATGCCCATCCACTTGAACATCACGAGAATGCCGACCAGCATCCAGAAATTCGGAATCATGATCGCCGCAAAAATCATCACCGTGTAGAGAAATGGCATTGCCGACCAGATTTCGACGAAACGCTGCATGACGATATCGAAGGTGCCGCCGTAATAGCCGAGCAGCGCCCCGATCGTGATACCGATCACGTAACAGAAGAAGCAGACGACGAGTGCGAACGACAGCGAGGTTCTGAAACCGTAGACCATGCGTGCAAACACGTCACGGCCACGGTCGTCGGTGCCAAGCAGATGCTGAAAGGTGCCAGGCATTTTGACGCCCGGCTTCAATTCAAACAGGCCGGCCACCGCCATTTCGCGATAAAGTTTCGCGATGTCGAGCCCGACCCAGTCAGGCCGGTTGTATTTAGTTTTCAGTTCTTCGTCGGTCGGCTGCTTTTCGGGCAGAACGAACAGCGATTCTTCAAAAAATGCCTGGCGCCAGCGCCCGGTCAGCCAGGTCGGCGGGTGCGGCGGGCGGCACGGCAGTTCGTCGAGCAGCGACTCAAGCGGGCCGTAGGGGTAAATTGGCAGCATTACCCAGTCATCGCCCCAGTCTTTGTATTTCAGGTCTTCTTCGGTTGCGGCGCCGTTTTTAACGCGTTCGGCCCGTTCGCTGTTGCGCGTCTGATAGACCTCTTTCATCATGCGGTAATTGGGCACGCCGTAGCCTTTGAGACCAAAACTTCGGGCGCTTTCGAAGCTGAACAGGGTAAAGTGAATACTGCCCTGGTATTTAACGAACAGTGCCTTACCGTTGATCAAAAATTCAGCGAAAAACGAGAGAACGAACAGGCTGATGATGAGAATGAAGGCGTAATAACCGCGTTTCAGACTCTGGAACTTGCGCCAGCGACGCTTGAAAATCGGGCTGGTGAAAAACATGCCGAACGAGCCAAGGGCAGCAATCAGCAGTGGCAGCAGATAAACGACGGCGCCGACGGCCAGGCCGAAGCTGATCGCGGCCTCGATCGAGTAGTCAGGGTTGATACCCTTTTCCCCAAGTGCCGGAAACATCGCATAAATTGCGGCCCAGAAGACCAGCAGCGCGATGGTGTTGATGAGTTTCTGGTTGTTTTCGTAGGTTTCTTTCATGAGAAGCGGATCCTCGGGTCAATGATGCAGTAAAGGAAGTCTGAAACGATGTTGCCGAAGAGCTTCAGCATCGAACCTATGACGAGAATGCCCAGTGTGACCGGGTAGTCGCGGGCGATCAGCGATTCGTAGCCGAGCAGCCCGAACCCGTGAATGTTGAAAACCTTTTCGATCAGATATGAGCCGGCGAGAATGATCGAAAGCATGTGCCCGAGCCCGGTCGCAATCGGAATCAGCGAGTTGCGTAATGCATGCTTGAAAATTACGACGTTTTCTGACAGGCCTTTGGCGAAGGCGGTGCGCACGTAGTCCTGGCCGAGGTTTTCCATCAGTGAGTTTTTCATCAGCACCGTGTGCGAGGCAAACAGCCCGAGAACATAGCAGAAAACCGGCAGAATCATGTGCCAGGCCGTGTCGAGAAAGCGCCCGAACCAGGTCAGATCGTCGTGCTTACCGGTGGTCAGCTGTGCACGCTTCTCGGCCGGAATATGCTGATAAGCCTGATGATTCGAATTGATCGTGTCGCTGTCTTTCAGGTTCGGGTATTCTTTTCGGATCGCCTCGGGCAGATCGGCTGCCACCCCACCCTGCTGCAGATACTGCGAAAGATAAGAACCCGGCTGAATGGCGGCGCTCTCTTTGCCGCCGAGCGGCACCAGGTCGAAATAAGCGTTGCCGCCGAGCAGCATCAGCAGAAGCACCCCGGCGGTCCAGCCCGGAATCGAATAGCCGATGAATACGAGCACCGAGCTGGCTGTGTCGAAGGTCGAGCTGTGTTTAACAGCTTTCCAGACGCCAAGCGGAATACAGATCGTGTAAGACAGAAGAAAACCGGTCAGACCGAAAATAATCGACACCGGAAACTTCTCTTTGATCAGATCCCAGACCGGCCTTGAGTGGGTGTCTGAAACGCCCAGATCGAGGTGACAGACGCGCCAGAGCCAGTTAATATAAGCGATATAAAAGGGTTTGTCGAACCCGTAAATTTCTTTGAGGCGCTGCATCATCTCTTCAGAGATCTGACCCTGGGTTGTCTGGCTGCTCGAACTGCCGCCGCCCCCTTCGCTGGTCTGCGACATGGCCTGCTGGTAGCGCAGCACCGCCTGCTCGACCGGGCCACCCGGCACGAAGCGCGTCACCGTGAAGCAGAGAAAGGTAATACCGATGAAAGTCGGTATCATCAGAAGAAATCTGCGAATAAAATAGCTGTACATGCTTATTTCTCCCCTGCGATCGGCGGGTAGTGTTCGTCCCACCATCTGACGATCTCGGTGCCGACTTCGAGTTTAGTCTTTTTCTCACGGGCTTCATTGAGCGATTTCGCCCGCGCTTCGTCATACCACCACAGCGAGGCAACCGAGCGCTGGTCACTGGTCTTGGCGAGAATGTAGTCGGGCATGCCGAATTTATTCCAGTAAAGCAGGCGGGTATGCGCCGCAAACCAGCCGAAAGCGTAGAGATGCTCGTGGCTGGCGATTTTATCGATTTCGCGCACCGCATCGATACGCTCTTTCGGGTCGAACATCAGCGGGTATTTGTCGCAGATCTCGTCGACACGGGCACTTTTGAAGCCCCAGATGTTGTTATTATTGTTGAGATCGGCAAACTTCGAATGCATCGAGCTCTCGGGGTTCGGGAAAAGAATGCCGCCATAAGCGCGCGAACTCATTTCGAAATTGCGCTCGCCGACTTCCTTGATGTCGGTGGCCCAGGTTACCTGCTTAAGATTGAGCTTGATGCCCACATCGCGCAGGTCTTCCTGAAAGATCGTGTAGATGCGCTCAGAAGTCTTCTGCACATAGTTCAGGGAAAGCTCGAAGCGTTTGCCGTCCTTAACGAGCCAGCCCTCGGCGTCGCGGTTCTTCTGCAGCCAGCCGGCCTCTTCAAGAAGCTCTACCGCTTTTTCCGGGTTGAAGCGGATCTTCGGGTTGTCGGGGTTTTCGTAGGGCGAATTCGGGTAGAAAGTGTCGAGATACTCGTATTCGTTGAAGAAAAGCTTGTCCATCATCTTTTCGCGGTTATAGAGATAGCCGATCGCTTTTCTCACTCTGATATCATCGAATGGTGGCTTGCGCAGATTGAAGGCGATACCTGAAACCCCGATCGGGCGATGGGTGTAGACTTTGCGTTTCTGAATCCAACCGTTGGCGAGTGGCGGCATCATTGCCGGAATAAATTCCTGATGCCATTCGCGGGCGACGTTGACATACATCCAGTCGAGTTCGCCCTTTTTGAACTTTTCTTTGACGAGGTTTTCGTCCTGAATGAAGACGAAATGCAGTTTGTCGAAATTGTAATAGCCGATGTTCTTTTCGACATCGGCCTGCCACCAGTCTTTGCGGCGGGTCAGCAGAATTTCTTCGTTGACTTTCGAGCTTTCGTAGGTATACGGGCCCGAGCCCGGCATCATCTTGAACTGGTATTCTTCGAGGTATTTTTTGCCGTCGATTTTTTCGAGAATATGGCCGGGCAGAACCGTCATGAAGCTGAAAGACATGAAAGCGCGCCAGTTGAGCTGCTTTGATCTGACGACGACGATGCGGTCTGTCAGTGCCACAGGCTTTTCGTATTTGTTCCAGTAGTCGATCGAAAACGGGTCGTCGATGCCGGCGTCGGTATAGAGTTCCCAGCTTTTAACGATATCACTGGCAACTACCGGCATGCCGTCAGACCATTTGGCCCGCTCGTCGAGTTCGTAGAAGAAGGTAACCTTGTCGTCGGCGATGGCCCAGCGTTTTGCCAAATTCGGTGCATAATTGAAGCTGATCGGGTCGAGGTCGAGCAGGCTTTCGTAGCAGAGCCCGATCATCAGGCTGTTGAAGGTCGAATTGGCATTTTTGCCGACCGTGCGCAGCGTCGGCGGAAATGACGTCTCAACGCTGGTCAGCGTGCCGCCTTTTTTTGCTTCACGGCTGCCGAAACCTTTGTATTCGGTGTTGGTTTCCCATTTGAGGCCGGCGATCAGGGCCTGTTTGTCCGTTTCACTCATTTTCGTGAAGTCGGTAGCCGCGGGCAGCGCTGCGCCTGATGCGTTCATGCCTGGCGCTGCAAAGGCACCGCTTTCGAGCATGCCGGTAAGCTTTTTGACAGCCTCGGTGTTCTCTTTAAGCGCCTCGATACTTTGCTGCAGCAGCTTTTCCTGGTCTGTCGCTGCCGGAGCTTGTGAAAAAACGGGCAAGCAGCCGGCAATGAGCAGCAATAAAACGGTCGAAATGAATCTTTTCGGGTTCAAGTCTGACTCCTTCCCTGCAAAAACTCTATAATTTGGGTTGCCAATACCTTACAGGCAAACCCCGCCAAAACGCAACCGGAAAAAATTCACCCGTTTTATCGACTTCTGGTATGTCGAAATGCCTTGCTCTGAGCCTGTTAAAAAACCGCTGTTCCAGAGATTTACCCCGTCATCCCCGCGCAGGTGGGGACCTACCCCCCTGCCTTAGATGCCCGCCGTCGCGGGCATGACGAAAATACGTCGCCCGTGCCGGAACTGACTTGTAAACAAAAATGCTGAGACGTATCAGCGTGATAAACGCTTCAAACAAGCCTCAGCACTTCGGGTGTTCAAATATTTGCGTATTCTGGCCAATCAGGCCGGAAAAAAGGCCGCAAAATCACTTTGATTCTTTTTTGAGTCTCTTTGCTTCTTTCTTTTCCTTGGGGGTTTTGGTTGCAGGCTTTTTGGTTTCCTTGGTGGTTCTTAATTCTTTACCCATTGTTGCTCTCCAGGAATAATAAATTTTTGCAGGACTGATTTATTTTTAACACAGCTGTGCATAGTTATGCCAGCCTGTTTCCAAAATAACAGCAATTTTCGGCCAAAATATAGACTTCTATGTAAAAATTGCGAGGCGAGAATACGGGATTGTTACGCCAGGATGGCGGTTATGGCATGGCGCGCAACAGAAATATGCGTGCCATGGCCTTTTTCGGAAGCCTGAAATGACCACACCATTCGCCCCGCTCCTGGTAAAAAGACGGTGGCTGGTTAAAAAACGCGGTAGCCTTTTTCGTGGGCAATTTCGAGCATTTCGCGGTCGCCGCGCGAGTCGCCGTAGGCGTAAATAGTCTGATATTCAGCGAGATCGACGATTTCCCTGATACGTCGCACTTTTTCGGGGCCGTAACAGTTCGGGGTGGCGAAATTGCCGGTGAGAAGGCCGTCTTTTATTTCAAGTCGCGTCGAAATGATTTCTATTCCGTGTTGCTCGCACCAGAATTTGAGATAATTGGTAAATGACGCCGAAACGAGAATTACCCGATGCCCCTGTTCCTGGTGCCAGCGAATCTTCTCGATGGCAGCCGGGCGCACGATCTTGTTCAGAATGCCGGTTGCGAAAGCTTTTGCCTTCGCCTCGAAGTCTTTTTGCGGCATGCCGGCAAAAAAGATGCGGGTGACCTTTTGCTTGGCCGTCTGGTTGCTGATCAGGCGCAGCAGATAAGCGAACAGCCACGGGGCCGCACGCAGGCAGCCAAGCATGAAGCGCAGTTTCCCGAAAAAGAAAATCAGGAAATCGCGGTAGCTGTCATGTGTCGTGATCGTGCCGTCGAAGTCGAACAGCGCCAGGCATTGTCTGCTGCTCATTGAGCCTCGTCGAAAAAGAAAACGTTTTCGCGCTGCCAGGTCGTGCGCTTTTCGAGGTCGCGCAGGCTCAGCATGCCTTCGACCGGGTTGTTATCCATGCTCGGGCCCATGTAGAGAACGTGCGCTCTCTTGCCCTGAACGCCGAGAACCATGACCTTTTCGCCGCCCGGCACCTTCTGCTTGCCGAGCTGCAGGTATTTGCCCGTCACCGCGTATTTCTGCGTGCGCTTCGGAATATTGGCAACCCGCTTTTTTAGAGCTTCGAGAGCCGCGCGGTCATAGGTTTTCGGTGCCCTGAAAGTGTCGATCACCTGATTGTAAAGGTGCATCACCACCATGCTCGACTTGACCAGCGCGGCCCGGTAACCGCCGTCGAGGCGCAGGTTTTTCATGATACCGGTCATGCCCTCGAAAAGCTGAAATTTGGCGGCATAAAGCTGCGCCAGAATTGTCAGTTCTTCCGGCAACCTCGGCTCAAGCTTTTTATATCGGGCCGCAGCGTTCTGGAAGCGGGTTTTCACATCGGGCATCTTGCCAAGCACATTGAGATACTGAATGTCATGAAAATGCGCTTCGAATTCATCGAGAAATGAGAAAAGGTCAAGAACCTGCTCACGCAGATCGGCCGGCTGTGAGGTCTGAGGCCCTGCCAACTTTGCAGCTTTCGGTTGCGGCGTCAGGCAGCCGGCGCAGAAATTGGCATTATCAGGCAGTTCGACGCTGCAGCCAATGCACAGCTTGGCGTCAGCTGCCGGAACCAGCAGCGTCATGGCGGTTGCGAGCCCCAGAGTGATAACTTTCTGTTTAATTTTAAACATTTGTTCACCTCATTTTTTATTCAGGCCATTATATACCGTTATTTCGAGTCCTGCTTGCCTGTATGAATAATTTTCCTGTAATTGATGCAGATAATCAGGATAGGCTTGAGAACCTTATCAATGAATAAACAAATTTAAACCGGTTCGTCGGCCCGGCCTGTCAGTCGGGTTGCTTTTACAAGCGATTCTGCTTTTGATTTGCAGTTATCATGCTTAATTATCTTTCTTCATTTATCTGCCTTGATCGATTTTCTGCACTTTAACCAGGGCCGGGGCTTTACTGACCAGAATTTGAAAATTGCGGATGATTTTCAATTTTTTCGCAGAAAACCGGCTGATCAGCCTCTGCCAACCCTCGCGGAAAGCGTGACCCGCTGCGGTGCCAGCGCTGCAGCCATTCCGGCCCGAGCAGTGCCGGAGCGTTCCTGTGCCTGGCATGGGCAGCGACACTGGTGAAAGCGACGGTCGTCGCCTCTTTCGGGCCGGTGCCAACGCCGTTGCCGACCACAAAGCCAGCCGCCAGCAGTGCAGCTCTGACCGCCGTCGAGGTCGAGTAGGTATAGATGGCTGTGTCAGCGCCTTTGAAATATTCATAAAGCATCAGAAAGGTCTGGTAGGTCCAGAACGAGCGGTCGGTCTTCGCCGAGAACGGGTCGAAAAAGACGATATCCGGCACTCTGGCGGTTTTGAACAGCTCAAGAAAGTCGCCATGAAACAGTTCCCAGGTGCACAGCCCCGAACTGTGTTCCCAGCGGCGCTTTTCGAGCAGCCGCGCCGGCGCCCCATGAAACAGATGCGGGAAATTGCGATTATTTTTATACGCCAGCGCCAGCGGGTCTAAATCGCATTCAAAACTGATCAGATGCAGATGCCTGAGATTGCCTGCTCCGCCCTGCCCCGCTTTTTGCTGCCCAGCGACTGATTTGTCCGGTTCTGTGCTGCAATGGCCTTTCTGAGACTGGTCCGAAAGTTGGTTATTGCCGGCGGATGTCTGGTTTCCCTGATTCTGGGCCGATTCACGGGCAATTTGTGTTTCTCTGAAAGACTTTGCCAGGCTGTCATTTTTATCGTCGACCGCTTTACCAGTCTGTTCGCCGTTCGTATTGCCGAGCACTTTTTCAAAGCAACGCACCGCGGCCATCGCGTTCGAAGCCGCGCCCAGCCCGACATCCCACACCACCAGGTCCTCTGCATTATTCGCTTGTGATTTTTTTAACAGCCGTTGCGCCAGCCCCGACTGCTCGACGTAAAGACGGTTCGCCTCTTCGGCCGGCGGATTGACCGAGTGCATGATTTCGCCCGAACTGATCTGCTTGATGCTGGCAAAGCCCTTCGGATTGAAATGCACTTCGTAATCGCCAAGCCGCGGAATCTTGATCTGATTGCGGCGCGGCGGTGTGCCCGGGTTGTCTTCGTCATCACGAGCGAGCTCGACCTTTTTCTGTTCGTATAACTGCGCAAAATTTCCGGCAACGATGCTGGCGCGCATTTCGCGGATCAGACGGTGATAAAAGGCCAGATTATGGGTAACCAGCAGATGCCAGCCGAGCGGCTCGTCTGATTTGATCAGGTGATGCAGATAGGCGCGCGAATAATCGCGGCAGGTAAGGCAGTCGCAGGCTGCATCGAGCTTCTCTTCGGCAAATTTATAAACGCTGCGGCGCAGCTGCATCTTGCCGTGCGAAGTGTAGACAGTGCCACGGTGCCCGAGCTGCGAGGGCATGATGCAGTCGAACATGTCGACGCCGCGGTGCACCGCTTCGAGAATGTCGAGCGGCGTGCCGACGCCCATCAGGTAGCGCGGCAGATGCTCAGGCAGCATCTCGGCGACGAGCCCGGTAAATTCGTAGCGCAGATCGCTGGTTTCCCCGACGGCGAGGCCGCCGATCGCCATGCCATCGAACGGCAGCTGGCGCAGAAATTCAGCACTCTGCCGGCGCAGGTCATGGTGGCAGGCGCCCTGCACGATGCCGAACATCGACTGCGGCGAATCGCCGCGCGCTGCGAGCGAGCGCACTGCCCAGCGGTGCGTCAGTTCCATCGCGGCTTTCGCCTCATCATGCCCGGCGGTCGACGGAATACACTGGTCGAGCACCATCATGATATCGCTGCCGATCGCTTTCTGCATGTCGATGCTCAGCTCCGGCGTCAGCATGAAGCTCTTGCCATCGATATAGCTCTGAAAACGCGCGCCCTCTTCATTCATTTCGCGCGAACGGTGCAGCGAAAAAATCTGAAAACCACCAGAATCAGTCAAAACAGGCTGATCCCAGTTCATAAACCTGTGTATGCCGCCAAACTTGCGAAAAACTTCCGGCCCCGGCCGCAGCAACAGATGATAGGTATTGGCGAGCAGCACCTGTGCCCCGGTCGCCTTCAGGGTCTCGACCGTCTGACTCTTGACCGTCGCCCTGGTTCCGACCGGCATAAAAACGGGCGTCACCACCTCGCCATGCAGTGCCGTAAACCGCCCCGCCCGCGCCCGCGTGCCCCCACAGCGCGCCTCAACCCTGAAATTCAATCTGCTCATGCTGTATCTCTGTGCCCTGTTCGTTAGATTTTGGCAAAGTCTACCCGCCCCGCCCGCAGATGTCAACCTCCCTGCTTGCCCTCGTGCATTGGCGTTATAAACATTTCAATTCAGAGTGTTGTCCAAAAAAATCCCTTAATTGCCCGTTGTTCAAAAGCAAAACTGGTATTTTTGTCGGCGTTGTTATATTATCCTTGCAAATAACCAATAATAAGTCCGGGGAAAATGAACCAGCTCGACCTTTTACTCAAAAACAGCCTTGCAGGGCTTGCTGCCGGCTATGATGACAGTGCGGCGGAAGTTTCTGCAGAATCGGTTAAGTTTGCCTCTGTGGCATTTTTCCGTGAATCCGGGTGGAAACCCTGTTCCTGGTACCGAAATGCCCGCGAACATGGCCGAGCTTCGCACCCGGGCCTGAGCGTTGCAAAAACACGCAACCAGATCGCTTTCGGCAGCAGCAGCCTTGAAGGCCGTGACCCACAGACTACTCTCTTTGTTTCGCCCAATGAATGCCAGATTCTTGGCAAAAAAACCGCATTTCTGCTGCAGTATTCAGCTCCCCTGAGTGTTTTTGATGTTGATTACAGCAGAACGTCAGTTGCCGATATTTCTCCGGCTCTGAAGGATGAACTCGAAAGGAAACTTGCCGGTGTTTGATTCGAATTTCACCAGCAATCCATCAAAACCGGTGTGCCACGTCGAAAACAGGCAGGCTCTGGGTAACGCCATAAGCACTGCTCTGCAGAATAACGGCAGCATGCAGCAGGCTTTTTTCGATCTTTACCAGGCCGCGGAATCCGAAATCAGAAGACTGGTCAGATACTGGAGTTTAAAGCTCGTTGTTGAAGAAGAGCAGATAAAAAACACCGTCACCGATTTTATTGAAGACTTCTCCGGCTCACCCGATGAAAATCCTTTTCTTGCGCGACTTATGGCAATGAAACTGCGGCAACCGGCCAATCTGCTGGATCAGCTGCAATTCTATGCTTCCCGGCGACTTTTTACATTGCTGAAACGTAATGCTTCAAAAGCCTCGCAGGAATACCTGACTTTCAACAACCTGATCAAGAAGAATCTTGGCGACCTTGCCGAAGAAGGACAGATAAAGCTGGTAGCCACCAGCTACTGGACTGCCGGAGACTCTAAAAAAAGCATCGCTGCCGACACCGCCCTGCTGTCGCCATCCGTCCTTGCCCGCTTACCTTTACAACGAACCATTGATCAGGCAGGCCGACAGATATGCCGTAACGTCAAACCGAGCCTTTTGCAGCTGCTCAACAGCCCAGAACACATCTGCTACCGCTTCAGAACCTCTTCGATAAGCTCGGCGCTCTTTAATCTCGATGCTTCGCCGCTGTATTATCTCACTTACATGAACGACAATCACGAATCTCTACAGGCAATACATGCCCAGCAAACATGCGAATGCAATGCCATGGCCGGCTGCATGCTTGAGCAGGTCTGGCTGCAGATTCCTGACCAGGATCGCCTGCAGATACTCATGGCGGGGCTTGCTTACTGTTTCATCGTCTGCCCGGACTACTTCGACCAGAATGATTTTTCTGCCGACCATATCGCAATTCTGACCGCAAAAAAGGGTGAAATTGACCGCATTCATGAATTTTTGAATACAAAGCCTCTCAGTGACTTATTTAATAAAGAGCCAGGCAGAAGTACTGTCTATAATCGCGTAAGTTCATTTAAAACCCTTCTGGAGTCGTCACTGGTAGATTTTCCGGTCGAGGCACAACAAGCCGGAATCAAGGGCCTGGCCAACATCCTGATCTGTCACTACCAAAAACTTTCCGGGGGTGCAAAATGAACGAATGCAAATTCCCTACCACGCAGCTGGTAGAATTTCTGACAAAACACCTGGAAACACCGCAGATGCCGATCCCTGAAGATCTTGCCGCCCACGCTGAAAAATGCCCGGTCTGTGCCCGTCTGCTTGCAGAAGAGCACATGGCAAGAGCCTTTGTAAGCTTCTACCGCAGCCAGCATAAGCACGCACAAGCTTCGAGCGTTCCTTTAAAACAGTCGTTCGCTGCCGGCCCCGGTCAGATATGGCGCTTTTTCTTCGGCCCCGAAAAGCAGTCAGATTTTTGTCTGATAACTTCTGCGCCATTTAAGGGTCACAAAGATCTCGACCTCGCCGTACGCATCGCCCCGCTCTATCTTTCGCCGAACCCGCAGGAAATTGGGACATCTGACATCCTCATTCAATCAGGGGAAAATGCCCTCGGGGTTCCCGTGCTTGTCGAAACCTGGAACGAGCGACCGATTCTCTGCATGCAGCTCATGGAATACAGGGGCCAGCTTGAAGAAGCTCTCTTTGACAGGGTAAAAATACAACTCGAAGACAGAATAACTGAGACCATAACTAAAACTATACAGGTTTTCCGCCGGCACGAAATTGCCCGCGGCGGGCTATTTTCCGACATGACCTTCAGACAACTTGCCGAGGCTGAAGAAAAGGTGCAGGCGCACGAATATAAGTATGCAACCTCCGAAGGCGGTCTGAAACTCCTATATATCAAACTTGGCAGCCTCGTTAAGGAAATACTGTGTCCAGGGCCTTCCTTCAGCTTTATTCTGCGAGAAAATTCGACAGCCACAATTTTTGCGGCATCTGAAAGCAAAGATAATCTTTTTCTTAAAGCTCTTTACAGCAAACTTGTTGTTTTGCTTGAAATGGATGGTGATCTGCCGTTCCGCGTGCGGCAGTCTGAAAATTATGCCCTTCAGCTCGTGCACACAGGCCGCCAGAATTTTATTCTCTCAATAAAAATGATTTGCGGCAGCGGCTTCGACATGGCTTCTGTAAATGGTGTCTGCCACATTAACGTCGAATCTGCCGGTCTACCGGCGTCAGAAGACATCGCCCTCATCACCCTGGAGGAAAAATAACGGCTTGCCCGAAAACCTCCTTGAAAAAGTCTTTGCCTGCTGGTTTGAGTTTGCCGGCCACGAAAAAGAGAGCGAAATTGAAGAAGCGGCCAGGCATACCGACCGGTCTTCGTTGCCCGGAGGCCTTGGCAGCCTGGTTTATGGTTTCTGGCAACGCCGTCCAACGCGTCTTTTTTCATTGTTGACTGAATATCACCCTGAAAAACCTCAGGCCTGGTTTTCCTTTCTAGACCTTGAGGCCCGACGGTTACCGCTGGTTCTTTCAAACATATCATACTCAAGCAAACAGCTTGAACATCTGCATGCTCTTGCGGTCAGAAATGCCGAACATGGCCTTGAAAGAACGCTCAACGGCATTATCAATAACAGATTGATGCCTGTTCCTTCCGCCAGCGTCAACCGGCCGGCGGTGCCGCTTCTTATAGACAGCGACAACCAGTTTTACCCTCGGGTGATCTTTGACCGCTTTTCTGATGATTTTTCTCTGTTTCTGCATCTTTCTTCCGACAGCCAGGTCATTGCGAAACATCGCCGGGTTTGCGAACTTTTCACACACAGGCTTTCTCCTGGCAAACTTCTGATGCCGCTTCTGCCTCTTATGTGTTTTCCTTTCCCCGGGTTTTCTTTTGAAGGCAATTCATTCGAAATGGGCTTGTGGGTCTCGCTCTGGCTTGCTGCTCATAGCTGGCCGCAGGGCGGCAATATCTGCTGCACCGGTACCATCTGCAGTAAAACCGGCCGCATTGGCAAGGTTTCCCGGCTCGAAGAAAAACTTGATGCTGCGCTTGGCAAGGGCTTCTCAAAGTGCCTGGTTCCGGCCGAAGGCTTTATTTCAACCCGTTATGTCGGTGATTCCAGGGTGGTTGCCATTAATGATGTCGATGAACTGAATGACTGGCTTCTTCAGAATACCGGCGTAGCACGCCAGACTCGCCGTGTCGTCAGCTGGATGCAGTCAGATCGCAATGAACCCGGGATTGAAGACTTTACCGAGTTTTTCAACAGCAACGCCCTCATTGAAACAGAACCTGCCGCACACTGGAAAACCCTTCTGCGACATCAGCCAACCGAGCGGCGCATGCATCGCCTGAAGCAGCTGGTAAGATCATTTTGCAGTCTTCCCGACGGCGAAGTTTTTAAAACCCTTGCGTTTCTTCCGGCTGCTCTTCGTTACGCTTGTCTGCCCTGGATTTTGAAGAAGCTGTTGCAGGAAAAACCTGCCGCAGCCGAAGCTCTCTATCTCGTGTTTTCACGTCGATATGCAGAGTCTTCCCCAGAAATCTATCACGCTTCACGTTTTCTTATCGAAAAACCTTATTTTTATCTGCTGGCAGAAAGGGATTTCATTGAGGTTCGTCACCGGTTCCCTCTGCTTTTATGGCTGTTTTTCCGCGAACCCTCTGAAATGCTTCTGGCCTTTTCCTTGCTTGAACAACTAAACAGCGTGGAGAAAGGCCTTTTGGGTAAGCTCATCGCCCTGCTTGCGCGCCATGCTGAAGCTTATGTTTCAGATTCAACACGGCAACGCATCGATGCCCGCATCATGCAGAAACTTCTGCAGAGAATCGACCCCGAAGCCCGCTTTCGGCCAGGTCCGGTGCTGACTGTAAGAAAGCGCCTGCTTTACCTGTGGCATGCCGCTGCCGGGTTTGCCGCAGCCGGAAATAACGACGCGGCAGAATGTTGTCGCAAGCTTCTCGACCGCCACCTGAACTTTCTTACCGCCATGGCATTGCCCGGCTACAATCTCAAAGAGACTTTCGCCCGTGGAACCGCTGACGCTGAGGCAATGCAAAAAATGACTGAGATTCCGGCTATGCACGATTTGCTGCATGCTGTGAGAAGTTCAAAATGTAGCATCGAAAATAGCAAATTGCTGCAAAAAAAACTGCCAGATCCTTTTGTAACCTGTAAAACCGCGATTACTGGGAAATCGCCCGACCTTCTCTGGTTGCCTCAACCCGGCAGTGCCTGCCTTCGCGCAGTTTTAAATGGTTCATGGCCTGATCTTAATTTTTTCGGAATAATCAGACAATTTACCTGCAACAGTTACCGCACCCCGGCGTCAGAACTTCGCGAAGCATCTCTGGCCTTCTGGGCCGGCACCATAACCCGGTATTATGTCGATTCAGCTGACTCTCTTTTAAAATCCAGACATTTTCGGAATGCCGGAAGCCTGAGTCTGCCATTTATTGCCGGCTGGCTGCACCAGGAATATCTCATCGGGAAAGCGTTACCCTGCGATACCTGCCGCAAACTGGTTAAGACCGATTTGCTTTCGACCGGATCACTGATCTGGCTGCTGCTGTTGCCGGCAAAATGCTTTGCCTGCCTCAGACCCGGTCTGGTTGCGAAGATTTCTTCAGCTGGTCGATCTTCTGATAATAAGCAGTTGCGCCGCAAAAATGACATATACGTCTCGATGTTCCAGACTCTGCTTACTGCCGATGAAAACAGCCCGGAAGCACAACTCTGGGTTTCTTCACTGGATGAATGCCTGAAAAACCCATCGCAGGCCCGTCGTACCGTTCAGGCTCTGGCGCCTTTTTACTTTCTGCTGAAGGGGGCAAGACAAATGGCCTGGCGCCAGGTAAGAAAATGCCGTTATCTGGTTAACAATTCAGAATTTACCCTTGCTTTTCTTCTGCGCTTCACCCGACTGGGAAAACCTGATTTCAGGGTCCAACCGGTCCCGGATCTTTCTCTCTCCCTTGAAAAGCAGCTTCTCGACAGTCTTACGCTCGCTTATTACCACTTATTCAAGCCCGGACTCTTTAAGACTTATGTTTTGAGCGAAGTTGACGATCTCTCTAATCTGCGGATAATAAGTCTCTGAAATTACAAAAAGGTCTTTTCACGTCAAACCTCCCAGCCCCCTCGCAAAACCGCATTCTTCCGTCGAGGTTGACATTGACCGTGCACACGCTCCCATCAGCATCTCCCGACTTCAGCGGTAAAAACACCACAGGTGCTGCTGAAATTTCAGCATAGGTTGACATTTTAGCCCCCGAAACTTATGATTATCACAGTGCCGCTAAGGGCTACCGTTCTAACGGCCTCCCCACCAAATCGGGGATTGAAACATTGATTGGTATTCTGAAATCTAACGCTGCTCGATACAGTTCTAACGGCCTCCCCACCAAATCGGGGATTGAAACGTGAAATCATCTACAAACGCAATCCCTGGTACTTTTGTTCTAACGGCCTCCCCACCAAATCGGGGATTGAAACACATAATCACTGGCTTTTTTCAGTTCTTTGTTGCACTCTGTTCTAACGGCCTCCCCACCAAATCGGGGATTGAAACCGTTCAAGGTCGCTTTTTCAGCAACAGTCAGGTCAGCAAGTTCTAACGGCCTCCCCACCAAATCGGGGATTGAAACCAGTTCTCAAAATTAGGCGGTTGTTTGCCAAATCCGGTTCTAACGGCCTCCCCACCAAATCGGGGATTGAAACCATGAAAGCCTGAAGCACAAGCAACA
>ERZ795061.2840-NODE-2840-length-15550-cov-5.102097_pt1 | contig 15550 bp, 13 predicted proteins | sample MGYA00375145_ERZ795061 | MGnify/ENA primary metagenome ERZ795061 (study PRJEB30190, sample SAMN05720144) | anaerobic digester metagenome | isolation source: active sludge of municipal wastewater-treating anaerobic digesters | place: USA | collected 2014-12-22 ... | reverse complement strand
CGGCGACACGACGATGGGCGTCGGCGAGAAGGGCAGCGTCACCTCGAACGGGGGGACCTCGCTGAGCCGGGTGTAGCCGGCGCCCAGCCGGAGAGAGGGAAGGCGGGACGCCGCGGCTTCGCGGGCCCTGGCGGCCGAGGCCTCGGCCTTCATCCGCGAGGCGTGGAGGGCCGGGCTGGCCTCGAGCGCCGCGGCGACGGCCTCGTCGAGCGAGACGGGCCTCCGCTGGGCCCGGACGGCGGGCGCCAGGAGAAGAAGGGCGAGCAGGGCGCTGAGGTGTTCACGCATGGCCGGCCTCCAGAGATTCGGATCGGTTGACGGAGATGAAGACGTTCTCGAGCGACGGCGCCAAGGTCCGCCGCTGCAGGACGGGGATGCCGGCCGCGGCCAGGGCGGCCTCGAGCGCCGGGACGTCCCGGTCCGGGTCGGCGACGACGGCGTTGAGACGGTCGCCGAAGAGCTGGACCTCGCTCGCGGCGGGGACCGTCTTGAGGACGGCGAAGGCCCGGCGGATCTCGGGGCAGACGATCTCGACGACCGTCTCCCGCATCAGGCCCTTGAGGCCCCTGGGCGTGTCCGCGGCCAGGAGCCGTCCGCCGCCGAGGAGCCCGACCCGGGAGCAGCGCTCGGCCTCGTCCATGTAGGGCGTCGTCATGACGATGGTGATCCCGGACCGGGTCAGGCCGGACAGGATCTTCCAGAAGTCGCGGCGCGAGACGGCGTCGACGCCCGTCGTGGGCTCGTCGAGGAAGACGATCCGGGGCGTGTGGATGAGGGCGCAGGCCAGGGCCAGCTTCTGCCGCATGCCGCCGGAGAGGCGGTCGGCCAGGCGGCCGCGGAAGGGGGCCAGGCGGGTGAACTCCAGGAGCTCTTCGCGGCGCCGCCGGAAGTCCCGGACGAGACGGATCTCGGCGGCGAACTCGATGTTCTCGTCGACCGTCAGGTCGCCGTAAAGGCTGAACGTCTGCGAAAAATAGCCGATCCTGCTCCTCAGCCGTCCGGGTTCCCCGACGACGTCGATCCCGAGGACGGAGGCCTCGCCCGAGGTCGGCGGAAGCAGGCCGCAGAGCATGCGGATGGTCGTCGTCTTGCCCGCCCCGTCGGGCCCGACCAGGCCGAACATCTCCCCCTCGCGGACCTCCAGGTCGAGCCCCCGGACGGCCTCGACGGACTCGAAGGCCTTGCCGAGCGCCCGGGTCTTGACGGCCGGTTCGGACATGCCTGGGCCTCCTCGCTTCCCCGGGCCCGATCAGCGGCCGTCCGGGACGGCCCGCAGGGTCGCGTCGGCGGGCAGGCCCGGCTTGAGCAGGCCCTCCCGGTTCCCGATCCCGACCTTGACGCCGAAGACGAGCTTGACCCGGTCTTCCTTGGTCTGGACGTTCTTGGGGGTGAATTCCGCCTCGGGCGAGATGTAGGTGATCCTCCCGGGAAAGGCGCGGCCGGGGAAGGCGTCGATGGCGATGTCGACCGGGTCGCCCAGCCGGACCCGGCCCGCGTCTTTTTCCGCGAGGTAGATCACGACGAAGACGTCGTCGAGGTCGGCCAGCGTCACGACGGCCGAGCCGGGCCCGACGAGCTCTCCCCGCTCGGCGGCCTTGTGGGTGACGACGCCGGCGACAGGGGCCGTGATGGTGCAGTCGGCGATCGTCTTTTCGAGCAGGTCGGCCGCGGCCTGGGCCTGGGCCAGCCGGGCCTCGGCGGCCTGGACCTCCTCGGGACGGGCCAGCCGGCGGACCTTGGCCAGGGCCTCGGCCGCCGCGGCGCGCTGGGCCGAGGCGACCGTGAGGCGCGCTTCGGCGTCCTCGGCCTGCTTGGGGGTGACGCTCCCCGTCCGGGCGAGCTCGCGCATCCTCCGGGCGTCGTCTTCGGCCGAACGGAGGGCCGTGGCCGCCTGGGCCAGGGCCGCCTCGGCCTGGCCGATGTCCTCGCTCCGCGCGCCCTTGACGAGCAGGGCCAGCTGCGCTTCGGCCAGCCGGACGCCCGCCTGGGCCTGGCGGAGCTGGATGTCGAGGGCGGCATGGTCGACGACGGCCAGCGCATCGCCCGCCTCGACCCGGTCCCCTTCCTTGAAGCGCAGCTCCAGGACCTGTCCGGCGACCTTGGAGGAGACGAGGACCTCGACCGCCTCGATCGTGCCGGAGGCTTCGATGACATCCTTGGGGGCTTTCCCGCCGCAGGCCGCGGCGGCCAGGACGGCCAGGACGAGCCCGGCGGCTTTCGCTCTCATGACACGCCCTCCTTTCGGGGCTGGAACAGGGCCGGGGTCCGGACGGAGAAGTCCAGCCGGCCCTTGTCCGTCAGGATGCCCTGGAAGAAGACCTTGATGACCGACTCGAAGGCCTCCGCCGGCGGACGCCCGGTGCGGCGGACCTCGTCCGGGGTCACGAGCTGCTGGACAAGAATCAGGAACATCCGGAGAAGGAGGTCCAGGTCCACGTCTTCCCGGAAATAGCCTTCGCGGCGGCCGGATTCGAGGATGATCCGGAAATTCCGCAGGATCTTGTCCTGGCGGAAGTCGTGGATCTCTTTCCAGACGGCCGGGGCTCCATTTTGGACGTCCCGCGCGAGCGTCGGGCCCAGCTGGGAGAGTCGGCCGGCCAGGTGCGCGAAGAGAGCGACCATTCTCTCGATGAAGCCGAGGGAGCGGTCGCCGATCAGCCTCTCGACGCCGGCCAAGATCTCGCCCAGGGTTTCCCGGACGACCGCCCGGAGGATGTCCTCCTTGCTCCGGAAGGCCCGGTAGAGGGTCGCCTTGCTCATCCCGAGCTCGGCGGCGATGTCGTCGGCCGTCGTCCGGAGGAAGCCCCGCTCGAGGAAGAGGGGCCGGGCCGCGGCGACGATCCGGGCCCGGACGGCCGCGTCCCCGGCCCCGCCGCGGCGCTCCCGTTTCGTTGATACCGTGGAAACTCTTTTAGTTTTCACGGTTTCATTATAGGCCGATCGCGGGGATTGTCAAGTCCCTGGAGAGTTCCCGCCGGAACGGCCCGTCAGGCCTCGACGATGCCCAGGGGCGGGTTGGTCTTCCACTTCCCCCGCGTGAAATCGGGGATTTCCACCGGCCGGCCCTTCCCCGCGACGCTCTTCACGCTGGCCCCGACGACGGCGCTCCACGCGGCCGCGTCGTAGACGTCCTGGTCGAGCGGCTCGCCCCTGAGCAGCGACTGGACGAGGCGGTAGTCCTCGATGTAGTCCATCCCGCCGTGGCCGCGCCCCTCCCCTCTCGAAGCGATGGCCTTCCAGAGCGGGTGCTCGAACTCCTCGGCGAATTTCCGGAAATCGTCCCACTGGTGGGGCTTGTCGGCCCGGCCCTCGATGTAGATCCGGTCCGGCCACTTGTGGGCCAGGCCCTTGGTCCCCTGGACCAGATTGATGCGGGTATACGGCCGCGGCAGGTTGGTGTCGTGGATGAGAATGATCGTCTTGCCGAGCCTGGTCTTGATCAGGCTCGTGTTGACGTCGCCGAGGACAAAGCGCTCCCGGGCCTGGGGCGAGTCGGGGCCGAAGGTCGCCGCCGCGTACTCGTGGAGGCCGCGGGCCGGAGAGCTCGCCGACACGAGGTAGTCGAAGGCGTCGCCGCGGTTGATGTTCAGGCACTGGGCGACCGGGCCCAGGCCGTGGGTCGGATAGAGGTTGCCGTTGAGCTTCCGGGCCCAGTCGCGCCGCCACAGCCCTTCGCCCTGGTTCGAGAACTTGACGTCGCGGAGGTCGTGGAGATAGCCGGCCTCGGCGTGCAGGACCTCGCCCAGGACCCCCTGGCGGACGAGGTTCAGGGTCATGAGCTCGATCCGGTCGTAGCAGCAGTTCTCCATCATCTGGCAGTGCTTGCCGAATTTCTCCGCCGCCTCGACGAGGGCCCAGCAGTCGTCGATCGTCATGGCCGCCGGCACTTCCGTGGCGGCGTGCTTGCCGTTCCTCATCGCGGCCAGGCAGACGGGCACGTGCCATTCCCAAGGCGTCGCCGTCAGGACCAGGTCGAGGTCCTCGGTCCCGCACATCCGCTCGAAGTCCCGCGGGCCGTCGGTGTACAGGGCCGGTCCGGGCTGCCCCGCTTCGAGGACCCACTTCCGGGCCCGCTCGGCGTGGGCCGGGCGAATGTCGCAGATCGCCTTGACCTCGACCCCGTCGATGTTGAGGAAGTTGCGGACGTGGGCCGAGCCCATGCCGCCGACGCCGACGAATCCGACCCGGACGGACCCGAGGGCGGGCGCCCGGAACCGGCTCCGGGCCTCGCCCGTGACCCGGCGCTCGGCCCCGAGCCCGAGCCCGGCCGCGGCCGCGCCCAGTCCCGCGGCGGCGCCGATCTTGAGAATCTCCCTGCGGCTTCGCGCTTGGCTGTCGTCGTTCATGGGACCTCCTGCCTATCGGTTCGGGAATCGGTCAATAGACCCGCCAGCTCAGGCCGCCGCCGACCTGGAACCCGCCCAGCGCGACGGCCCCGGCGTTCGGGGAGTCCGCCCCGGCCCGGAAGGAATCGTAGACGACGGAGGCCAGGCAGGACAGCCGGTCGAAGAGGCGGACACGGGCGGCCAAGAGAAAGCGGGGCCCCCACCCGTGTCCCTTGTAGTCGAGGTCCACGGTCTGCCAGGCTTCCCGGAAGCCGTGGACGGCGAGGCCGGCCCCGGCCCGGAGGTCCGCGCCCCCGAGGCCGATGCGATAGAAGAGGACGACGGGGACCGTCTGCCGGCGGAACCTCACCGGGAAGACCTCGTCGTCCGCCGCCGAGAACGACGCGGCCGCGCCCGTGTCGGCCAGGCGGCTGAAGCCCGCGGCCAAGCCGAGCGGCCCTTTGAGCTTGAGCCAGACGTCCGCCGCGGCGGCGAGCCCGGTCCCGTAGATCCGGCGGACCAGTCCGTCGCGGGGGAAGACGCCGGCGGCCGTGAGCGTGACCGAGAGCTTCTCTTGGGCGGACGCCGTCCCGCCGAGGACCGCGAGGAGGACGGCCGCCGCCCCGGCCGCGCGCCGGGCCCTCACCGCCATCCTCCCGCGAGGAACCTGAGCAAGCCCGGCGGGGCCTGGACGGCCGAGCCGGCGCCGCCGAGGAAGGGACAGGTCTCCTGGGACCTGTTGCTCTCGAGCCCGGCCGCCCCGACGGCCGTGACGACGTAGTAGAACTCCCGGCCGCCCGGGATGTCGCCGTCGACGAAGCTCGTCCCCCCGACCGGCGCCGCGTTGAGCCTGACGTATCCGACATGGGACACGTCCGACCGGTAGACGTTGTATCCGGCCGCGTCGGCCTGGGCCGTCCAGGTCAGGTGCGCGGACGTGAGCCGGTTGAACAGGGACGTGTAGACGGCCAGGCGGCTTTGCAACCCGGCGGGGGCGCGGGGATGGCCTTCCCGGACCGGCTGGGCCAGCTCCGCGAGCAGGCCCAGCGAGGCCCTGGCGACGCCGGTGAAGAACGCCGGGTCGAGCTTGTCCAGGGTGTCGTCGACCGAGTGGTAATAGGGGCTGAAATCGCTCTCGATGGCCAGGAGCGCCGCGGCTCCGGCGTCCCAGAACGGGGCGTGGTCGGAATAGACCATCGAGGGGTCGACGATCCTGTTGGCCGCCGGGCCGCCGTAGCTCGCGGCCGCCCCGGCCATGCGGTCGCCGAGCCAGGACGAGAAGCGGTTGACATAGACGTCCACGCTCGCCGGCGGGGCCGAGGCGTGGCCGATCATGTCCATGTTGACGACGCCGACGATCCGTTCCCCGGACGCGCGTGCGGCGGCCGCGTGGGCCCGGCTGCCGTGAAGGCCCTGCTCCTCGCCGGAGAAAAGGGCGAACCGGACCGTGAAGTCGAGCGGGACCGCGGCGAGGACGCGGGCCGCCTCGACGACGGCCGCGGAGCCGCTGGCGTTGTCGTCGGCCCCCGGGGCCAGGGTCTGATAGGAGCCGGAGGTCGAGTCGTAGTGCGCGCAGACGATCAGGAGGTCGTCGGGGAACGTTTCGCCGGTTTTCTCGGCGACGACGTTCCGGGAGCCGGGGAGCGGGCCGAACGTCTCGAAGCGGACGTTCTCCAGCCCCAGGGCCGTGAACGCGCCGAAGAGGTACTCGCCGGCGGCCCGGCATCCGGTCGTGCTGGTGTGGCGGGTCTGGAAGTCCTGGAGGTCCTGGACGGTCGCGCTCAGGTTGGCCGCCGCGACCTGGGCCGCGAGCGCCTCGACGACCGGGTCGGCGGCGGCCGCCGGGACGGCCGGGCGCGGAGATACGGCCGGTCCGGCCCGGAACGCGATCGTCCGGGGCGAGAGAGGCTTGAAGGCCAGCCCGTTCGGGACGGCCCCGGCCGTGCTCCCCTCCTCCGCCCAGAAGACGGCCGCGCCCGGCTCGGCGACGACGGCTCTTCCGGCGAGGCGGAGCGCATCGAGCGTCGCGGGGGCGTCGAGCCTGACGACGACGGCCTCGCGCCGGCCGGCCGCCCGGTCGAGGACGGTGAAGCGGAGCCCGGCCTTGCGCAACCCGGCCAGCTCGCCGCTCTCGGCCAGGGCCAGATAGCACGCGCCGAGCTCCTGGCGGACGTCGACCCCGAGCGCGGCGAGCAGCGGCTCGACCGGGCCGGGGACCTTGGGGACCCTGATCAGGGCGACGGGCCCCTTCGGGGGGAGGACGAGGACGGCCGCGCCGAAGAGGGCCGCCAGGGCGGGACCCTTGAGGCTTCTCATGGGAGCTTATTAAATCAAAGACCGGGGGGCCCGGTCAACCCGATCGCACGGGGGCGCCTGCGGCCTCGTCTTCTTTTTCCTTGACAACGCGGCCGGCGAGGCCTATGATGCCCCGGACATGGACAGCTCGACCGGCCTCGGCTTCCCCAGCGCCGCGCTGTCCGTCCGTCTGTGGAACTGGTGGGCGGCGCCAACCGCCCGATAAGACCGTTCCCCCCGCCCATTCCCTTTCCCGGGGACAGGTGCGCCATCGCCGATGAGGGGCGGTCCGCCGCGGGGACGGCCCCTCCGCCCCCTGCCCCCGAAGCCGAGGACCTCCGCGGAGAACGACGGAAACGACGTCGTGAAAGGACTTTGACCATCATGCGCTTCGCGTCGCGAAAAGACGAATACCTGCCTCGGGCCTTCTACAACATCAAGGCCGACCTGCCCGCGCCTCCCAAGCCGCCCCTCCACCCGGCGACCAAGGAACCGCTCCGTCCCGAGGACCTCGAGGCCATCTTCCCCAAGAGCTTCATCCGCCAGGAAGGCGCCACGGACCGGTTCGTGCCCGTCCCCGGGCCCGTCCTCGAGGCCTACAGCGTCTTCCGCCCGACGCCGCTCGTCGAGGCGACGGCGCTCGAGAAGAGCCTCGGCACCCCGGCCCGCATCTTCTACAAGTACGAGGGCGTCGGGCCGGTCGGGAGCCACAAGACGAACACGGCCCTCATGCAGGCCTATCTCGCGGCCCAAGACGGGGTCAAGACGCTGGCCACCGAGACCGGGGCGGGCCAATGGGGCTCGGCCCTGGCCTACGCCGGCTCCCGCTTCGGCGTCGAGACCCGCGTCTTCATGGTCCGGTCGAGCTTCCGGCAGAAGCCGGGCCGGCGGATCATCATGGAGCTGTTCGGGGGCTCGGTCCTCGAGAGCCCCGGCCCGACGACGGACGCCGGGCGGCGGTTCTTCGGGCAAGATCCCGACCACCCCGGCAGCCTCGGCATCGCCATCTCCGAGGCCGTCGAAGCGGCGCTCAAGGGCCGGGGCGTCAAGTACGCCCTCGGGTCGGTCCTCGACAGCGTCCTGATGCACCAGACGGTCATCGGGCTCGAGGCCGAGAGGCAGATGGAGGAGTTCGGCGTCGTCCCGGACACGGTCATCGGCTGTGTCGGCGGCGGCTCGAATTTCGCCGGCCTGAGCTTCCCCTTCGTCCGGCATAAACTCGCCGGCGGCCGCGAGACCCGCTTCATCGCCGTCGAGCCGGACGCCTGCCCGTCGCTGACCCGGGGCGAGCTGCGCTACGACTTCGGGGACTCGGTCGGCCTGACGCCGCTCCTCTTCATGCACACGCTGGGCATGGACTTCGTGCCGCCCCCGCTCCACGCCGGCGGGCTCCGCTATCACGGCATGGCCCCCCTCGTGAGCCACCTCGCGTCGCTGGGCCTCGTCGAGGCCCGGGCGCTCGACCCGAGGACGGTCTTCGACGCGGCGACCCTGTTCATGCGGACGGAGGGCGTTCTCCCGGCCCCGGAATCCTCGCACGCCGTCGCCGCGGCGGTCGACGAGGCCGTCCGGGCCAAGGCCGAGGGCCGCCGGCCGGTCATCCTCTTCAATCTCTCCGGGCACGGCTTCCTCGACATCGGCGCCTACGCCCGGAACGGCGGCGCCGGCCCGGCCTGACCGGGCCGGCCTAGACTTCTTCGAGGCGGACGGTGAAGTGCCGGAGGAAGGGCGATTCCCGGACGATCCGCAGCCCGCGCACCTTGTCCCGGTTCTTGTGGAGGTCGATGAGGGCGTCGGCGACATAGCGGAGGTGAGAGGCCGTGTAGACCCGGCGCGGCACGGCCAGCCGGACGAGCTCGAGAGCCGGGAAGGCCTCCTCCTTCCCCTGGCCGGTTTTCCGGCCGAACATGACCCCGCCGATCTCGACGGCCCGGATGCCGTACTCGCGGTAGAGGGCCACCGTGAGCGCCCAGCCCGGGTACTGGGCCCGGCGGATGTGGGGCAGGAAGCGGTCGGCCAGGAGATAGACGGCGTGGCCGCCGAACGGCTTGAAGACGGGCGCGCCCGCCTCCGCCAGCAGGCCGCCGAGGTAGGCCACCTGGGCCGTGCGGTGCTCGAGGTAGTCCTCGTCGAGGGCCTCCCTGAGCCCGCGGGCCATGGCCTCGAGGTCGCGGCCGGCCAGGCCGCCGTAGGTCGGGAAGCCCTCGGTGATGATGAGGTCGTTCTTGATCCTCTCGGCCAGGCCGTCGTCGTCGAGGGTGACGAAGCCGCCGATGTTGACCAGGGCGTCCTTCTTGCCGCTCATGGTCGCCCCGTCGGCGTAGGAGAACATCTCCTGGGCGATCTCCAGGACGCTCTTGCGGTCGTGGCCCTTCTCCCTCTTCTTGATGAACCAGGCGTTCTCGGCGAACCGGCAGGCGTCGAGAAAGAAGGGCACCCCATAGTGGGCGCAGACCTCGCTCGTCTCCTTGATGTTCCGGAGGGAGACGGGCTGGCCGCCGCCGCTGTTGTTGGTCACGGTCGTCATGACCAGGGGGACGCGCTCTTTGCCCTTGCGCTCGAGGAACTTCCTGAGCTTGGCCGTGTCCATGTCGCCTTTGAAGGGAGCGTCCGAGTCGGGATCGTAGGCGGGCGCGGCGGCCAGGTCCTCGGCCTTGGCCCCGAGGACCTCGATGTTGGCCCGGGTCGTGTCGAAGTGGATGTTGCTCGGGACGCTGTCGCCCTTCTTGAGGACCGAGCCGAACAGGACCCGCTCGGCCGCCCGCCCCTGGTGCGTGGGGATGACGTGGCGGAAGCCGAAGACGGAGCGCACGGCCTCCTCGAGGCGGAAGAAGCTGCGGGCCCCGGCGTAGGACTCGTCGCCGGTCATGATCCCGGCCCACTGGCCGTCGCTCATGGCCGAGGTCCCGGAGTCCGTCAGCAGATCGATCAGGACTTTTTCCGCGGGAATGCCGAAGGGATTGAAGCCGGCCTGTTTGAGGAGCGTCTCGCGCTCGCGGCGCGTCGTCGAGCGCAGCGGCTCGACCATCTTGATGCGGAAGGGCTCCATCGGGGGCTTGAGCTCTGACATGGCGATCCTCTTTCAGAAGGCGGTCAATTTGCGGAACTGGCGGAAGCGGGCCTCGACCAGGCCGGGGTCGAGCGTCTCGAGGCGGCCGACGCCGAAGTCCTCGATGGCGAACGAGGCCAGGACGCTGCCGTAGACGGCGGCCCGGCGGATGTCGCGGGGCGCGAGCCCGCCGCCGCGCTTGTCGAGGTAGCCGAGGAAGCCGCCGGCGAAGCTGTCGCCCGCCCCGGTCGGGTCGATGACGCGCTCGCAGGGGTGGGCCAGGACGCCGAAGACGCCGTCGCGGCCGAAGACGAGGGCCCCGTGCTCGCCCTTCTTGAGGAGAACGAGGGACGGGCCCAGACGGACCATGGCCCGCCCGGCGGCCACGAGGTTGGGCTCCCCGGTGATGAGGCGGGCCTCCTCGTCGTTGGCGAACATGACGTCGATGCGGCCGAGCTCCTTGAGCAGGGCCTCGCGCCGGGTGTCGATCCACAGGCGGATGGTGTCCATGGCCACCAGGGCCGGCTTGCGGAACTGGCGCAGGACGAACTCGTGGCGCTCCGGATCGAGGTTGGCGAGGAAGACGATGCGCGAGCCCCGGTAGGCCGGGGGGACCGCCGGCCGGAAGTCGGCGAAGACGTTGAGCTCGGTCCGCAAGGTCGTCCGCTTGTTGGGATCGTCCTCGTACTTCCCTTCCCAGTGGAAGGTCTTGCCGGCCTTGACCTTGAGCCCGCGGAGGTCGACGCCGCGGGACTTGAGCAGGGCCAGGGTCTGGCGCGGGAAATCGCGCCCCACGACGCCGACGATGCGGGGCTTGGTGAAGAAGCTGGCCGCGAGCGAGCAGTAGGTCCCCGAGCCGCCGGCGATCCTCTCCCGGTCGCCCCAGGGCGTCCGGATGGTGTCGAAGGCGACCGAACCGACGATGGCCAGGCTCATGGGCGCGTTCCCGTCCTACCCCAGGTACTTGCCGACGATCGGCCCGAGACGCCGCTTGACCTCGGCCGGGACGGTCCGCGGGTCGGTGACGATGGCGTTCCGGAGGGCCGAGCCGCAGTCGCAGCCGCGGGCGGCCCGCGGCCCCAGGGCGGCCAGGGCCGTCCTGAGGACGGCCTCGGCGTTGGCGGCGTTGGCGGCCAGGTTCTGGAGCACGAGCTCGACCGTGACCGGCGCCTCGGTCTCGCGCCAGACGTCGTAGTCGGTCACCAGGCTCAGCGTCGCGTAGCAGATCTCGGCCTCCCGGCAGAGCCGGGCCTCGGTCGCGGCGGTCATGCCGATGACCGCGCCGCCCCAGGCCCGGTAGGCCAGGGACTCGGCCCTGGTCGAGAAGGCCGGGCCGTCGATGCAGACGTACGTCCCGCCGAGGTGGGCCCGCAGGCCCAGCTCGAGCGCCGCGCCGTGCAGGGTCTTGGCCAGGCCGGGGCAGACGGGCCGGCCCAGGCTGACGTGGGCGGCGATCCCGCCGCCGAAGAAGGTGTTGGGCCGCCGGGTCCGGTCGAAGAACTGGTCGGGAAGGACGATGTCGCGGGGCGGGAGCTCCGCGCGGAGGGAGCCGACGGAATTGACGGAGATGACGCGCTCGACCCCCAGCTTCTTGAAGCCGAAGATGTTGGCCCGGTAGTTGACCTCGGCCGGCAGGAGGCGGTGGCCCAGGCCGTGGCGGGCCAGGAAGGCCACCGGGCGGCCCTCGAGAGTCCCGACGACGTAGGGACCGGACGGGGCGCCGAACGGCGTCCGCAGCCGGACCTCCCGCTTGTTCTCGAAGCCCTCGATCCCGTAGAGCCCGGTCCCGCCCAGTATGCCGATGGCCACGACTTCTCCTCGCCTCCATATACCTTTTTCCGCGAGCCCGCGTCAAGCGCGGCCCGGCCCGCCGCGTCTTTGCTTTTTCCAGGGGAAAACGATATCCTAGGGGGACCATGCGCTACGTCTTTTTCGACGCCTCGTCGGGGATCAGCGGCGACATGTGCCTCGGCGCCCTGCTCGACCTGGGCGTCGACCCGGCCCTCTTCAAGGAGAGGATGGCCGGGCTGCGCCTGCCCGTCGAGATCGCCGTCCGCCGGGTCCGCCGCGGGGGCTTCGCCGCGCTCAAGGTCGACGTCGAGGTCCGGCGGGGCGCCCGCGTCGAGCGCGATTTCGGCGACATCGAGAGGATCGTCCTCAAGAGCCGCTTCAAGCCGGCCGTCAAGGACCGGGCCCTGGCCGTCTTCAGGCGCCTCTTCGAGGCCGAGGCCAAGGTCCACGGCCGCCGCTTCGCGGCGACCCACCTCCACGAGGCCGGGGCCGACGACGCCCTGGCCGACATCGTCGGGACGGCCTTCCTCCTCGAGGAGCTGGGCGTCTCGGACGTCTACTGTTCCCCGCTCAACGTCGGCTCGGGCTGGGTCGAGACCTCCCACGGCCGCTTGGCCGTCCCGCCGCCGGCCGTGGCCGAGCTCCTCAGGAAGGCCCCGGTCTACGCGGCCCGGGTCGAATCGGAGCTGGTCACCCCGACCGGCGCGGCCATCGTCGCGGCCCTCGCCAAGCGGTTCACCAAGCTCCCCGAGCTCGTCTACGAGAAGATCGGCCGCGGGGCCGGGGCCAGGGAATTCACCGAGATCCCCAACATCCTGCGGGTCTATTACGGCGACGCCGCCGCTTTCGACGCGGAGAAAAGCGTCTTCGTCGTCGAGGCCGCGATCGACGACGCCACGCCTCAGCTCCTGGCCCATTTCCTCGAGAGGGCCTTCGAGCTCGGGGCGCTGGACGCCACCCTCTCCCCCGTCGTCATGAAGAAGAACCGGCTGGGCACGAAGCTCTCGCTCCTCGTCGAGTCGGCCCGCCTCGACGCCCTGGCCGAAGCGGTGTTCCGGGAGACGACGTCGATCGGGGTCCGGTACTTCCCCGTCGGCCGTCGCGTCCTCGAGCGCGAGCGGCGGGCCGTGCGCGTCGGCGGCGCGACCGTCGGCCTCAAGGTGGCCAAGCTCGGCGGCCGGGCGGTCAACGTCCAGCCGGAATACGGAGACCTCGTCGAAGCGGCCCGCAGGACCGGCGCCCCGCTCAAGGAGATCGCCCGCCGGGCCGCCGGCGGCTTCGACGGGAAGCGCTGACGGCGGCCGGAGGACGGATGGAGGCCCCCATGGACGTCAAGAAGATCGAGAAGGGCGTCAGGCTCGTCCTCGAGGGCGTCGGGGAGGACCCCCGCCGCCCGGGCATCCGGGCGACCCCGCGGCGCGTGGCCCGGATGCTCGCCGAGATCCTCGGCGGCTCCGAACGGGAGGCCATCCGCAACCTCCGCGTGATCGAGGACGAGAAGCACGACGAGATGGTCCTGATCCGGAACATCCCCCTCTACTCGATGTGCGAGCACCATCTCCTCCCCTTCGCGGGGGTGGCCCACGTGGCCTATATCCCGAAGTCCGGGCGCATCGTCGGCCTGAGCAAGATCGCCCGGGTGGTGGAGGCCCTGTCCCGGCGGCTGCAGGTGCAGGAGCGGCTGACGAAGCAGGTCGCCGACCTGCTCGACGGCCACCTGAAGCCCCTGGGCGTCATGGTCGTGATCGAGGCCGAGCACATGTGCATGTCCATGCGCGGGGCGAAAAAGCCCAGGTCGATCACGGTCACCTCGGCCGTCCGAGGCTCGTTCCGGAAGAACCCGGCGACCCGGGCCGAGGCCATGATGCTCATCCGAGGAGGACCCGCAGTTGGCAAAGACCTCTGACCGCCGGACGTTCACCGTCACGACGCCGATCTACTACGTCAACGACGTGCCCCACATCGGGCACGCCTACACGACCGTCATCGCCGACGCCCTGGCCCGCTTCCACAAGCTGGCCGGCCGGGACGTCTTCTTCCTGACCGGCACCGACGAGCACGGCCAGAAGATCGAGAGGGCCGCGGCCGAGAAGGGCCTGTCTCCGAAGGCGTTGGCCGATTCCGTCGTCGGCCGGGCCCAGGGCCTCTGGAGGGCCCTCGACATCTCCTACGACTTCTTCGTCCGGACGACGATGGACATCCACAAGACCGGGGTCCAGAAGCTCTTCCGGAGGCTCGTCGACCGGGGCGAGATCTACAAGGGGGAGTACAAGGGCTGGTACTGCGTCTCCGACGAGAACTTCCTGGCCGACGACGTCGCCCTCGAGGCCGACGGCTCCAAGATCTGCCCCGACTGCGGCAAGCGGGCCTCGGCCCTCTCCGAAGAGACCTACTTCTTCAGGCTCTCGGCCTACCGGGACCGGCTCCTGGAGCACTACGAGGCGCATCCCGAGTTCGTCCGGCCGCAGAGCCGCTTGAACGAGGTCGCCAGCTTCGTCCGCGGCGGGCTCAAGGACCTCAGCATCACCCGGACGACGGTCAAGTGGGGCATCCCCGTCCCCGGCGACCCCAAGCACACCATCTACGTCTGGTTCGACGCCCTGCACAACTATGTCACGGCCGCCGGCTTCGACTGGGACATGGGGCGCTTCGAGAAGCACTGGCCGGCCGACGTCCAGCTGGTGGGCAAGGACATCCTCCGCTTCCACGCCGTTTACTGGCCCGCCTTCCTCATGGCCGCGGGCCTGCCCCTGCCCCGGACGGTCTTCAGCCACGGCTGGTGGCTCAAGGACGACACCAAGATGTCCAAGTCCAAGGGCAACGTCCTCGACCCGCACGTCCTGCTGAAGGCCTTCGGCCCCGACCCGATCCGCTATTTCCTGCTCCGGGAGATCCCCATCGGCCAGGACGGCAACTTCTCCCACGAGGGCTTCCTCCACCGGGTCAACTCCGACCTGGCCAACGACTTCGGGAACCTCGTCCAGCGGACGCTGACGATGATCGGCAACTTCTTCGGCGGCGAGATCCCCGAACCGGCCCCGGAGACGGCCGGAGACGCCAAGGTCCGGACCGGCTTCGACGAGCTCAAGGGCCGCGCCTTCGACCTCTACGGGGCCTGCGCCCTGAACAAGGCCCTGGAGGAGATCTGGGCCTACATCGGCCTGGTCAACAAGTATCTCGCGGACAACCAGCCCTGGATCATGGCCAAGGACCCGGAGAAGAGGCCGCGGCTGGCCCGCGTCCTTCTCCAGGCCGCGGCCGCGATCCGCGGGGCGAGCTACCTCGCCTTCCCGGTCATGCCCCGGTCGGCCGAGAGGATCTGGGGTTTCCTGGGCGAGGCGCGGAAGCCCGCCGAGGTCCCCTGGGAGGCGCTGGACTTCCGCGGTTTCGGGCCCGGCCGCAAGATCGGCCTGCCGCAGGCCCTCTTCCCGAGGGTGGCCCTGAAGGATTTCCTGGCCGAGGACGCGGCGGCGCCCGCTCCGGGCCCCGAATCGACGACGAAGGGAGTCATGTCCATGGATCAGATCAGCTACGACGAATTCCGGAAGATGGACCTGCGGGCGGCCCGGATCATCGAGGCCGAACGGGTCCCGGGCGCGACCAAGATCCTCAAGCTCAAGATCGACCTGGGCGCGGAACAGCGCCAGATGGTCGCCGGCATCGCCGAGACCTACGCTCCCGAGGACCTGGTCGGCAAGAGCCTCATCGTCATCGTCAACCTCAAGCCGGCCGTCATCCGGGGCATCGAGTCCCAGGCCATGCTCCTGGCCGCCGTCACGCCCGACAACAAGGCCCTCATCCCCTTTTTCGACCGCGACGTCGCGCCGGGCGCCGTCGTCAAGTAGCCAAGCCGGGAGGCGAATCGGGGACATGCACCGGGTACGTGTCCCCGTTCTTGACCGGTCTTCCGGATCAACGCCCGAGCAGGGCTTCGATCCTGGCGCCGGCGATCCGCCCTTCCCGCAGGACACGCGGCCGGTCGCCCGAAAGGTCGACGATGGTCGACGGAAGCCCGCCCGGGGCGGGGCCGCCGTCCACCAGGAGCTCGATCCGGCCCGCGAAAACGGCCTCCACCTCGCGGGGGTCGGAC
>ERZ795061.2839-NODE-2839-length-15550-cov-8.312423_pt1 | contig 15550 bp, 13 predicted proteins | sample MGYA00375145_ERZ795061 | MGnify/ENA primary metagenome ERZ795061 (study PRJEB30190, sample SAMN05720144) | anaerobic digester metagenome | isolation source: active sludge of municipal wastewater-treating anaerobic digesters | place: USA | collected 2014-12-22 ... | reverse complement strand
TCATCTACATATAAAACTTTAGACCAGGTACTTCCACCATCCGTGGATTTGAAAACACCACGATCTTGAGACTTTCCATACAATGCACCCTGCGCTGCCACATATACCAGATTAGGATCTTTTGGGTGAATGGCAATGCGCGAAATATGTTGTGTTAAATCCAGACCAATTTTCTTCCATGTTTTTCCCGCATCGGTCGATTTGTAAACGCCATCGCCATGATGAGTCATTACTCCGCGCACAGCATGTTCGCCCATTCCCACATACACAACGTTTGGATCACTCTCAGCGACAGCAATTGCACCTACTGAACCTGTCTTAAAAAATCCGTCCGAAATGTTTCTCCAACTGATACCCAAATCATCTGTTTTCCAAAGGCCACCACCTGTGGTACCCATATAATAGGTATTAATATCGCCAACCACTCCGGTGGCAGTAACCGACCGGCCACCCCTGAAAGGGCCTATATTTCTCCATTTTACGGAATTATAATAAGCGTTGAGATCAGTAGCCGTTAAACTCCCAACGGGAGTTGTTACTGGCTCTTTTTTATTCCGTTGCGCCTTTGCAGAAAAACAAATGGTAAGGGCTAAAGCAAAAAACAGGATATTTCTTATCATAGAGGTTGAAATTAACTTTTTGAAATATAATCCATATTTCCATTTCATAACAACGAATGGTTATCAATGGAAATGAATCCATTTAAGGGGAAAATAGAGGGGATTCATCTGGCAGTTAAACCAGCATTTCAGCTTACATTCTGGCTACTCGATAAACACGTAATCTGAGGAGGCTACATAGTTAGGATAGATGGTCAAATGCTTTTTCTTTACTTCTTCAAATAGCATTTTCCTCAATTCCTGAATATTCTCCTTTTTCTCAGCCGAGATAAAAACTACATTATCAAAACCATGCTCACGATAATATCCTTTCAGTTCGTCAAAATGAAGTGGCTCTTCTTTTTTCTCAAGCAGATCAATTTTATTTAATACCAAAATTGTTGTGATATCACCGGCCCCCAATTCACCGAGTGTGTTTTTTACCACCTCAATTTGATTATCGTGAAATGGATGAGCTGCATCCACCACATGCAATAAAATATCAGCTTCCCTTACTTCATCGAGGGTTGACTTGAAAGACTCGATCAGGTGATGGGGTAGTTTTCTGATAAATCCCACCGTATCGGAAAGCAAAAAGGGAATATCACCAATTACCACTTTGCGTACGGTGGCATCAACAGTTGCAAACAGTTTGTTCTCCGCTTTCACAGTTGATTTAGAAAGCAAATTCATTAAGGTAGACTTACCCACATTGGTATACCCAACCAATGCCACCCGAACTACATTGCTGCGCGATTTGCGCTGGGTTTTGCGCTGCTTATCAATTTTCTCCAACTCATCTTTAAGCAAAGAGATTCGATAACGGATATTTCTGCGATCCGTTTCAATTTCTCTTTCACCCGATCCGCCCCTTGTACCCGTGCCTCCGCGCTGTCGTTCCAGGTGAGTCCACATCCCGGTTAGCCGGGGAAGCAGATATTGATTCATTGCCAATTCAACCTGAGCGCGTGATTGTGCTGTTTGTGCCCGCATTGAAAATATGTCAAGAATCAGGAGACTTCGGTCATATACTCTGACTTTACCTTCTTTTTCTGGCGTGTTGAGTTCCTTCTCCAGGTTCCTTAATTGTGAGGGACTGAGGTCATCATCAAAAATTACGTTATCAACCTGATTGGAAACCACAAAGTCTTTTATCTCAGCCAACTTTCCCTTCCCCACGAAAGTGCGAACATCGGGCTGAGGTAAACGCTGCACAAACCGGTGTTCTGTCTGAATCCCAGCTGTCTCAGCAAGAAATGCCATTTCATCCAGATGCTCGTTTGTGATGTCTGGGTTTTTATCTGCCAACGCTACTAAAACTGCTTTTACCATTAATTATATCTGTTCAAATTCAAACTTACCTTATTCTCATCCATCGAATTAAGAACCGGTTACTTTTTTCCAATTTCGGATAATACATGTAATAACTTTGTAAGAATTTCACGATTTTTGTGCTTTATAGTAAAGTTAAACCTAACCTAAAGTCTTAATCCGGCCAGTCAAGCCGGACAAGTTGGCAAATGAAAGTAGCTATCGTGTTAAACACTTCCTGGAACATCTTCAATTTCAGGATGAATTTTGTAAAAGCGCTTCTGGAAAAAGGCTATGATGTACATACTATCGCCCCTCACGACAACTACACACACCTTTTAGAGGAGGCCGGATGTACGCATCATGATGTAAAAATGGATAGTCGTGGGGCCAATCCAATTAAAGATATAGCCCTGACGTTTGAATTATGGGACATTTATAGAAAGCTGAAACCAGATATAATTCTACACTATACGATTAAGCCAAATGTGTATGGAACCCTGGCAGCCAGTGCGCTAAGGATCCCTACTATTAATAATGTATGCGGTTTGGGCACAGTTTTTCTCAAAAATAATCTGGTATCAGGTATCGCTATGCTTCTGTATAAGATAGCCTTCCTTTTTCCGAGAAAAGTATATTTCCAGAATCCTGATGACCTGGCGCTTTTTCTTAACAAAGACCTTATTCCAGCAAAATCAGCTGATTTGATTCCTGGCTCTGGTATAGACCTCAGTAAATTTCAGCCTACAGAATTCAAGAGAAATAAGACATTCACATTTCTACTGATCTCACGCCTGATAACTGACAAGGGGATTATGGAATATATCGAAGCAGTTAAAAAACTTAAGAAAAAGGGTGTTGACGCACGGTTTCAAATATTGGGAGCCAAAGACCCAGAGCATAAAAGGGGTATTCAATTGCCAGTGATTGATAATTGGGTTAAATCGAACACGATAGAATATCTGGGCACCACCGATGACGTAAGAAAATTTATCAACGAAGCGGATTGTATAGTATTACCCTCTTACCGGGAAGGAACTCCCCGCACTTTGCTGGAAGCGGCCAGTTCGTCAAAGCCGATTGTTGCCACCGATGTACCTGGCTGTCATCATGTAGTGGAGCACAATTACAACGGCTTGCTTTGTAAACTAAAAAATTCAGAAGACCTCGCTTTAAAAATGGAGCAGATGCTTTCATTGGATGATGCAACTCTTAAAAAGTTTGGTGAAAACGGAAGAAAGAAGATTGAATTTGAGTTTGATGAAAAACTGGTGATTACCAAATACTTGAACGAGATTTCTAGTCTTCAGGCTGCCGGGTAACTTGCTCGCCAAAGATCACACTGCTTTCCTGAGTTATTGATAAAATCAGTAATTTCACCAGATTAAAAGTTACTATTTGTGCGCATCCTATCCTTTGCTTCATTTCTGTTTCTGATGTCATGCGCTTCCTATAAGCAAAACATCATGTTCAAATCCACAGAAGGTGTTGAACCAGAACGAGTAAAAAAGGAAGTAAGCTCGGTTGAAAAGAACTACAGGATTCAAAAGAATGATTTGCTAAGCCTTGAACTTTATTCAAACCAAGGCGAGCGTCTGATTGACCCCAATCCAGAATTAAGCCAGAAGAATGGAGTTGTACAGGAATCTGACCAAAAAGAACCTACTTACTTGGTTGACCTGAAGGGAATCGTTCGCTTTCCAATGATTGGCGAAATCAACCTGGAAAATATGACGCTACGTCAGGCAGAAGAAATTCTCCAAAAAGAATATGCTAAGTTTTTCAAAGAGCCATTCGTATTACTGTCATATACAAACAAACGGGTTGTGTTACTAGGTGCAGTGGGTGGCCAGGTAATACCACTGACCAACGAAAACATGAATCTGCTTGAAGTACTGGCGCTTGCCAAAGGGATTACAAATGATTCCAAAGCACAAAATATAAAGGTAATTCGAGGCGAAACTGTTTTTGAAATTGACTTGAGCACCATTCAGGGGTTCAGGGAAGGTAATATGTTGGTGGAGCCAGGAGATGTTATCTATGTTGAACCTGTTCGAAGGCCATTTAGTGAAGCCCTTCGTGATTATTCCGGAGCACTTAGTCTGTTAATAAGTCTTACTACATTAGTTATTGTTCTTAAAAGTTATTGATCAGTTAGAATCTCATGGATATAAAGTCTCCAGGCAATACGGATTCCATTGATTTTGAAAAGTTAACAGCGGTTTTCAAAAAGTACCGCGTATGGTTTATTATTATTTTTCTGGCTGCCAACCTGGCGGCATACCTTACCATACGATATACAAAAGATTTATTTGAATCCGAATCCGAACTTAAGTTAGATATAAAACGCGATGCTACTGAGTTAGGTATCAAAACGATGATGGTTGAAGATCAAAACCTTAACATTGTTTCAGGTGAGATCGAACAAATAAAATCAAAGATTTTTTTCAGTAAGCTAATTGATTCTCTTGATCTGTCAACAAGTTATTACTCCGTTGGTCAGGTCCTGAAAGATGAGATGTACAGGCGATCAACATTTCTTGTTAGGATCATTAACATCAATCCTGTTCATTATGATGTACCCATCTATTTTGATTTTCTGGAAAACAACAAATACAGTGTACAGGTTGGGAACAATCCGGGTAAGCAAATAATCCAGGGTACCTTCGGCAATCCTATTGAATTAGATGGAACTGTGTTATCCATCGTTAAGACAAAATATTTTGTTGAAAATGACGGCAACAACTATTACTTCGTTCTAAACAGCCGAGCCCGTTTGATTGACTATTTATCTAAAAACATTCAGGTTGACCCGCTTAATTTTAATGCCAACACCATTCGCATTTCTTTTCGCGACAACAATGCATTGAAAGCTCATGTTATCGTTAATAAGATCGACTCACTTTATATTTTATATAGTAATCAACAGAAAAACCTTGCCAACAAACAAAAAATAGATTGGCTTAATAATGAACTGGCCCAGGTTGAAAAGAGAATGGAAGGCTTTGAAGATTACTTTGAAAACTTTACACTAAAAAATAAAAGCAGCGATCTTAACCTGGATCTCAAAAGAACTATTGCAGCTATAAATAAAGTGGATTCGCAGCGGTATGAGTTAAACAAAAAAATGATTGAACTAAATTCTCTTCTGGAAACGATTACTGCCGGAAAAGTTACTACAGCGAACCAACCCTACAAATTTTTGCCAGATTATATCAACAAGAGAATTGAGGAGCTTTATAAAATAACCCAGGAACGAGACAAACTCGGTTTAGCGTACAATGAAAATACGTTTGCCTTCAAGCAAAAGGAACACGAGTTAAAGGCTTTAAAAGATCAGGTGTTTTCGCAATTGACGGAAATAAAGAAGGAGTGGCTTACTACCCTGGCCGAGCTGGGCCGAAGAAAAGATCTTCTCGAAAGAGAGTTTGCTGAAATGCCCGATAAAAATACCCAGTTCTCAAAAAATCAGCGGTATTATAAACTTTATGAGGAGTTCTATTTGTCCATGATGCAATCCAAAGCAGAATTTGAAATTGCACAAGCGGGCAGCACTCCAGATTTTAAAATTCTGTCGCCAGCCACATTACCGGAAGATCCTATTTCGCCAAAGCGTTATTTGATATTGGGCATTGGACTGGTAGCGGGCATTGTCTTGAATTTCTTTCTGATCGGAATTTTATACCTAATCAACAATAAAATAACGAGTGCCAGGGAAGTTGAACGTGGTATTCAAATACCCTTATTGGGAGTTATCCCAACATCACGCCACACTGCGGAAACAATTTTTCATGTAATTGATAACCCAAAATCCGTAGTGAGCGAAGCCATACGAACCCTGCGAACCAATCTGGAGTTTTTTAACTCGGGAAGTAAAAGCAAAGTCATTACCATTTCCTCAACTATTTCAGGAGAAGGTAAATCCTTTTTGGCAATGAACTTAGGAGGAGTACTGGCTCTGTCGAGAAAAAAAGTTGTGTTGGTTGATCTGGATATGCGCAAGCCAAAAAATGAAAAGTATCCTGCCGGAAATGATTCAAACAAAGGCATGAGTACTATTCTAATCAAAAAGAATGTATGGACGGATTGTGTAACCAAGACTGCATTGGAAAATTTTGATTTCATTCCTTCAGGGCCCCACCCCCCGAATCCTTCTGAATTACTGCTTAATGGAGAATTCACCGATCTCATTGAAGATCTTAAAAAAGCATACGACTACATTGTTATTGATACCCCACCGGTAGGACTGGTTACCGATGGCATTATGGCGATGAAGCGATCCGACTTATCGATTTACGTGTTCCGTGCAAACTATTCCCGGAAAGATTTCATGGATAACTTGCTTCGGGTAATTACCATAAACAAGCTAAGTCATGTCTCAACAGTGCTCAATGCCATGCCTGTTAATAATAACTATTATGGATATGGCTACTATGAAGACCGCACACCTTTGAAAGGGCGCTGGAAAAAAATACTGCGCATCAAGTGATTTCCTTCTTTCGATCTAAAAAGCCATTCCAAAGTCCTCTGCACACAGATATGCACTCCCATCTGCTGGCAGCACTAGATGATGGTGTGAAGACTCATGATGAAGCCCTTGAATTAATCCGGCATTTTTATAGCCTGGGCTATCGCAAGTTGATCACAACTCCTCATATAATGAGTGATTATTACAGAAACGATCCAGAACAAATTAAACAGAAACTGGCTGAATTAAAGGATCAATTAGTCAAAGAAAATATTGCCATGGAAATCGAGGCTGCAGCTGAGTATTACCTGGATGAAGAGTTGCTGAAGAAAATAGAGGCTCACGAACCTCTGCTTACTTTTGGAAAATCATATTTTCTTTTCGAAACGAATTTTTTGAATGAGCCCTACCAATTGAAGGACTTCATATTTAAAGCAATCACACAAGGATACAAACCTATCCTGGCGCACCCTGAACGATATGGATATATGACTATGGAAAAAGCAGAAGAATTGCGAGACCGGGGTGTATTGCTTCAAATCAATATTCCATCCATTATTGGGTTTTATTCTAAACCGATCCAGCGCTTAGCGCTTAAACTGATTGAAAAAGGATGGGTAGATTTATTAGGCAGTGATTGTCACAATTTGCTCTATATGAATTTGCTTGAAAATGCCATACAAGATAAGAACTTTAGAAAAGCTGTAGATTTACCGCTTCTTAATAACAGCCTCTGATTCATGATTGCTATAACAGGCGCCAACGGACTTCTCGGCAGTTACATACTTCGCAAACTGGTAAGTGAACAGGTTCCTGTTATTGCGCTCCGAAGAAGAGAAAGTGATCTTTCACATCTAAACGACCTGAATCACGTTACGTGGCGCGAGGTAGATATTTTAAATCCGGTTTCGCTACAAGAGTCATTTAAGGATGTTACAACTGTTATCCATACAGCGGCCCTTGTTTCATTCAACCCTCGGGTAATAAAAAAAATAATGGAGGTAAATGTGGAGGGTACTCAAAACGTAGTAAACGCATGTCTGTCCATGCACATTCCAAGATTAATACACATTAGCTCCGTTGCAGCCTTGGGAAGAAAGAAGGGAAGTGTTGAAATTGATGAAGCTGCCCGGTGGATAGAAAGCGATCTGAACTCGGATTATGCAAAATCAAAATACCTGGCCGAATTAGAAGTATGGCGGGCAGCTGAAGAAGGGCTTTCTGTATCCGTGATTAACCCTTCGGTTATATTAGCTCCCACCGATTGGTCAAAAAGCAGCGCCCAGTTATTTCAATATGTATGGAAAGAAAAACGATTTTATTCTGACACGAAGATCAATTACGTTGATGTGCGCGATGTAGTGGAAATCGTGTGGCAAGTTTATAGCAGAAATATTTCTGGAGAGAAATATATTGCCAATGCGGGTTCGATTCCAATTAAACAATTGTTTGACCAGATTGCCGTGCGATTCCAAAAAAAATCTCCCTCCATTAGAATCAACCCGCTGATTTTAAGTACCGCTGCTTTTTTAGAAGAACTGCGTTCGCGGTTGGTGGGCAGCGAGCCTCTGATTACCCGACAATCAGCAAAAGTGACCAAAGAAAATTTTTACTTTCAGAATCAGAAAGCCATTCAGCAATTAGCCATTTCCTTCAGAAATCTTGATGAAACACTGGACTGGTGCTGTCAACATTACCTACAGGCTTATACTACAAACAAATAAAAAGAACAAGGTTGCCTTAGGATAATTATTACCTGAAATTTGCCACCAGAATTTTAGGAAAAGACAATTTTGTCTATCTTAGGAAAACCTTTTAGCGGATGGCCCAGGAATTCAGAAAGCGACAGGAAGAAGAGGAGTTGATCAAGCGGTATGAAGAGAATCTCAAACATAATCATGGCGAGTTCTTCGATATCGATTCTTACGAAACAATCATCGGGTACTATCTTGAAAAAAGCAAATTCAAACGGGCACTTACTGCTGTCGATCAGGCCATTGACCAATATCCTTTCTCTACAGAATTATTAACAGTAAAAGCTCAGATTTTTACTAATCTTGAGCGTTATGAAGAAGCGCTAGAACTTTTGGAACGTTCCAGAAATCTTCATCCCCACGATTTAGAAGTTTATTTATCCATTGGGTCTATACTTTCTTTACAAGGAAAATATGAAGATGCCATTGCTTTATATGAAGAAACTCTTGCTTTTGCCGAAGAAGAGCAAGATGAAATTTATTATAACATCGGTCTTGCTTATCAGAGTATGGAAAAGTATGAGCAGGCTATTGAGGTGTATAAAAAATCTATCGAGGAGAATATCAGTCATGAAGGTTCTTTGTATGAACTTGCCTTCTGCCTCGATGTAGTCGGCCAATTGGAAGGCAGTCTCTCTTACTACAAAAAGTTCATTGATGAAGACCCTTATTCAGGTGCCGCCTGGTATAATTTAGGAATTGTATGTAATAAACTGGAACGCTTCGAAGAAGCCATAGAAGCGTATGAGTATGCCATTGCCATCGATGAGAATTTTGCTTCGGCCCATTTCAATATGGGTAATTCTTTTATGAATCTGGAGAAGTATGACAAAGCATTAGAAGAATTTCGCAAAACTATTGAGATCGAAGGCCCTAGCCCGGAAGTGTATTGCTGCATGGGTGCTGCTTATGAAAACCTGCAACAGTATGACTTAGGTTTAAAATATTTTCAGAAGTCAACTAAACTTGATTCTTTGTATGATGAAGCCTGGTTTGGTGCCGGCAGTTGTCTTGAAAAGCAGGAAAAGTGGTATCAGGCTCTTCACTTCTTCAACAAGGCAATAAAGATAAACACCCATAACGCAGAATACTGGAAAGCGGCTGCTCATGCTGAGTTTAAGATTGGAAATACAATTTCAAGCATAAGCGCATATGAAGAAGCCAGCATTTTAGGACCTGATGACAAAGAAGTCTGGCTCAATTGGTCTTTTATTTACTACGAACAGGGCGAACATCAGAAAGCCATTGAAGTTCTGCTTCAGGGTATGGAAGAAATTCCAGATGAACCCGAGTTTTTCTACAGAATGACAGTTTACCTGATCGAATCAGGGCAGTTTAAAGAAGCACTGAATTATCTGGAAAATGCATTAATTTTGGATTTTAAAGGCCACGAAGTTTTATATGACTTCTTTCCAAAAATTGAAACACAAAAGGCCTTGCAAAAGATTATTGATCAGTTTAGAAAAGACAACCCCTAATGAATTACAATCTTAAAAACCTGCCTGAGCGAACCGTAAAGCCCAGGCAAATGGGTTTCACCATGGCCATGGATAAAGGCCTGAGTGTACGGGAAGCTGAAGATTTTATGAGTATTGCTGCCGACCACGTAGATATCGTTAAGTTAGGCTGGGCAACATCGTATGTAACTCCCAACTTAAAAGAGAAATTGAAAGTCTATAAAGATGCAGGCATCCCCACATACTTTGGTGGCACCTTATTCGAGGCTTTTATCATCCGCGATCAATTTGACGATTACCGCAAAGTATTGGACAAATATGATATGTCCTTTGCTGAAGTTTCCGATGGATCGATCGATCTTGATCACGATAAGAAATTAGATTACATCCGCAGACTATCTGAACAGGTTACTGTACTTTCCGAAGTAGGCTCTAAAGATGCTGATAAGATCATTCCGCCATACCAGTGGATTGAATTGATGCAGACAGAATTGGATGCTGGCGCGTGGAAAGTAATTGGAGAAGCTCGTGAAGGTGGAAATGTTGGACTGTTCCGTTCCTCTGGTGAAGTTCGGTCTGGTTTGGTTCAGGAAATTCTTACCAAAATCCCGTTTGAACGAATCATCTGGGAAGCACCTCAAAAAGCACAACAAGTTTGGTTCATTAAGTTATTAGGAACTAATGTGAATTTAGGGAACATCGCGCCAAATGAAGTCATTCCATTGGAAACGATTCGGTTAGGTTTACGTGGAGATACATTCCTTCATTTTCTTGGCCTAGAAAGAAAAAAAGACAACACGACTCCTCCTTTCTACGCTGATTAATAATTCTTGAGAACTACTAAGGATTATCTTCTACTTTACCTTAAGGGCATCAGCATGGGTGCGGCTGATGTCGTTCCTGGGGTATCCGGTGGCACGGTCGCATTCATTACCGGGATTTACGAAGAATTAATTAACTCTCTTAAGTCAATTGACGTTGAGGCAATTCGATTGCTGACACAATTTCAAATTGCAGATTTCTGGAAAAAAATAAATGGCAGTTTCTTGATCACCGTATTGGGTGGTATCGTGACAAGCCTTATCTCGTTGGCCCGGTTAATGACCTATTTGTTGGATAATCATCCCATATTAATATGGTCTTTCTTCTTCGGCCTTATTCTCGTTTCCTCTCCGCTTATATTACGAGATGTTACCAAGTGGAGTTTGGGTAGTGTGCTTTCATTTATTGCCGGAATTATTATTGCTTATTTAATTACCATAATCTCACCCACCGAAACACCAACCAATTACCCATTTATTTTCTTCTGCGGAGCGCTTGCTATTTGCGCAATGATTTTACCTGGTATATCCGGTGCCTTTATACTCTTACTTATTGGAAAGTATGAATATATGATCACCGCCTTGACCGAAATGAATATTCCTGTAGTGATCGTTTTCGTTTTAGGCTGTTTTCTGGGCCTTCTGGGCTTTTCCCGATTTTTAAGTTGGATTTTAACACATTATCGTTTTCCTACCTTAGCTTTGCTAGGCGGCTTTATGATCGGTTCGCTAAACAAAGTATGGCCCTGGAAACAAGTTATTTCATTCAGGCTAAATCATGAAGGTGTGCAAGTACCCGCATTTGATAAAAGTATTTTGCCCTGGGATTATTTTTCTAAAACCGGACAAGACCCGCTGGTATTCAAAGCTATTTTATGTGCTGCCTTGGGTGTTTTCTTAGTAGTAGCCATTGAAAAAACTGCGGCTATGTTAAAAACAAAATCGTAAATCATGGAAAAGAAATTTGGTCTTATAGGTGCAACCGTTAGTCATTCATTTTCTAAATCTTACTTTGATGAGAAGTTCTTCAGAGAAGGGCTTCGCGATTACCACTACGATTTATATTCTTTGCCAAATATCGATGGGCTAAAAAACCTTCTGGATGAAAATCCGGAGTTAGCAGGATTGAATGTAACGATTCCCTACAAAGAGCAAGTAATTAAATTCCTGAGTGACATCGATTCAGAGGCCCGCAAAATCGGAGCCGTGAACGTGATCAAAATTCAGAAAGGAAAATTAACAGGATATAACACGGATAGTGATGCTTTTTATGAATCGCTTGAAAAGTGGTTCCCTGCCACAAAGAATCCAAAAGCCCTGATACTGGGAACAGGTGGATCTTCAAAAGCCGTGCAGCAGGCCCTTAAAAAAATGTCAATCTCCTTTGAGCTGGTTTCGCGCGAAAAAGGCAAAGGTCAACACACCTACGAAAGTCTTGAAAAAGACGGTACTCCAATCTCAAACGCAAATCTGATCATCAATACGAGCCCCTTGGGTATGTCGCCAAATACAAATACCTGCCCTCCTATTGATTATGATTTGCTGACACCGGATCATTATATCTATGATTTGATTTACAATCCGGCCCGTACACTTTTCCTGCAAAAAGCCGAAATGCGTAATGCGCACATTAAGAACGGACTTGAAATGCTTCATATTCAGGCAGAAAAGTCGTGGGCGATCTGGAATAACTAATTAGCAACTATTCATCTGGAAAAACAGTTATTGGTTATTTGAATAACTGTTAACTTTCCTGTTCATGGATTTTAAACTTAATAGCGAATACGAGCCCACCGGTGATCAGCCTAAAGCGATTGAAAAACTGGTGCAAGGGTTAAACGAGGGTGAAGCCCAACAGACCTTGCTGGGTGTAACCGGCTCCGGAAAAACGTTTACCATTGCCAATGTAATTGCACAGACAAACCGACCTACGCTCGTTCTAAGCCATAATAAAACACTGGCCGCCCAGCTTTATGGAGAGTTTAAACAGTTCTTTCCTGAGAATGCCGTTGAGTATTTCATCTCCTATTACGATTATTATCAGCCGGAAGCTTTCATTCCATCCTCTAACTTATACATAGAGAAGGACCTTTCCATTAATGAGGAAATTGAAAAGCTACGGCTGAGCGCAACCTCTTCGCTATTGAGTGGCCGAAGGGATGTGCTTGTGGTGGCTTCAGTTTCCTGCATTTACGGAATTGGGAACCCTGAGGAATTTGGAAAAAACAGAATCCAACTAAAAGTAGGTGAAATTATTCCCCGCAATAAACTGCTCTTCGGCCTGGTAGACATCTTATACCATCGAACTGAAGTTGAATTTAAACGGGGGACTTTTAGAGTCAAAGGGGATACCGTGGATATATTTCTTGCTTACGCTGATTACGCACTGCGCATTTATTTTTTTGGTGATGAGATCGAAGCTATACAATTGATCGATCCCGTTTCCGGGAAAAAAATTTCGGACGAAAAAACCGCGGTAATCTTTCCTGCCAATTTGTTTGTTACCGCTAAAGACCAGCTTCAAACTGCCATTCACGAAATTCAGGACGATATGGTGTTGCAGGTAAAGATGTTTGAATCGGAAAGAAAACATCTGGAATCAAAGCGGTTGAAAGAACGCACAGAGTTTGATCTGGAAATGATGCGTGAATTAGGCTATTGCAGTGGCATAGAAAACTACTCGCGCTATTTTGACAGGCGAGCTGCCGGTGCCCGTCCTTTTTGTTTGATCGATTATTTCCCTGACGATTTTCTGATGGTAATCGATGAGAGTCATGTAACTGTACCACAGGTTAGGGCTATGTGGGGAGGCGATCGTTCACGCAAAGCAAACCTTGTCGATTATGGATTTCGGTTACCCTCTGCACTGGATAACCGGCCGCTAACATTTAATGAATTTGAAGCTTTGCTGGGCCAGGTGATTTATGTAAGTGCTACACCCTCGGAATATGAACTTAGGAAATCGGAAGGTGTGGTCGTAGAGCAACTGATTCGCCCTACCGGATTACTTGATCCGCAAATTGATGTAAGGCCCAGCCGAAACCAGATTGACGACCTCTTTGAAGAAATCGATGAGCGTGTAAAGAAAAAAGAACGTGTCTTAGTAACTACGCTTACTAAACGAATGGCCGAAGAGCTTACTAAATTCATGGGGCGCGCTAACATAAAATGCAGGTACATACACTCAGAAGTTGCCACGCTCGATCGGGTAGAAATTTTAAGAGAATTAAGATTAGGTGTATTTGATGTGTTAGTGGGTGTCAATTTATTACGCGAAGGTCTCGATTTACCCGAAGTATCATTGGTGGCAATCATGGATGCTGATAAAGAAGGATTTCTCCGCAATCAACGATCGTTGGTACAAACGATTGGCCGTGCTGCAAGAAATGAGAATGGCCGTGTAATCATGTATGCAGATCGGATTACTGAATCCATGCAAATGGCCATTGAAGAAACCAATCGCAGAAGAAAAATCCAGATTGATTACAACCTTGCAAACGGCATTGTTCCAAAGACAATTATTAAATCAAAAGATTCTATTCTCGGGCAAACCAAAGTGGCTGATTCAAAGAAATTGACCAAGCGGTACTATATCGAAGAAGAAGAAAAGTCATTGGCAGCAGATCCGGTAGTAGCCTACTTATCAAAAGAAGAACTTGAAAAGATGGCAGATCGCACCCGCAAAGCCATGGAGAAAGCCGCAAAAGAACTTGAATTTATGGAAGCGGCCCGCTTACGCGATGAGTACCTGGCCATCCAGAAAATGATTGAAGAAAAGAAGTAATTTTTAAATTAATAGTCATGAAAAATATTTTTGCTATTACCGCTTTAGTATTGATTTCTTTAGCCACTCAGGCTCAGAGCAGCAACGACTTAATGATTAGTGGTGGCTTTGATCTTATCAAAACAGATTTCAATAATCCCTTCGAAAAAGCTCAAATCGGTTTGGAAGCAAATTATTTTGTGGTACGTAATTTCTCGGCTGGTGCAGGTGTAGATATCTGGACTGACCAAAAAAGTTCTTTTGTGATGGGCGCCCGTTGGTATCCCATGGATAATGTGTTTTTACGTTTTCGTGGATTGATTGGCGCTAACGATGCGGCTGTGGGTGGTGGCTGGGCTAAACCATTGAACGAGAACTGGCGCTTTGAGGCTATGGGTGACTTTTTCTTCAGCCACACTGAATTTGCTGTTCGGGTCGGGGTTAGCTATATCATTAAAAAGAAGTGAGTATATGGCTTCTCAAAAACAAATTCGGGAAAAGATTGAGCAGTTTGAAAAAGTCTATAGTGAATCGCCCTGGTACGGGGATTCAATACAGCAAATAATTAATCAGGTCACAGAAGAGGCTGCCTTTTGGCAACCTACTAAGAACGCCCATTCCATTGCGCAAATAGTATGGCATATGGTTTACTGGCGCCAGGCGTTGATTAAAAGATTGGAAGGAGATGTTGCTTATAAGCCCTCCATGAAAAGTGAAGACAACTGGAGCATTAACGAAAAACTAAAAAACAACAGCTGGGAAAAAATTAAAGCACTACTCGCTGAATCGCAGGAAAAACTAATCACACTATTAAAGAAGCAAGATGATTCCCTGCTGGACAAAGTCTACTCTGAAAAAGCTTCTTACCTGGATATAATAACCGGGATATTTCAACATGATCTTTACCACCTGGGACAGATCGCTTACCTCAAAAGCATCCATACCGGTAAATAAAAAAAGGGCTGTGTTCTACAGCCCTTCAATAATTGTAGTCAAGAAATTATTTTGCGGCAAAGCGTTTAGCCACTTCGCTCCAGTTCACAACATTCCAAAATGCTACGCAATAATCAGGTCTGCGATTTTGGTAATTCAAATAATAGGCATGCTCCCATACATCTAATCCTAAAATAGGAGTGCCTTTTACTTCCGCAACATCCATTAATGGATTATCCTGATTAGGTGTCGAAGAAATAACTAGTTTACCAGAAGCGTCTTTGATCAACCACGCCCAACCAGAACCAAACCGGCCTACACCAGCCGCGTTGAATTTTGTTTTGAACTCATCGAAGTTGCCAAAGGCAGCATTGATGGCATCAGCTAAAACACCCGTAGGTGCGCCACCAGCATTGGGACCCATAATTGTCCAGAACAAGGAAT
>ERZ795061.2830-NODE-2830-length-15595-cov-5.966345_pt1 | contig 15595 bp, 10 predicted proteins | sample MGYA00375145_ERZ795061 | MGnify/ENA primary metagenome ERZ795061 (study PRJEB30190, sample SAMN05720144) | anaerobic digester metagenome | isolation source: active sludge of municipal wastewater-treating anaerobic digesters | place: USA | collected 2014-12-22 ... | reverse complement strand
CTAACGTTGAGGTTCAGCGGCGAAGGCATGCAATAGACGGCGGCGAAGCCGCCCTCCCTCGAGCCTTCGTCCGCTGCAACCACATGTTATACGTCCTGCAGGAGCTGGAGCTCAAGATCCCGCACGCGCTCTGCGAGCTGCGCATACCCGAGGGGCGGACCGGCCAGCGCCTGGAGCGTGCCAAGCGCCAGACGTTTGGTCGTCGGAAACGCTTCATTCAGTCGTCGCGTGGCCACGACGAAGAACGACCACTGCGTGAGATCGCGGACGTCGAGCGTCGGGCGGTCCTGATGATGGTGCAAGGCGAAGACGTAGATGCTCGCGGGGCGAGTCGGCGTCGCGGAGTAGATGTTGGTGGCGGCGTGCCAGCTGCGCTTCTGGGCGACGTCAAACGAGGGCCGGGACAGCGCGGCCTGCACCCACGTCTGGATATACCCCGAGCACTTGACCTCAATCGCGGTCCCCTGCGGCGTGCGCAGATCGACCGCATCCCACTCCACGCGCGTTGCGTCCGGCGCCTGGACGGCGCGCGCGACCAGGAACTCCGCGACCAGCCCCCGGAGTGCGTTGCCGGCGAGATTCGCGACGCCCCAGCGCCAGAAGTCGGCGACCGTAAATGGCAGGGGCTGACCATCGGCGTGGAACGGTTCGTCGCCCGTGAGTGTGCTCATGCTAGGTCACGAACCGGTACGGATAACGCCGGCTTCTGCAGCGGGCGATCAAATATAATGCGCGCGCAGCGCGCTTCCGAAGACGCCCGACTGCAGCAAGCATCGTTATGGCGCGTGGAAGACTTGACGCTAACGCGCGCGAACGAGCTGTCGACATCCCCACGGCTCGTGCTCACTCAACGACAGCGTATCACCGCGAAACCTGAAATTGCGCCGCTGGTCCGTTCCGATGTACGACGGGATCGTGCCGCCTCGGACGTGATGCACTAGGGTGGAGTCGGACGTTACGGTGTACGTGCCGAAGTAGCCATAGTACGAACGGCGGACTTCGGCCATGCCGCTTAGCGCCACTGAATCCTTGGTGAAGGCAGCGAGCGGCGTGGCTCGCATGGCCTGTAGCGACATATTGCCCGCAGCATCGTAGATGTAGAAGCCGATCGGATGCCGTCCGAGCGAGTACGTCGTGTCACCCGGTCGATCGACAGTGCAGAACTCCACGAGGCGCCACGTCCCGATCAGACGACTGGCGGCCTGCTGTCCACTCGCCGCAGCGCAGGGTAGGGCGAGGGCCATGACCATCGTTGGTAGCAGGCGAAGCACGCGAACCTTTGGAGTGAATGGGGTGGTGGTTTCCGTCGCCATAACGAAGATTCGACCGCCCGCAATACTCCCATCAGGTCGGTCAGTATCCGGTCCGTTCGACAACACGCGTAGTCGCGTCGCACTGGTCAGCATAAGTCCTTCGGTACTGCCCAGCCGAACTGATACCTCTCTCACCTTACCACCGCTTCCCCGCGCTCGCCAGCCACACCGGTCACCCTGGGGCCCTACGGGCGGGCCCTGCGGGCCGCGCGGGCCCTGGGGCCCTTCGCGCGGGCCCCGCCCGCAAAACCAACCACGCTACTCGCGCGCCCCCTCCGTCAGCTTCACCAATTCCAACGGACTGCGCACCGCCCCAGGCCCCCGCGCCAACACATGCGTGTAGATCATGGTCGTACTCACGTCCGAATGCCCCAGCAACTCCTGCACCGTGCGGATATCGTATCCCTGCTCGAGCAGGTGCGTCGCGAAGGAGTGCCGAAACGTGTGGCAACTGGCTCGCTTTGCGATGCCCGCCAGTGCAACCGCCACCTTCACGTCCCGCTGTACCGCCGTCTCGTGCAGATGGTGCCGCCGGTACTCCCCGGTCAGCCGATCCCGATAGTGGCTCGTCGCCGGAAAGACCCACTGCCACTCCCACGCGCGCGCCGCATTCGGGAGTTTGCGCCCGAGGGCATCTGGCAGGACCACACATCCCAGGCCGCGCGCCAGGTCACGATCATGCACGCGCTTCACGCGCTGCAGATGCGCCTGCAACGGGCCATGCAGGGCGGGCGGCAGGACGGTGGCGCGGTCCTTGTCCCCCTTGCCCCTCCGCACGATCAGCGTGCTTCGCTCGAAGTCGAGGTCCTTGACCCGCAGCGTCAGCGCCTCCATCAACCGGAGCCCGGACCCGTACAGCAGCATCGCCACAAGCTGCTTGGCCCCACGCAATCGCTCGAGTACGGCCGCGACTTCGGTGCCGGAGAGCACCACGGGGAGGCGCGGTGGGCGATGCACGGGAGACACCTCCACCCACGACAACGGTACGCCGAGCCCGTGGTCGAAGGCGAATCGCAGCGCCGCCAACGCCTGCTGCTGCGTCCCGCCACTCACTCGACGCCGCTCAACCAGGTACGAGAGAAACTGTCGTACGGCCTCTGCGCCACCAGCCGCGGGTGCACGCGCCTTCCGGAACGCGAGAAAGCGCCGTAGCCAGCCCAGATACGCCTCCTCGGTACGCGCACTGTAGTGCCGCAGCCGCAGCGCGCTTCGTGTGGCCGCCAACCATTCCGACGGGGTCTTCGCACGCCCCGGCTGCACGCACTCCCTCGCCGCCGCATGCATCGCCGTACCCGACGGCGGCGCGAGGGAGGCGGCACCCTCTTGGCGGCGCTCAGGTGGGTCGGGCGATTCGACCCGTTGTTGCCACCGCTTTGCTGGAGTCATGGCACGAACGCTGGCCACTGGCCCAAGCGACGGCCTCACCATTTCCCTGCATCCCGGACCATTCTCGCGCACGCGATGTGGCGCGCCTCGTCGGATTCATGGGAACACTGGTCGACGGAAGGCTCTCGCCCCCGTGTCGAATCCGGATCGTTGGTCACTGGGCGACCGGCCGAACACGTCCTGTTCGAGACGAGGCGATGGCGCCTCCCCGGAATTCTCGATGCGCTGAGGAGAAGGGGACGACCTGCGTCCGGCCGCCACCCCCTCTCGTCTTCCCGTCTTCCCGTCTTCCAGGCCTTAGTGCCGAAACATCCGCTGCCCCGTGAAGACCATCGCGATCCCCTTTTCGTCGGCTGCTGCAATCACCTCGGCGTCGCGCACCGAACCCCCCGGCTGCACGATCGCCGTCACCCCGGCTTCGGCCACCTGGTCGATCGAGTCGCGGAAGGGGAAGAAGGCGTCGGAGCCCAGGGCGCACCCCTCGGTGGCGTGGCCGATGGTGCGCGCCTTGTGGACCGCCATGAACGAGGCATCGACGCGCGACATCTGGCCGGCGCCGATCCCGATCGTGGCGCCGTCACGGGCGAGGACGATCGCGTTCGACTTGACCGAACTCACCGAACGCCACGCGAACAGGAGGTCGGTCTGTTCCTTCTCGGTCGGCGCACGCTTGGTGACGACCTTCCATTCGCCGTCGCCTAACGACGTCGGCGGGCGGTCCTGCAGCAGGAAGCCGCCGCGCACCCGCTTGAAGTCGAGCGCCCCGGGGCGCCACGTCGCCGTCCCTTCGAGCACGCGCAGGTTCTTCTTGCGCCCGAGGATCTCCACCGCCTCCTCGCTGAACGACGGGGCCACGATGCACTCCACGAAGAGCGAGGCGATGGCTTCGGCCGTTTCACCGTCCACCGGCACGGTGAACGAGATCACGCTCCCGAATGCTGAGACCGGGTCGCAGGCGAGCGCCTTCTTGTAGGCCTCGAGCGCACTCGTCCCGGTGGCCAGCCCGCACGGCGTGGTGTGCTTGATGATCGCACACGCCGGCTCGCCGGCGAACGGGTCGGTCGCCAGCAGCGCCCCCTCGAGATCGAGGAAGTTGTTGAACGAGAGTTCCTTTCCCCCCTTCTGCACGAGCCCGGAGAGTCCTTCACCAGCGCGCTCGAGATAGAAGGCCGCTTCCTGCCCGGGATTCTCGCCGTAGCGCAGCGACTGTCCGCGCGTGAGGGCGACGGGAATGGTGTCGGGAAAGCGGTCGCCGCGTTGCTGGGCGAACCAGGTGGTGATGGCCGCGTCGTACGCGGCGGTGTGCGCGTAGACCTTCTCCGCCAGCCGGCGGCGCAGCGTCGGGTCATCGTCGCCAGACGCAATCGCGGTGAGCACCGGTGCATAATCGGCAGGGTCGACCACGACCCAGACGGCGGCGAAGTTCTTGGCGGCCGAACGCAGCATCGACGGTCCGCCGATGTCGATGTTCTCGATGACCTCCTCGGGATGCACGCCGGGCTTTGCCGCCGTCTCGCGGAAGGGATAGAGGTTCACGCAGACGAGGTCGATCGGGCTGATCTTATGCTCGGCGATCGCCGCCATGTGCTCGGGGAGGTCGCGCCGGGCCAGGAGCCCGCCGTGCACCGCCGGGTGCAACGTCTTGACGCGCCCGTCGAGCATCTCCGGGAACTGTGTCACATCCGACACGTCGCGGACGGTGAGCCCGGCATCGCGCAGTGCGCGGGAGGTGCCGCCGGTGGAGACCAGGTCCCACCCCGCGGCCACGAGGGCGCGGGCGAAGTCGACCAGGCCGGACTTGTCGGAGACGGAGAGCAGGGCGGTAGGCATGGGAGAAACGACGGGAGAGTCGTGGATGAAATCAGCGTGATATGGTGCGGGCTAGCCGAGGAGGGCGTTGATCCCTTCGGCGGCCGCGCCGGGATCGGCGCGCAGGGCGAAGTGGGTGGGGGCGAGGTGGCCGGGGGCCCCGTGCACGCGCCCATCGTCACCTAACGAGATGACGCCCGCCGCCAGCTGCTGCACCACCCGCGGGTAGAGGGCGTGCTCCACCGCCAGCACGCGCCGAGCGAGCGTGACGGCGTCGTCGAACGGAAAGACCGGCACCGGCCATTGCGCGATGATCGGCCCGCGGTCGTACACCTCGTCCACGAAGTGCACCGTCGCCCCGCTGAGGCGCGCGCCGTGGGCGATGACTGCCTCGTGCACGTGGTGCCCGTACATGCCGCTCCCCCCAAAGGCGGGGAGCAGGGCGGGGTGCACATTCACGATGCGCCCGCGAAAGCTGCGCGTGACCTCGGCCGGGACCATGCGCAGGTAGCCCGCCAGGACGACGAGGTCGATGGCGTGATGCGCGAGCAGGGCGAGCATGCCGCTGGTGCGCTGCTCGCGGTCCATCGCCACGGCCGCGATACCGTGCCCCGCCGCCCGCTCGAGCGCCCCGGCCGACGGGCGGTCTGCCGCGACGAGGACGATCTCGCCCGGGCAGTCGACACCCAGCGACGTGAGGTGCGCCTGGATGGACTGGAAGTTCGACCCGCCCCCCGAGGCGAGTACCGCGATCTGCTTGCGCATGGCGCCGCATTGTACCCAGTCGGCGCCCGCGGAGTAAGGTGGCGTGTCAGCCGTCGATCGCGGCAATCCAGCGATTGATCGCCTCGGCCAGCGAATGTGCCACACCCGCATGCGTCCGCGCCCAGTGCACCTCGTTGGGTGGGGTCGCGGGCGAGGGGACGAGGATGCCGATGCCGCCCAGCTCCAGCGCCGGCTCGACGTCGCGCCGCCGATCCCCGACGAAGAGCGAGCGCTGCAGGTCGATGGCATGCTCGCGCGCGGCCTGCAGGTACATTCCCGTCCCCGGCTTGCGACAATCGCAGGCGCCGGAGACGCTGGGATGGTGCGGGCAGTGATAGGTGGCGTCGATGCGCGCCCCCGCCTCGGCCAGGAGCTGCGCCAGGCGCCGACGCGTGGCGTCGTACTGCGCCTCGGTCACCAACCCCTGCGCGATCCCGCTCTGGTTGGTGATGACGATGGCCAGCAGGTCGCGCTCGTTGAGCGCGATGATCGACGGGGCGACGTCAGGGAGGACATGCACGCGCGCCGGATCGGCGAGGTAGTGCGCGTCCTCGATAAGCGTGCCGTCGCGATCGAGGAAGGCGGCTGGACGCTTCGTCTTCATGCGAGGGACGGCGCCAGGGTCCTGAGCAGTGCCCCCCGAAAGTCGTCGTCCCGCATCGCCGGGATCGACCGCAGGTCCAGCAGCAAGCGCTCGTGCTCGATGCGCCCCACGATCGCCGCCTCCCCGTGACGCAACCGCTCGTCGAGCCGGCTGGCGCTCCCCGCCAGCGCCACCGCGGTCGACGGGATGCGCGCCGACGGAAAGGCGCCGCCGCCGACCGTGGCCTCGCTCGCCACGACGTCATGCGCGATCCCCGCGGTCGCGAGCGCCGCGCCTAACGACTCGGCCCGTTCGCGCACCGCGGAGGGCGGGGCGGTGAGCATGGCGAGCGCCGGCACCTCGCGCAACGCGCGCGCAGGGTCGCGGTACAGCGCCAGGGTCGCCTCGAGCGCGGCGAGCGTGAGCTTGTCCACGCGCATCGCGCGGCACAGCGGGTTGCGCCGACAGGCGGCGACGGCGGCGGCCGTCCCGACGATGATCCCGGCCTGCGGCCCGCCGAGCAGCTTGTCACCGCTCATGAGGGTCAGCGTCGCCCCGTCGCGCACCGCGTCCCGCGCCAGCGGTTCCCCGCGCAATCCGAATTCGCCCAGGTCGACGAGGAGCCCGCTGCCGAAGTCGTAGAGCAGCGGGATCGCCTGCTCGGCGGCGATCGGGGCGAGGTCGCGCAGCGTCGCCTCGGCGACGAAGCCGGTGATCTCGAAGTTGGAGCGGTGCACCTTGACGAGCGCCCCGCTCCGGTCGCCTAACGCCGCACGATAGTCGTCGGCGTGCGTGCGGTTGGTCGTCCCCACCTCGCGCAGGACCGCCCCGCTGCGGGCCATGATCTCGGGAACGCGGAAGCTCCCGCCGATCTCGACCAGCTCGCCGCGGGAGATCACCGCCTCGCGGTCGCGACTGAAGGTGTTGAGGGCGAGGACGAGCGCGGCCGCGCAGTTGTTCACCACGATCGCGTCTTCCGCCCCGGTGAGCTCGCGCAGGAGGGCAACGCAGTGTCCGTAGCGCGATCCCCGTGCCCCCGCCTCGATGTCGTACTCGAGGTTGCACGCACCGCTCGCGGTGCGGACGATCGCGTCGAGGGCGGCGGGAGCGAGTGGGGCGCGCCCGAGGTTGGTATGCAGGACGACCCCCGTCGCGTTGAAGACGGGGCGCAGCGACGGCCGTTCGAGGGCCGCCAGCGCGGCGGCCACGCGCGCATCCCACTCGGCGTCGTCGCGCGGGAGCGCGGCATGCCCGTCGCGCACGGCGGCGACCACGCGACGTGCCGCTTCGGTCACCAGTTGGCGCGGCGATGACGCACTCAGCGCCTTGACCCCGTCGCGCGCGAGCAGGGTCCCGATGGCCGGTAGCGTGCGGCGCGTGTCGGGCATGCGCCTAACGCGAGGGCGCTCGGGCCACGGCCAGCCACCGCACCCGGTCGTCGGCGATCGGCGTCACGGGCCGCCGTCCCGGTGATGCTGGTTGCGGGCGCATCGCGGTCGACGCGCCGGCGGAGGCATCGCGCCCGGTGGCGCTCGTGTCTCGGCCGGTCGTGTCGCGTCGCGCGCTGCTGTCACGCGCGGCGCTCGTGTCGCGCCGGGCGCGCGAGGAGTCCTTCGCGGTCGAGTCGGCCGCCTTTCGGGGCTTGGGGGTGTTGAAGACGCGTTCACTCGTTCGCGTGCGCTTGAGCAGCGTGCGCATGTCGATCGCCCGCAGTCGGTAGCTGGTCGACGGCTGCAGCGGCGTCGCCAGGCGCAAGATGATCTCGTTGACCGGGGCCGGAATGCTCGGCTTGGGTGGCGGCTCCTTCCTGGCCGTGTCGCGCCCCGTCAGGCGCGCGACGACCGAGTCCACGGAACGCCGAGTCGGCGGGGGGAGGGCGCGGCGCGTCGTCGGGGGGGGGGCGGGGCGGGGCGCGCGGGCCGTATCGCCCTTGGCGCTGTCGGCCTTTGCACTGTCGGCCTTGGCCGCCTTCTGGACCGAGTCCTGGATCGCCTTGGTGCGCAGCGAGTCCTCACGGCGCGCATCGTCGGCGCGGCGCGACAGGGCGCGCGCGATGCGCACCAGGGTCGAGTCCTTGGCTCGGAGCGTGAAGTGCGTCGTGTCGATCACGAACGTCGTGTCGAGGGCGCGATCCATCTGGACGCGCAGCGTGAGCGAATCGACGATGGTGACCGTCTGGATGCCGGCGCCGATGGTGTCGTGCACGAACGTCAGGATCTCGCGCCGCAGCGAGTCGGCGAGCGTGACCGTCATCGTGTCGTACAGTTCGCGCGGATCGAGGTAACGGTTCTTGTTCTGGTCCACCGAGGCGCGCAGGACGTAGCGGCCCGCGGGGACGTTGCCGAGGTCGAAGCGCCCCATCGAGTCGGCCTGTGCGATGTAGCGCGTGGAATCGCGGTCGGTGGGGAGGGGGAAGGCCTCGATGAACGCTTGTGGCGCGACCTTTTCCGCCATCCAGTCGAAGACGATCCCGCGCAGGTTCCCCCGTGCGATCGTGGCCCCTGTGGAGAAGACGATCACCGACCCGGTCGAGTCGACGTTTCCTTCCAGGTCCGCGAGCCCGCTGAGCATGCGCACGCGATAGGTGGTGTTGGGGCGGAAGCCACCCTTGGGGCTCACGGAAATCGTCGTCCGTCGCCACGACACGTTAGGCGCCCCGTGGCTCGGCGAGATGAGGAAGAGCGCCCCGAGGTCGGCCGCGCCGACCGGACGCTCGCTCACCACCTTGTCGAAGCTGTACGTCACCCCCCCGGCGCGCACGTTCACCGCATTGGTGTCGGGGCGTGCACGCAGGACCTTGGGGGGATCGTACGTTTCCGGCCCTCCCGGGGGGATGCTGGCCGACGCGCAGCTCCACGCGGCGGCCACCACGGCGAGGCGGGCTAGTGGCCGCACAGCGCGGCTACCTTGGCGGCGAGCTGCTCGCGCCGCGCCGTCCATTCCTGTTCCTTGCGACGCTCCGTCTCCACCACGTCGGGCTTGGCACGGGCGATGAAGTTCTCGTTCTGCAGCCGGCCGCGCAGTCCCGTGAGCTGCTTCTCCAGCCCTTCCAGCTCTCCCTTGAGTCGCGCGCATTCCTTGTCGAGGTCGATGGCTCCCGCCAGTGGGAGCACGATCTCTGTACCATCGGAGAGCACCTGATGTGCCGCCGCCCCGCTCGGCGCGGCGTCGGCGCGGGTCAGGGCGCACCGCGTGAGGCGCTCGATCAACGCCCCTTCACCGGCGTAGATCGCCTGTGAGGCGGGGGCCGGGATGACGATCCCCGACAGCTGCTTGCCGGGGGTGATCCCGTACTCGCCACGCAGCTGCCGGATGGCCGACACCGCCTCGATGACACGGGCGAACTCGTCGGGACGCCCGGGGTAGTTTCGCCGAGTCGGCCAGCTTGCCGTCGCGACGAAGGTCCCGTCGACGTGCACGGGGAGCTTCTGCCACAGCGCCTCGGTCACGAACGGGACGATCGGGTGCAGCAGTCGCAGCGCCTGGTCGAAGGCATACACCAGCACCGCGCGCGCCACGTTGCGATCGTCGCCCGGCGTGGAGAGGCGCCCCTTCACCGACTCGAGGTACCAGTCGGCGAGTTCGTTCCAGACGAAGTTGCGCGCCGCCTCGGTGTACTCGTTGAGGCGGAGCCCGGCGTAGCGCTCCTCGTCGCGCCACCGGGTCCCGTTAGGCCGCGTGGGACCAAGCGCGGTGTTGCAGGCCTCGATCGCCGCGTTCAGGCGCCCGAGGATCCACGCGTCGGCCCGCGTGAAGTCGTTCACCGGGATGTTGTCCAGCGCCAGCACATGGTCGTCGCCGACGTTGGTGAGCAGGAAGCGTCCGATGTTCCACAGCTTGGTGACGAAGTTGCGCCCCGGGGCAAACGAGCGCTCCAGGTCCTTCGGGTCGAGGATCGTGTCGGCCCCGAGTCCCATGCCGGCGACCACGGTGTAGCGCAGCGCGTCGGCGCCGTAGAGTCCGACCACGTCGAGGGGATCGATCCCGTTCCCCAGCGACTTGGACATCTTCACGTGGTTGGTGTCGCGCACCGTCCCATGCAGGTAGACCGTGTGGAACGGCGCCTCGCCCATGAAGGCAAAGCCGGTCATGATCATGCGCGCCACCCAGAAGAAGAGGATCTCCGGGGCGGTGACCAGCAGGTCGGTGGGGTAGAACGCCTTGAGGTCGGCGGTGTCGTCGGGCCAGCCTAACGTGGAGAATGGCCACAGCCCGGACGAGAACCAGGTGTCGAGCACGTCCTCGTCCTGCCGCACCGCCCCCGAACAGGCGGGGCAGTGCTGCACGTCCTCGCGCGACGCCGTCACCTTGCCGCAGGCGTCGCAGTACCAGACCGGGACGCGATGCCCCCACCAGAGCTGGCGCGAGATGTTCCAGTCGCGGATCCCCTCCAGCCAGTTGATATAGACCGCCTCCCATCGCTCGGGGAGGATGCGGATCTCCTTCTCGCGCACCGCTCGCAGCGCCGGCTCGGCGAGCGGCTTCATCTTCACGAACCACTGCTCCGACAGGCGCGGCTCCACCACGGTGTCGCAGCGATAGCAGCGGCGGATGGAGTGCGCGTGCGGCTCGATCTTCTCGAGGCGCCCCAGCGCCTGCAGCCGCTTCACGATCTCCTCGCGCGCGGCAAACCGGTCCATCCCGGTCATGTCCTCGGGGACGCGACCGCCCGCATCCATCACCTCACGCAACTCACCCGTGGGGGTGAGGATCACCGGCATCGCCAGGTTATGGCGCTGCCCGACGTCGAAGTCGTTGGCGTCGTGCGCCGGCGTGATCTTCACCGCCCCCGAGCCGAAGGCCGGATCGGTGTAGTCGTCGGCAATGATCGGGATCTCCATGTTCGCGATCGGGAGCATCACCGTGCGCCCGATGAGATCCTGATAGCGTTCATCGTTCGGGTTCACCGCCACCGCCACGTCGCCCAGCATCGTCTCGGGGCGCGTGGTGGCCACGACGATGTAACGTCGCTCCTCGCTCGCATTCACCTGCGTGATGGGATAGCTGATGTGGTACAGCTTCCCGTTCGCGTCATGATGCTCCGCCTCTTCATCCGACAGCGACGTGAGGCATCGGGGGCACCAATGAATGACGCGGTGGCCGCGGTAGATGAGCCCGCGCTCGAACAGGCGCACGAACGCCTCGCGCACGGCGCGCGACAGCGCCGGGGAGAGCGTGTACGCGGTGCGTGTCCAGTCGGCCGACGCCCCGATGGCGCGCAGCTGCGAGAGGATCGTCCCCCCCGTCTCGTTCACGTGCTGCGCCGTGCGCGCCACGAAGGCCTCACGCCCCAGGTCGAAGCGCGTCTTCCCCTCCTTGGCAAGCGCCTTCTCCACCACGTTCTGCGTGGCGATGCCGGCGTGGTCGGTCCCGGGGACCCAGAGCGCCTCGTCGCCGCTCATGCGGCGCCAGCGGATCACCACGTCCTGCACCGTGTTGTTGAGCCCGTGCCCCATGTGGAGCACCGCGGTCACGTTAGGCGGCGGGATGACGATGGTATACGGATCACGATCGCCCGCGGCGCGGCGGGAACGATCGGCATGGGCGGTAAAGACTCCCGCCTCCTGCCAGCGCGCGTACAGGTCGCGCTCGGTGGCGGCGTGGTCGTATTGCGGGGGAAGTTCGGAGGTCGACATGGCGCGAAATCTAACGTGGAAGCAGCAAGGGCCGCCCACCCGGGGCGGCCCTTCGCGAACGGCGTGCGCGGGAACCCCTACGGCGCGTCTGACCCCGTGCGGGCGCCGGCGCGTACCGCCCCACGCCCCGCGTCACGGACCGCGACATCGACGACCACCCGCTCCACCCCTTCCACTCGGCTGGCGACCCGGCGCGCGATGCGAAGTTCGCGCTCCGTGCGCACCCGGCCGGTCAGCTCGAGCACACCGTCGTCGTCGACGGCGATCTCCAGCGCCCGCTGTCGCAGCACCGCGTGGCGCCTAAAGGCGGCGAGCACCGCCTCCTCGATCGCCTCCGGCGACTCCGGGTCGACGATGTCGTCCTCCGCGTCCTCGTCGTCCTCGTCCGGAAACGCGTCGTCACCGACGTGCGCCCGCGCGGGCGGCGCCGACTCCTCGTCGTCGTCATCCAGTCCGGCCGCGGCGCGCTCCACGTCGTCCACCTCGTACTCATCCAGATCGCGCGCCCGCTGCCGCCGGCGCTTCTTGGCCGCTACCGGTCGGCGCTCGGCGGGCACGGTGCCGAGCAGGGCACCGATGATCTGCTCGATCCCCACCGCATCGATGACCGCACCCAGCGCCCCCGAGGGGAGCGCCCCGCGCACGAGCTTGAGCAATGGCGCGCGCTGCTTGCCCAGCAGGCGACGCATGCCGCGCCACCCGCCCATGCGCTGCGCCACGACCGCCCCCGCCAGCAGGCCCGCGACCACACCCGCCGCGACCAGCAGCGTGTGCCCCGAATCCGATTCGTCCTCGATGTATCGCGCCATGCGCACCGGAGAAAGCGTGGGGAGCGAGCGCGGTCGCCCCGTAGCATCAACTCGCTGTCGTACGATAACTTGCGCGTCGTGAATATGCGATCCGCGCCCCCGGACCCCCCACCCGCCAACGCCACGAAACTCATCCCGTGGCTCGTGTTGGCGCTCGCCATCGCGGCGGGGGTGATGCTGGCCTTCCGCTACGGCTCGCGTGTCACGCCGCTCATCGACGGTATCCGTTAGGCTCCTCGCGTGGGGCCGGCGCGGATGCTCCCGCGCCCCCACCGCCTCGCACCGGCTCGACTCCACCCCTGTCCCGTCCCACCCGACATGTCTGCACCGCTGACCCTCACGCTCCCCAACGGCGATACTCGCCAGGTCGATGCCGGCACGCTGCCGCGCGAGGTGGTCGCCTCGATCGGCCCGCGACTGCTCAACGCAGCGATCGCGGTCACCGTGGACGGTGAGGTGCAGGACCTCATGACGCCGCTCCGCCGGGGCGGGGCGTTCAAGGTGCTGACGGACAAGGACGCCGAGTCGCTGGCCGTGCTCCGCCACTCGGGGGCGCACATCCTGGCCACCGCGGTGCGCCGCCTGCGCCCCGACGCCAAGATCGGCTTCGGCCCCGCCATCGATGACGGCTTCTACTACGACTTCGAGGTCGAGAAGCCCTTCACCCCCGAGGACCTCGAGTCGTTCGAGGCGGAGATGAAGAAGGTCATCGCCGAGAAGTACCCGTTCCAGCGCGAGGAGGTGGACCGCGACGAGGCCAACGTGCGCTTCGCCGACGACCCGCTCAAGCTCGAGCGCATCGCCGACCTCCCCGCGGGGGAGATCATCTCGACGTACACCGATGGTCCGTTCATCGACCTGTGCCGCGGCCCGCACGTCCCCGACACGTCGTACCTCAAGCACTTCAAGCTCCTGCACACCGCCGGGGCGTACTGGCGTGGCGACGAGCGCCGCCAGATGCTGCAGCGCATCTACGCCACGGCCTTCTGGAAGAAGGAAGACCTCGAGCAGCACCTCTTCCGCATCGAGGAGGCCAAGCGCCGCGACCATCGCGTGGTGGGCAAGGCGCTCGACCTCTTCATGTTCCACCCGTACGCGCCGGGCGCCGCCTTCTGGACCGAGCGCGGGACGACGATCGTCAACACGATCAACGACTTCCTTCGCGAGCTGCAACGCGACGACTACAAGGAAGTGCGCACGCCGCTGCTCTTCAACAAGGCGCTATGGGAGCAGTCGGGCCACTGGGGGAAGTATCGCGAGAACATGTTCCTCGTGCTCAACTCCGAGACGGAGGAGCACGACATGTCGCTCAAGCCGATGAACTGCCCCTCGCATTACCTCCTGTTCAACGCCAAGAAGCACTCGTACCGCGAACTCCCGCTGCGCTACAACACGTACGACGTGCTGCACCGCAACGAGATCACCGGCGCCCTCTCCGGGCTCACCCGCGTGCGCCAGTTCCAGCAGGACGACTGCCACATCTTCCTGATGGAGTCGCAGATCGCCGAAGAAGTGCATCGCCTGATGCAGTTCATCCTCGGCTACTATCGCACCTTCGGGCTCACGGCGACGGTGAAGTTCGCCACGCGCCCGCCGACGCGCGTGGGAACCGACGAGATGTGGGACCGCGCCGAGGCGGCGCTCAAGGCCGCGCTCGAGGCGACGGGGATGGCGTACGAACTCAAGCCGGGCGACGGCGCCTTCTACGGCCCCAAGATCGACTTCGACGTCACCGACTCGTTAGGGCGCGCCTGGCAGCTCGGCACCATCCAGCTCGACTACGCCGCCCCGGAACGGTTCGACATGAGCTACACCGGCGAGGACAACACCACGCATCGCCCGGTGGTCATCCATCGCGCCGTGTCGGGGTCGTTCGAACGCTTCATGGCGATCCTGATCGAGCACTTCGCCGGCGCCTTCCCGGTCTGGCTCGCCCCGGAGCAGGTGCGCATCCTCCCCATCACCGACGACCTCGCCCCGCAGGCCGAGCAGGTGACGAAGCAGCTGCGCGCCGCCGGCATCCGCGCCACCATGGATGCGCATAACGACACGCTCAACTACCGCATCCGCGAGGCCGAGTTGCAGAAGGTCCCGTACATGGCGGTGCTGGGCAAGCGCGAGGCGGAGCAGGGGACGCTGGCGGTGCGCATGCGCGGGCAGGGGAAGAAGCAGGACATCGTCCCGGTCGACGAGTTCGTGGCCCGCGTGCAGGAGCAGATCCGCACGCGCGCGCTCGACCTCGTCTAGCCGATGGTCGGTACGCGCGGTTCCCTGCTGCGTGTACTTGGCGTCGGCTTCGGCATCGCGGTGGCGGTCGGCGGAGGGGTCGGGGTCGGCATCCTCCGTACCCCTGGCGCTATCGCCGAGGCGCTCCCGCATCCGGGGCTCATCCTCCTCGTCTGGGTGTTAGGCGGGGCCTACGCGCTGTTGCAGGCCAACAACCTGTCGGAGTTGGCGGCGGCCCACCCGCGATCGGGGGGGCCGTACGTCTTTGCGCGGCGCGCCTTCGGTCCCTACGGGGGATTCGTCGTCGGCTGGGCCGACTGGCTCTCGCTGGTGGTCGCGACGGCGTATCTCCCGCTGGCGCTGGGCGAATTCGTCGCCCGCCTCGTGCCCGCTTGGCTGGGGTTCGAGCCGCTCATTGCCTTTCTCGCCCTGGCGACGTTGCTCGGCGTGCAGATGCGCGGGGTGAAGGCGGGGAGTCGCGTGCAGGAAGTCGTCGCCCTGCTCAAGGCGCTCGCCCTCCTCGCCTTCGTGGCCCTCTGCTTCGTGGCGGCTCCGGCCGCGCGCGAGGTGGCGGCACCGGCGGCCGCGCTTGTCCCGCAACGACCGGTCACGGTGCTCGCCTTCGCAGGCGCCTTGCAGCTGGTCATCGGCGCCTATGGCGGCTGGTACGCCGCCGCCTTCTTCGGGGAGGAGCAGAAGGATCCGGGACGCGCCGTCCCGCGGGCGCTCCTCAGCTCCGTGCTCGTCATGCTCGTCCTGTACGTGTCGGTCAACCTCGCCTACCTGCGCATCCTCCCGATGGGGGAGTTCATGGCGAGCAAGCTCCCCGCCGCCAGCGCCATGCAGCGGGTCTTTGGTGGTGCGAGCGACCAGGTGGTGACCGCGCTGTCGGTCCTCCTCATGATCGGGATCGTCAACGCGCTGGTGATGATCGCCCCGCGTGCCCTCTACGCCCTGGCGTGCGACGGGCTCTTCGTGCGCCAGGCGGTGTCGGTGAACACGGGGGGGACCCCCGTGGGGGCCACGATCGTGACCGTGGCGGTCGCCGTCGCCCTCGCCGCGACGGGG
>ERZ795061.2823-NODE-2823-length-15627-cov-4.581942_pt1 | contig 15627 bp, 14 predicted proteins | sample MGYA00375145_ERZ795061 | MGnify/ENA primary metagenome ERZ795061 (study PRJEB30190, sample SAMN05720144) | anaerobic digester metagenome | isolation source: active sludge of municipal wastewater-treating anaerobic digesters | place: USA | collected 2014-12-22 ... | reverse complement strand
GGCCGGGTGGGGCGTGTACACCTTTCTTCTGAAATCGAAGGAAGAGAGCGTCATTACCTACAGCACCAGCGATGCGCGCAATCTCAAGGGCGAGTTCACCATCGCGCTGGACAGCTGGATCGGCTATTTCCCGTTCACCTCGCCCGTCTTCGGGCAGCTCATGCGCGACGACGGATACCGCGTCAAGATCATCGACGACAAGGCCGATTACCCGGGACGGATGAAGCGCCTCCGCGCGGGCGATGTCGATTTCGCCGTGTGCACGGTCGATTCCTATCTGCTCAACGGCGCATCGCAGAAGTTCCCCGGCGCGATCGTGGCGGTCATCGACGAGTCCAAGGGCGGCGACGCCCTGGTCGCGTGGAAGGACCGCATCGCGAACATCGACGAGCTCAAGCGGAAGGCCGAGTACGCCATCGCCTTCACGCCGGCCTCCCCGAGCGAGCACCTGCTTCGGGCCGTGCGCGCGCATTTCGACGCGCCGGCGCTCCTTGAGAAGCGGCACCGCGTGGAGGTGGACGGCGCGGAGGAGGCGTTCAAGCGCCTGATGGCAAAAAAGGTGGACGCCGCCGCGCTCTGGGAGCCGCACGTGAGCGAGGCGCTGGCCGCGCCCGGGATCGTGAAGCTCATCGGCTCGGACGACATGGAGCGGCTCATCGTGGACATTCTTCTGGTGAACCGCCGCTTCGCCGAGAACAATCCGGACATGGTGAAGCTTTTTCTGAAGAACTACTTCGAGACGCTGCGGATCTATCAGGCCGCGCCGGGCAAGCTTTCGGAGAACATCACCGGGCAGCTCAAGCTTTCCGCCGCGCAGGTGGCGGCCATGCTTCGCGGGGTGCGCTGGATCAACTACGCGGGCAATGCGCAGTGGTTCGGAATCGGGGCGCGCGAGACGCACCGGCGCCCGGAGCTGGTTGAGTCGATCCACGCGACGGTGGGCATCCTCACGCACAGCGGCGACATCACGTCCGATCCGCTTCCGGACCGCGATCCGTACACCATCATCAATTCCGCCTTTCTCCGCGACCTGCCGTCGTTCTCCCCGTCGCTCGCCGCGGTGCGCTACGAGGAGCGCGGGAACACGCTCATTCGGAAATTCAGCCGCCTCTCGCAGGGCGACTGGAACTCGCTGGGCACCGTGGGTTCGCTCAAGCTCCGGCCGGTGTCCTTTCGCAGCGGCACCGAGGAGATCGACGAAAGCGGCCGGGAGGAGGTGGGGCAGATCGTCGAGAGCATCCGGCACTATCCCAACTTTCGCATCCTCATCAAGGGGCATTCGGGGCGCCGGGGCGATCCCGAGGCCAACCGGGAGCTTTCACTGAGACGCGCGAAGGCGGTGATGGACGAGCTGGTGGACACCTATCACATCGACCCCAACCGGATTCGCATCGCCGGCGCGGGATCCGCAGAGCCGCTGCCGCGGCAGGACGGCGAAAGCGATGCGAGCTATGACGCCCGTCTTAAGCGCGTGGAGATCGTGTTCCTGTCGAAGAAGTAGGTGCGGGTGGCGCGGCGGTGTTTGGTTTTATGATTGCTCCGTCGCGATTGCGCCTCGTATTTACGTGAAACCCTGTTTCGTGCCATCTCAAGCGGTTGTATCATTGGAACCATGATGAAACTACTGAAACGACTTCTCCCCGCAATCGCGCTCGGCGCCGCCGCCTTCTTCGCCTTTTTCTGGCTGTTCGAGGCGGGCGCGCTGGTGTCGCTCCTCTTTGGCGTCGGCGGTTTTTTCGGCGGCTATCTGTTGTTGGCGCCGCGCACCATCGATCCCGAGTTCGCCGAGCTCGAGCGCGTCTACGGCATCACCCCCTCGATGATCAAGAAGACCGTCGCGGAGGGGAGCACAAAGGTCAAGAAGATGCGCGCCCTGCTCGGGAAGGTGGACGACGCCGATGTCCGGGGGACGATCGGCGCGATCATCGAGCACACCGAGCACATCTTCCTGGACCTCAAGAAGGACCCCAAGGACATCAAGGCGGCGCGGCAGTTTCTCGCGTATTACCTCGACGCGACCATCAACATCATCGAGAAGTACATCGCCCTCTCGCACATGCGCTCCAGCGGCGATCGCGAGAAGACCATCGGCAAGGTGCGCGATCTTCTGCAGTCGGTCGAGGCGGCCTTCCGCAAGCAGCTCGACCAGCTCTATAACGACGACTTCCTCGATCTCGACGCGGAGATCACCGTCCTGGAGAACGTGATCCGGCAGGACGGGCTCGCCGATCCGAAGCGGACGTCGGCGGGCGGGACGAAATAGGGAGCATCGACATTGGGTGCGCGACATCGACCGGGGCCTGTCATATGAACACGACCGAGTATTCGGCGCGCGAGCTTCTAGAGATCCGCGGGAGCGTGTATTATACGCTCATCTCGCTTGCGATCGGCGTTATCTCCATATCGTTTCAGCTCTCCGCGCAGGTGCCGTTGCGCAATACCATCATGACTATTGCCCTGTCGATGTGTATCATTACGATGGGCCTGCTGATACGGCGCGGATTGCGCAAACGTACTCGGGTCATCCATTATAAATGGATAGCGGCCACCGTCAGCATCACCGGGACCATGGGGACCAAATTCACCTATGCGCAGAACATGGACTGGACCTTCGCGGCGCAATCGTATCATCTCGTGGGAATCACCATCGCGTTGCTCATCCTCTTGCAGTTTTTATACGATCGGAACATCTATCGTGTGTTTTCCGTCGCGGTGTTCGTCTCCTGGATCGTTTTTCTGCTCATGGCGTCGCACAATGGCGTCGTGTTTCATCCCCGGGTCGTGGGGCCCGACGGCGGTTTTCTGCACACCGACATGCAGCTGCACCGGGAGGTCTATTTTTTCATGATGATGCTCGCAGTGGCGTTCATCTCGTATCAGAATATACCGAACCTCGAACTCATGGTGCGCATTCGGACAGCCGAACTGCAAAAAGCGCGGGACATGCTCTGGGGTGAGATGCAGCTCGCAAAGAAGATCCAGACCACCCTGTTGCCGGAACGACCCGAGCTCAGCGGGTATGAGATCACCGCATATATGGAGCCGGCCGCGGAGGTTGGCGGGGATTACTACGACGTCATCAGTGTCGGCGGAAACGACTGGATCGTTATCGGCGATGTTTCGGGGCATGGGGTTCCGGCGGGCCTCATTATGATGATGGTGCAGACCTCGATTCATGTGGCGCTTGACCAGAACCGGGACCTCGATCCCTCCGGGTTGTTGACGGTGATTAATCGGACCATAACGGAAAACGTCAGGAAGCTCAATGACGACAAGTACATGACCATAACCGTGCTCGCCGCGCACAAGGACGGGCGCTTCGTGTTCGCCGGATTGCATCAGGACATTCTGGTATATCGCGCCTCGTCGGCCGCGGTGGAGGTCATTGAAACAGACGGGGTCTGGATCGGGCTCATGGAGGATATCAGCGGAATGATCGGCAACAAATCGTTCACGCTTGATTCCGGCGATGTGTTGCTGGTGTATACCGACGGCATCACCGAGGCATGGAGCCGAGGGAGCCGTCCCGGGACCCGCACGCCGGAGCGTGACATGTTCGGGGCCCACCGGCTCAGCGAAACGCTCGCCGCGCTGGGTGCACGCCCGACCGAGGAGATCCGCGACGGCATCCTCCAGTCGCTCCGTCAATTCGAATGCATGGATGATGTGACCATGGTTGTCATTCGTCGAGTGTAGCCGTATTACGCCCCTGATCCCCTGACGCGAAACGGCCGCGGTCTCCCGCGGCCGAATCATACATGATGCTGTGATTGTGCCGTGACTACGAGACGCTCGTTTTCGTCTCCATTTGTCTTGACATGGTCTCCGTCTGTCATTATTATGACAGTAGGCGATAGTGGAGGCACTATGCAGTATCTCAAGTTTACCGATTTCCGCAACCGCTCCAAGGAGTACTTTGACAAAGTGGAACGTGGGAGTTCTTTTATAATCATTCGCAAGGGGAAACCCGTTGCGAAAATTGTTCCCTTTGGCGAAACGGGCGCCGCTTGGAAGCGAGAGCCGAAACGTATCACCCTCAAGACCGGAACCACTACCCTCGACTATATCATGCATGAGCGAAATGAGCGATGAGGCTTTATATCGACACCTCGGCCCTGCTTAAGCGGTATGTCAGCGAGGAAGGGTCGGATCGCTTGGACGCCATCATGGGCACGGCTGATGAGATCGTCGTATCGGCGATAACGGAACTCGAACTGTGCTCCGCGCTCCGGCGACTTCTTGCCAACCGTGTCGTGAATGCGGACGGCTATCGGACGGTGTTAAACGAGTTCGGGACAGATTATCCTTCATTCGTCTGCGTGCCATTTGATGATGTTGTCGCAGATAATGCAAAGGCGCTCATTGATGCGCATCAGCTGCGGACGCTCGACTCCATTCAACTCGGCGCCGCGCTTGCCGTGAGGGACGAGATAGATTGTTTTGTCGCATGCGATGCAAAACTCGCAACGGCGGCGAGAAAGGCGGGATTGAAGGTCTTCAATCCGCTCTCATGATGGGCATCGCTGGACCCTCTTCGTGCTGATCGTTTGGCGTGGATCCCCTGACGCGAAACGGCCGCGATCTCCCGCGGCCGAATCATACATGATGCTGTGATTGTGCCGTGACTACGAGACGCTCGTTTTCGTCTCCATTCGCGCGTCCACATAGCCCTGGTTGAGCGCCTCGAAGTCCAGCACGGTGAAGAAATCCGCGCATTGGAAGGTGCTCCTCTCGACGCATCGGTCGCGCTATGAGCATTTCCTCGAGCTCCGCATGGAGCTCGCCCCCTATGAGGCGACCATTCTCGAGATGATCGGCGGCGCGCGAACGAAAAAATGGAAGGGCGCACGGCCCTTCCATGGTGATGAGAGTAGAATGCGTGGAAAATGATCAGAGCGGAATATATCCCGCGGACTTCACCAGCTCCTGTCCCTTTTTGCCCAGCAGGAATTTCACAAACGCCTTCGCCTGCGGGGTGTATTTGTTTTCGTTCACGTACATGTACAGCTCGCGGGCGATCGGGTAGCGGTTCTTCTTCGCCTTCGCGTTTTTCAGCGTGGGCTCGATCCCATTCACCTTCACCGCTTTAATGCTGTTGTTGAGATAGCCGAACCCGATATAGCCGATGGCCTTCTCATTGTTGGCCACGGTGGCGACCACCGCGCCGTTCGAGGCCTGCAGAAGCGCGTCCTTGCGGACATTGGTCTTCTTGAGCACGTCCTCGTACCAGAACTCGTAGGTGCCGGAGCTCGTATCGCGCGAAATGACCACGATGCGCATGTCCGGGCCCCCCACCTCTTTCCAGTTTTTGATGGTGCCTTCGTAGATGCCTTTAAGCTGGTCCTTGGTGAGGCTCGCAACCGGGTTCTTCGGGTGAACGACCGGGACGATCATGTCCCAGGCGACCACGATCTCCTTGATGCGGAGCTTCTTTTCCTTCGCCTTGGCGAGCTCTTCCTTCTTCATTGCGCGCGACGAGTTCGCGATGTCGCAGGTGCCGTCCATGATCGCCTTGATGCCGTTCCCGGATCCGCTGCCGTCCACCGAGATGGCGACCTTCTTCGCGACCGACTCCGGATACGCCTCGATCGCCTTTTGGGTGATCGGGAGCACGGTGGTGGAGCCTTTAATGATGATCTTCGCGCTGTCGGCGCTCACGATCGACGAGTACGTCATGGCTGCCGCGAGTGTCGCGATCGCGGCGATGCTGCTGAGTAAAAAGCTTTTACGCATGGGCTGTATGCCTCCTGAGTGATGATGAATCAAATGTGCTTGGTCGGAAAATGGAAACCGCGGGTGAATGAACGATAATGGTTTTGTAAATATTTTGTTAACCTGGGGGGTTTTTTTATCGGGACGCCCCGTGTCGCGCCAAGAAATAATTAACGGAAAATAAACATTTCACTGATGATTACTTAATCCTCGCCGCGCTTATTGTTTTAGAAAAATAACGGCGGATCGGAGTGAAGCGATTCCATTCGTTCGTTATTCATCAATCATCAAACAAGGAGACAAGTAGAATGATGAAACGCAAGTCGCTCTTTTTTTCGGCTGTGCTTCTGTTGGCCGCCATCGTGGGCGTCATGTCGGTGACAGACGCCTTCGCAGTCGTGCGCAAGCAGAACCAGCGCACCATGGAAAAGTTGTCGCTCAACGTAGTCCCCGCCAAGGACGTGACGCTCTTTCTCAAGGGAGCCAATCGGTACGAGCACTGGAACCGCGCGGACACCGAATGGAACAAGGGGGAAAATGCCTACAAGAACCAGGCCGGCGGAACGGTCGAGTGGGAGTACGAGGTCGGCGGAAGCTACAACTTGAAGCTGTCCGATGATTTCTCGCTGGGCCTTGGTGCGTATTGGTATCAGGAAGTCTATCCCAGTGATCAGTATAGCGGGCCCGCGTCCGACAAGCTGGGTAATAAAGCCGGCGATCCGCCGTATCTGGATTCAATCAATTTTGACATCGCGCCCAAGTATAAACTTGGCGATGCGAGTATCTATGGGAGAGTTCGTTTCGTGAACGAAGTCTTCTGGGGTAATACTGAGGTGTGGACTAAAAGAAGTTATGCTACTTCAGCGGTAAATGACCTGAGGGGTAAGCGTGTCGGGTACGACAAGAGCGAGGAGTATGGCTGGGCCATGACGACCCGGATCCTTCTTGGCGCGGATTACAAGGTCACCAAGAAGTTCACGGTCTTCGGCGATTTCGAGGTCCGCTACGGGACCATCGAAGACAATGAGACCAAGTTTGTTCCCGGACTCGACGAGAAGGTCATCCGTACCGGACGGGGCGCCGGGTATAATCCGAAGGGCCCGGACGGAAACAGCGATACCGACCCCGACGTTTCCACCGGCATTGCGCACGGGAAGTATTTCAAGACGCACGGCCTCTGGCGCTACACCTGGCAGGTCGGCATGAAGCTGCAGCTGACCGACGCGCTCGGCATGACGCTCTCGTACTTCCAGGAGACGAACCTTAATCCGTATCACAATCCGAACGACCCGGTTGTTCAAAACAAAAAGACCGGCGCGATTAGCGATTATCGATACACGTGGAACGGCGTCCCGAACACGCAGCAGATCGTAGGACAGAACAATTATCTCTATCTCGAACTTGCCTATAAGCTCGATCTCACCAAGTAGCCGAAAACTTTCGTTGTTTCTTCATGTGCATGGGCTCCCGTATGGGGGCCCGTTTTTTCACATATGAAAAGTGTGAACTCTTCGCAAGGCATTCATTCAGTGCGGTGTTGCATCAGATTGCTTCGCTTCGCTCGCAATGACGGTGAGATTGGCATCGGGACGGTTGAATTCAATGCGAAGCCTGTCGTTCGACCGTCGTCATGAGCGCTCGCAATACGCCTATACGATCCGACCTGGGAGGGTGTTTTTGAATTGCGGAAACCGGGAGCTGGGTGTCGCTTACCGGGCCGGTTCGTAGCTTCCGATGGCCAGGCTGCCGTCGTTCATCTCCATGATGCCGAACTTATGCTTGCTGCGCTTGCCCGTGCGCTCGGCGAACACCGTCAGGAAAATGAAGGGCGAACCCTGCTCGATCCCGAAATAGGTCACGGTGGTCTTCGCCAGTTCCGGCCGCACCTCGTCGAGGAACACCTTCGCCTGGGAGGTGAGTCCCGGCGACTCCTTGACGGGGCGCTGATATGAACCGGCATGATAGAACGCGAGGTATTTCCAGCAGGCCTGATCGCCCTGGGGCAGCGCGGCGATGAAGTCCTTCACCAGCGCCATGTAGGGTTTCGCGTCAGCCGGGATGTTTCGGTTTTTCGATCCCGCAGACGTGATAATCGCGTTCTGGAGCTCGCGACTGACCTTCCGGATCTGATAATCGCGCGCGCTCGACAGGTCCACCGTCATGTTGAAGACCTCGCCCGTCGTGTTTACGTCCACCGCCTTGACCGTGAGGCTGTTGCCCGCCAGGCTGCCGGTGATGATGAACTCCGCGACGCGGAGCTTCGAGATGTCGTGATACGCCGTGCCCGAGGCCATCGCCTGTTCATGGATCTTGACGATGTCCTTCATCATGGAGTCGGCCACCACCACGACGCCCTTGGTTTTCACGAGGAGCTCGCGGACCTTCGCCTCCAGGGCCCTCGGATCGCCGCCCTCGCCCTTGAAGGGGATAACGCCCACGGCGACCTGCGCGGAGAGCAGGGAGGGGGCCGCCATGAGGAAAAACAGAATGGCGGGCAGCGTTCGTCGTATCGTTTGTTTCATGGGGGGCCTCCGTCGGTAAATCCGAGCTAACGAAATCTTCTCCCGGCAGTGTGCGGGCGGTTGTGAAATGTCCGCAACTCTTTTTCGAGGGTTGATGGCGAAAACGGGCAAACGGACCTGTTTCGCTGAAATTGACTTGCATTTTTCCGCCGTCCAGCATGGAATGAGAGCGTATGCAACCGGCTTCCGCGAGGGGCCGGTTGTTTGTTGCCCGCTCCATCGCCGTGGCGTGCCGCGCGGGACTATCACCACATTACGAGAGATAATGAAAGGAAACCACAATGCTCAAGGACAATGACGCCGTAATCGTGAGCGCCGTGCGCACGCCGCTCGGATCGTACAATGGGAGCCTGGCGGGGATCGGGGCCACCGATCTCGGCGGTATCGTGATCGCCGAGGCCGTGAAGCGCGCCGGGATCGACATGGCGCTGGTGCAGGAGATCTTTATGGGCATCGTGCTTCCGTGCGGGTACGGGCAGAACCCCGCCCGGCAGGCCGCCATCAAGGCGGGCGTTCCCATGCAATCGGCGGCGCTCAGCATAAACAAGGTGTGCGGATCGGCGCTCATGGCGGTCGTGCTCGCCTCGGAGTTGGTCAAGTCGGGATATGCAGACATCTGCGTCGCCGGCGGGATGGAGAACATGAGCGCCGCGCCGTATTTCATGCCCAAGGCCCGCTGGGGCGTTCGCATGGGTAATGCGCCCCTGATGGACCACATGGTGTACGATGGCCTGTGGGACGTCGTGAACGATCGCCACATGGGCGGATGCAATGACTTCATCTCCCGCGAGTGGAGCGTGAGCCGTGAGGACCAGGACCGCTATGCCCTGAGCTCCTACGAGCGCGCCCTGGCCGCAATCGCGAACGGACAGTTTTCCGACGAGATCGTGCCGGTGCCCCTGAAGGACCGAAAGGGCAACACCGTCCACTTTGCCGTCGACGAGTGCCCGCGTCCGACCGACTACGATGCGCTGTCGAAAATGCGCCCGGCATTCAATAAAGACGGTTTCGCGACGGCGGGCAACTCCTCGGTGATCAGCGACGGCGCGGCGGCGGTCGTGGTGATGAGCTACGCAAAGGCGAAGGAGCTCGGGGCGAAGCCGATGGTGAAAATCGTTGCTTCGGGCACGGCCGGCGCGGAGCTCGATTTCGTGCTTATCGCGCCGATATTTTCCATCCCGAAGGTGTGCGCCAAGGCGGGCATCGATGTCGCGAGAATCGACCTCCACGAGATCAACGAGGCCTTCGCGGGCTCAATGATCTCGGTGATGCGCAAGCTGGACCTCGACCGCGAGCGGGTCAACGTGCACGGCGGCGCGATCGCGCTGGGCCACCCGATCGGCGCTTCCGGCGCGCGGGTGCTCACGACGCTTGTTCACGAGATGAAGCGGCGCGGTTCGGCGCTCGGTCAGGCGTCGCTGTGCCTGGGCGGCGCGGAGGCCGTCACGATGATCGTGGAGAATATCTGATCAGCTCGACGCCCGCCTCGTCGATCATCTCCGCCGCGAGCGCATCGGCGTAGGCCTCGCGAAAGACGATCGTGCGGATGCCGCTGTTGATGAGCATCTTGGTGCAGATGGAGCACGGCTGGTGCGTTACGTAGATCGTCGCGCCGTTGATGGACACGCCGTGCAGCGCCGCCTGGATGATGGCGTTCTGCTCGGCGTGGAGCCCCCGGCACAGCTCGTGGCGCTCGCCCGAGGGGACCTTCAGCCGCTCGCGCACGCAGGTCTCGTGCGTGCAGTGCGAGATTCCCGCCGGCGGCCCGTTGTATCCGGTGGTGAGAATGCGCTTGTCCTTCACGACCACCGCGCCCACGCCGCGCCGCACGCAGGTGGTCCGCGTCGCCACGTCGTCGGCGATCTTCATGAAATAATCTTCCCAGCTCGGTCGTCTGTTCACGGCCTTCGCTCCATTTCACGCCTGATGATTGCCGCCCGACGCGGCGGTCCCGGCATGCTGGCATCAGCGCGACGCATTTGGCAAGGACTATTCGCGGTGGCGCGCGGGAAAAAATATGCTTGATTCTTTGAAAAACTATGAATAGGCTGCACGTAAGAAACTGCGAAGGGAGCGGCCACATGACCATCATCACCGACGTCCACGCACGCGAGATCCTCGATTCGCGCGGCAATCCCACCATCGAGGTCGAGGTGCAGCTTTCGTCCGGCGTTGTCGGACGGGCCGCGGTCCCCTCCGGCGCCTCGACCGGCGAGCATGAGGCCGTTGAGCTCCGCGACGGCGACACGGCGCGCTACGGCGGGAAGGGGGTGCTCAAGGCGGTCGAGAACGTGAACGACGCCATCGCGCAGGCCGTCGTCGAGATGGACGCGCTCAACCAGGTCGAGATCGACCGGATCATGATTGAGCTGGACGGGACCCCCAACAAGGCGAAGCTCGGTGCGAACGCCATCCTGGGCGTTTCCATGGCCTGCGCCCGCGCGGTCGCCGAGACCTACGGCATGCCGCTGTACCGGTATCTTGGCGGCGTGGGCGCCTGCGAGCTCCCGGTGCCCATGGCCAATATCATGAACGGCGGCGCGCATTCCGATGCGCCCATCGACCTACAGGAATACATGGTGATGCCCGTCGGCGCGACCAACTTTCATGACGGCATTCGCTGGGTGGCCGAGATATTCCAGGCGCTCAAGGGCATCCTCAAGGGCAGGGGCCTCAACACCGCCGTGGGCGACGAGGGCGGGTTCGCGCCGAATTTGTCCGACAACGAGGAGCCGCTCAAGGTGATCGTTCAGGCCATCGAGAAGGCGGGCTACCAGCCCGGCGCACAGGTGATGATCGCGCTCGATCCGGCGGCGAGCGAGTTCTACGATTCGTCCAAGGGCAAGTACGTATTCAAGAAATCCGACAAGCGGGAGCTGTCCCCCGCGCAGATGGTCGATTTCTACGCCGATCTCGTCTCGAAGTATCCGATCATCTCGATCGAGGACGGCATGGCGGAGGACGATTGGGACGGCTGGAAGCTCATGACCGAGAAGTGCGGCGACCGCATCCAGGTCGTGGGCGACGATCTCTTCGTGACCAATACCCAGCGGCTGGCGATGGGCATCGAAAAGGGTATTGCGAACTCCATCCTCATCAAGGTGAACCAGATCGGGACGCTCACCGAGACCGTCGAGGCGATCGAGATGGCGAAGCGCGCCGGGTACACCGCCGTGGTGTCGCACCGATCGGGCGAGACCGAGGACACCTTCATCGCCGACCTCGTGGTGGGGATGAATACCGGGCAGATCAAGACCGGATCGGCGTCGCGCACCGACCGCGTGGCCAAGTACAACCAGCTCATCCGCATCGAGGAGGAGCTGGGAATGATGGCGCGGTATTCTGGGAACGGGGTCTTTTACAGCATTGGAAGGTCAAAGAAATAGGACGACGCTGATTGTGGTCGCGGGCGTGCTCTTCGCGATCTATTGCCTGGTCTTCGGCGACAGCGGCATCATCACCCGCGCGCGGCTTGCTGGACGGAAGGCCGCGCTGCAGGACCGCATCGCCCGCCAGGAGGGCGAGGGGGCGCGGCTGCAGGAGCTTCTCGCGAAGTATCGACGGGGCGAGTCGCTGCGCGACGAGGCGTACCGCGCGGGCTTTATCGAGCCCGGAAGCGCGGTCCTGTTCTTCGGCGGCGCGCTGGACCGGGAGGCCCCGGAGCGCATGGCCGAGGACGCGGGGCGGAAGGAAGCGCCGGTTGACATTACGCACCTGCGGGTCTTGTGGGCCGTTATCTCGGCCGTCGTCATCATGCTTATTGTCGTAAAACAGAAAAACGAGTCCCGAACCGAGTAGTCCGTTCATTGCGTCAATGCATATAACACTCCAACAGACAGGCGCGTCCGATATTGCCGTCGTCAAGTGGCAGCTGGGAAGCGATTCCGTTTCCATACGCGCGATAATCGAGCGCTGCGAATACGGCCATCCGCGCATCGTGCTGCTCGATCCGCTCGGCGGGGCGGGCCCCGACGCGTTCAACTACGAATCGGTCGCCAACGTTATGTGGCTCACCTGTCCCTATCTCAACGAACGCATCCACGCCATCGAGTCCGACGGGATGGTCTCCAAGGTGGCCGAATTCATCAACCAGGACCGCGCTCTGGCGACCAGCATGTCGGGCGCGCACGCCCACTTCTATTTTTTCAGGAAGAACCTTTTCGAGAGCCTGTTTCACGGATCGATCCCCAGCGACCGCCTTGAGCTGTTCGATGCGGGCATCGGCGGGATCCGCGACACGGACCACATCAAGTGCCTGCACATGCACTTCGCGCACTATCGCATCTGCGAGCGCAATATCGCCGGATACGTGACCAACCGGCTCCTGGGCGGAAAAATCAATTGCGACGGGGAAGACTGCCGGCATGCCACGGACCGCTGAGCCGAAGATCATCAGGGCGAAAAAGCTCAAGAAGGACGGTTCGCTCGACGGAAAGGTCGTCAGGCGCATCGCCGCGGCGTTGCGCAACGGCGAGACGGTCCTGCTTCCCGTGGACGGGGTGTACACGCTCGCCTGCGCCTCGCGCGCGGAGCTCGAGAAGCGGCACGCCCCCGCGCGTTCCGGCGGCGTCGTCTATCTCGTCTCGTCGTTCAAGATGCTCGCCGACATCGCCAGCTTCTCGAAGGCCGATTACGACTTCCTGAACCGTATCTGGCCGGGCGAGGTGAACGTGACGGTGCGGCCCTGCGGGGACGTGTCGGGCGCGTCATCCTGCGCGGCGCGCTTCCCCCATAATCGATTCATCGTCCAGGTCGTCGAGCTTGCCGAATGCCCGATCGCGTCGCTGTGCGCGCCGGGCGAGCGCGAGTCGGTCCTGTTCCACGAGCAGGATCTTCTGGCCGAGTATCGGCGCAGCGCCGATCTCGTCGTCATCGTGGAGGAGCTGTGCAAGCGCCATCCGATGCCCACCGTCATCGACATTTGCAACGGGGAGCTGCGCATCGTCACCGAGGGCAAGGTCCCGGTCGACGAGATCAAGTCGCTGTACTTCCTGGGCAAGGACGACGAGGCGGTCTACTGACGCGCGCGGGACGCATCCCGCTCAAACCGGAAAGTGTTTCCTGCCGAAAATGCGGACATACCGCGGGGAGCGCGGCGCGTCGGTCAACGGCGTAAGGCGGGGGCTGATGATATCGCGTCGCGCGAGGATGCGCTTGCCAGCCGCGTCGGCGGCCAGGCAGCGCTCCGACCCGTTGTGCGAAATGACCAGAAAGAAGCGTGGGATCGTCTCGTCCAGAGGCGGGGCCGGCGCGGCGTTGTCCGTTATGAGGGACGTGTCGGTGTCCAGGAGCGCGCGATAGCGGCTCCCGGCGCGCTCGACGCCGGCGAGTTTCCGGGCCGCCAGCACCCGCACCTCGTCGAACCGCGCGATGTACCACGTGAGCCCGTGCTCGAAGGTGATCCACCGATACGGGTAGGTCGCGATGTCGCGCGCCGGCGCGGACGGGGCCGGCGGCGGAAGGGCGGCCTCCGGCTCGTGCGCGATGGCCGGAAAGCTCTCGAACTGCCGGTTTTTCAGCTCGATGATGCGCGCGTGAAGGAAGTGGATCGCGTTGAAATCCACGCCCTCGAGCGCATATCGCTTCTCGTAGTCGCGCATGAGGGCCTTGAGGCGCAGCAGGTATTCCCGTCCCGGGAGACTGTTGTAGTTTGAATAGATGGCGGCGAGCGTGTCGATCCGCGCGATGATCTCGTCGTAGACTTCCTGGAAGTCGGCGTATTGCCGCTCGAGTCGCGCGAGACCCTTCTCGATGAATTGGTTTATCTCGTCGATCTTGTCGATGTTGTGGTGCCAGAATTCGGCGTAATCGGTAAACGCGGTTTCTTCTGTTTTGCTGCGCGCTGTCATGTCGGTGCCATGCGGGAGGCGTGTCGCTCTGGGTATAGTATCGGCGCGGGTGGGCCAATTCAATCATATTTCGCCGGATCAACCGTGAATTTTCCGCCTGATCGGTCCGGACGCCACGATCACCCGCGCAGGACCATGTCCGGCGGCGGAATCGGCGCCGCAATAAATGGCTGGACTTTCGACGGACCCGATGATGTAATGCCGTAGCGTGCGCGCCCTGCGCTGGCGAAAGCGTTCAGGTGGGCGGGCCCCGGAGGGCGATCAAACTTAAGAAGGTGCCGATAGTGAAGGATGCCATACTGCGATATGACGGGCGGGAGTATGCCCTGCCCGTCGTCGAGGGCTCGGAGGGTGAACGCGCGGTTGACATTGCCAACCTCCGGAACGATTCGGGCCTGATCACCCTTGATGTCGGCTACCAGAACACGGGGTCGTGCAAGAGCGCCATTACCTTCATCGACGGCGATCGCGGCATTCTCCGTTATCGCGGCTATCCCATCGAGGAGCTCGCCGAGCTCTCGACGTTCCCGGAAACCGCATTTCTTCTAATTTACGGTCATCTGCCCTCCCGCGAGGAGCGCGCGGTGTTCTCGCAGCGTCTCACGGAAAACTCGATGATCCACGAGGAAATGCTGCGCTTTTTCGACGGCTTTCCGCTCACGGCGCACCCCATGGCCATCCTCTCGACAATGGTCAATGCTCTTGCCGTGTACTATCCCCGCTATTTTACCGACGATTGGGAGGTGGCGACGTTCGATCTCATGGCGGCGCGCCTCATCTCGAAGATTCGGACCATCGCCGCCTATTCGTACAAGCATTCCATCGGCGAGCCGGTCGTCTACCCGCGTCACGACTTGAATTATTGCGCGAACTTCCTCTATATGATGTTCAATAGCCCGGTCAAGCCCTACGATATGGACGAGGACATCGTGAAGGCGCTCAATGCCCTGCTTATCCTGCATGCCGATCACGAGCAGAACTGCAGCACGTCCACCGTCCGCCTGGTGGGCAGCAGCATGGTGAACCTCTATTCCTCCATCTGCGCAGGCATCTGCGCCCTGTGGGGCCCTCTCCATGGCGGCGCGAACCAGCAGGTCATTGACATGCTCGAGGGCATTCGCGACCAGGGGCTCACCGTGCGGAAATGCATCGAGCAGGCCAAGGACAAGAACAGCCGGTTCCGGCTCTTCGGCTTCGGCCATCGCGTGTACAAGAATTATGATCCGCGTGCGCGCATCTTAAAAGACAAGCTGGACCTGCTCGTGCGCAAATTCAACGTGAAAGAGCCGCTTGTCGACATCGCGCTCGAGCTCGAGCAGGCGGCCCTCACGGATGACTACTTCATCGAGCGCAAGCTCTACCCGAACGTCGATTTCTACAGCGGAATACTCTACCGCATCATGGGCATCCCGTCGGACATGTACACGGTTCTCTTCGCGATCGGCCGGCTCCCCGGCTGGATCGCCCAGTGGAAAGAGATGCACGATACGCTGCCGTTTCGAATCGGCCGGCCGCGGCAGGTCTATACCGGCGAGACCCTCCGT
>ERZ795061.2819-NODE-2819-length-15637-cov-16.393659_pt1 | contig 15637 bp, 14 predicted proteins | sample MGYA00375145_ERZ795061 | MGnify/ENA primary metagenome ERZ795061 (study PRJEB30190, sample SAMN05720144) | anaerobic digester metagenome | isolation source: active sludge of municipal wastewater-treating anaerobic digesters | place: USA | collected 2014-12-22 ... | reverse complement strand
GTTCAAAAAAGTGCTGGATGCCTTCAGCGCTGTGCCCAGGGCAGACTTTGACAAATGGACCCGCGAACAGCAAATGGTGTTTCTGACCAACGCCTACAACGCGTTCACCATCCAGCATATTTTGTCGAGGTACCCCGACCTCAAATCCATCAAGGACCTGGGCTCCCTCATCCAGTCCGCCTGGAAGAAGAAGTTCTTCACGCTGCTGGGTGAAGAGCGCCATCTGGACTGGATTGAGCACGAACAGCTGCGCCCCCGCTACAACGAGCCGCGCATTCACGTGGCCGTGAACTGTGCCAGCATCGGCTGCCCCGCCCTGCCACCCGAGGCCTTCACGCCCGCCAGATTTGACGCGCAACTTGAAGAAGGTATGGTGCGTTTTTTGGGCGACCGCACCCGTAACCGCATGGCTGATGGCAAACTGGAAGTCAGTCAGATCTTCAAGTGGTTCCGTGAAGACTTTGAAAAAGGCAACAAGGGCTTTTCAAAGCTGGAAGACGTATTTGCCAAATACGCGGAACAATTGGCCGATGTGAGCGCAGACCGCGAGAAAATAAAGGCTAAAAGTGTTTCAATCACGCACCTTGACTACGACTGGTCGCTTAACGATCTGGGTCGCTAGCCTCCTCTTCACCAGTCTCATCTTCATCTGCCCGTCCGTGGCCCGGGCGCAGAAATTGCAGCCTTTTTCGACCTCAGGCCTTGAAAGCCTTCCACCGCCATGGCGGGCAGTTGGATTGCCAAACGCCAAGACGCCACTCACCCGGCTCGATGTCGTTTCAATTGACGGCATGCGCGTCCTGCGGCTGACCAGTGACAAATCGTATGGCAACGCACTGCATGAATTGGTGCCCGTTGTACCTGGGCAAGGCAGCCTTCTACGCTGGCAATGGCGGCTCGACCAGCCCCTGATGGCGGCAGACCTGCGAACAAAAGACGGTGACGACGCCGCCCTCAAGGTATGTCTGCTGTTTGACATGCCGCTGGAGAAACTGGGGGTCCTGGAACGCAATGTCCTGCGGCTGGCCCGAGCCGCCAGCCCGGAAAAACTGCCTGCGGCTACGTTGTGCTACGTGTGGGACCACCTCTATCCGGCCAATACCGAACTCCCCAATGCGTTCTCCCCACGGTTGCGGTTTATCGTGCTCGACTCCGGTGAAAAACAACTGGGGCAGTGGATTGCCCACGAGCGGGACATCGTTGCCGATTTCAGGCGTGCCTTTGGGCACGAAACCGACACCACACCGCCACTCATTGGCATTGCAGTAGGCGCCGACTCTGACAACACCCGCAGCGCAAGCCTGGCCTACCTCGGTGACCTGACCCTCACATTTGCGCCTCCGCAGGCCAGCAGTGTGCCGCCAGTTCCCGTGAAACAATAGCGGGCATGACCGCCTTCCCGACGACCGTGCCACCGGGCACTGGCCAAAGGCACCTGGTTCTTCTGGGTGCTGGCCAATCTCACCTGAATGTACTGGCCCAATGGGCCATGCGCCCGGTGGCTGGCGTTCAGGTCACTCTGGTCACTCCGCACCCCGGGCACCTGAATGCGTACCTGTTGCCCGGACTGGTTGCAGGGCAATACCCGCTTGAAGATTGCACGATTGCACTGGAACCCCTGATCCACAACAGCGGGATTCGCTGGGTCCAGCGGCATGCCGCTGGACTGGATGCACAGGCCCAAACCATTTTGCTGGACGACGGGAGCAAACTGCCCTACGACTGGCTGTCCATCAACACAGGCCTCACCCAGGATCGCAGTCGTGTGGAGCAGTCGATGCCGGGCGCACGGGAGCACGGCCTGTTTATCCGGCCGCCCGAGACCTTTGCTGCGCTGTGGCCCCGTGTGACGGAATTGCCGGCAGAGGACTCGCGCAGCGTAGCGGTTGTCGGCGGCGACATCACCGCCATCGAACTCGCCATGGCGATCCGCCATCGCCTGCCCCATGCAGCCGTGACACTGATCACGGATGGAAATGCAGTGGCATCAAACCTGCCCGCTGCCATGCAATCCTGTATCGAACGGGCGCTCAAAAAGCGGCGCATCACCATACTGATTGACACCGTGACCGGATTGCAGCGCGGCGAAGCCCTGCTGGGCTGTGGTGCCCGCCTGGCCTGTGACATACCCGTTGTGGCCAGCGACGCTGGAGCACCATCGTGGCTGGTGCCCAGCGGCCTGGCGCTGGACCAGACAGGCCTGATTCTGGTGGACGGCTGTCAGCGTTCAACCAGTCATGCCAATGTGTACGCTGCCGGCGGTGTGTGCACGCAAAACGGCTCGGCTGGCCTGTATGGGAATCTCACCGCAGCGACAGCCGGCCTCCAGCCCCAACCCCTCGCCGGAAAACATGCAGCGCTGCAATCCGTCTCCTGCGGAGATGGCTCCGCCATCGCATGCTGGCACGGGTTATGTTTGCAGGGCCGGTTGCCAGGATGGTGGAAGCAACGGGCAGACAGGCTGTCTGTTCAGCGGTATCAACACCCTGTCAGGTGATCAGGCGCAGCCTAAAGTGTTTTGGACAAAACACTCACATAGTCGTGATGTTGCGTATTGATTGTTGAGACACGGTATTCCACAGGTTTGTCCCCAAAAGTAAGTGCTACCCGATGGACCTCGATAACCGGCAAGCCGACGTTCACGCCCAGAATGCGTGCAGTAGATCGGTCAGTTGCTGCCGCACGGGCCCGCTCCTGCGCCCTGAGCACCGTGATACCAAATTCCGCCTGATAGAGGCTGTAGATCGTACTGGGCCGGTCCAGCAAACGCTTTTCGGTCAAACCCCTGAACAGCAGCGCAGAGATCGTGATGTGGTCATGCACCACCGCCCTGTCATCCAGTGACAGGCGGTTGTCAATCCGGAATACCGGGTCGCCGGTCTTGATCCGCAATACGGCAGCCTCAATCTCGCCGGCCCGATCCTTCTCAAATCCCATGCACTCGACTACTGGATACTGATGTGACTGCAAGCCGTCTGTGACTTGCGGATCCGAACGCGGTTCAATGTGAAAAAAATGAAAGAAGAACCGGTCGTTGTTATGCAGTGCAACAAAAGTGCCTTTGCCCTGGCGTCGCACCAACACGTGCTCGTGGACCAGTTCATCCACAGCACGCCGCAGGGTACCAATACTGACCTGTAACGCTTCGGCAATGGTCGTTTCGTTGGGCAACATCTGACCGGGCCGGCAACGACCGGATTCGATCAGGCGCTGCAATTCCCGCTTCACCTGTCGATACAGTGGCCCAGTTCCGGTATTGGCAAGGGGCTCAAGCTCCAGCGAGTTGGAATTCATCCTGAATCAATGTGAGTCAAAACATCAACTATACATCTGAGTCATTTATATGACTTGATTGACAGGGTTTTCGCGCTCACTAAACTTTCAATCTTTACAGGCACCAGAGAGAAAGGCGATTCAATGATTCACTTTGTTTTGCACGACGCCAAAGACACCGTGGCAGTCGTCGTTGTGGAAGGTGTGAAGTCCGGCACGGCAATGACCGGCTGGATCATGGATGAAGATCGCATGATCAACGTTCAGGCGCAACAGGATATTCCGATCGGGCACAAAGTCGCATTAAAGGACATGGTCGTCGGCGATACCGTCTGGAAATACGGCATCGATATGGGCAAGGTCGTGGCGCCCATCAAGACAGGCCAGCATGCTCACGTCCACAACATCAAAACAAAACGCTGGTAGAAAAGGAGCCATCATGTCCGTCATTGACAAAAACACCACTTTCCTCGGCTATCGGCGTGAAAACGGTCGGGTCGGCATTCGCAATCACGTCATCATCCTGCCGCTGGACGATCTATCCAACTCGGCAGCTGAAGCTGTAGCCCACAATATCAAGGGCGCCATGGCCATACCCCATCCTTACGGTCGCTTGCAGTTTGGTGCTGACCTTGAACTCCACTTCCGTACCCTGATCGGCGCTGGCTGCAACCCCAACGTGGCAGCAGTGGTGGTGATCGGCATTGAAGACGGCTGGACCCAGAAGGTTGTGGAAGGCATCGCCAGCACAGGCAAGCCCGTTTGCGGTTTTGGCATTGAAGGCCATGGCGACCATGACACCATTTTGCGGGCTAGCAAAGCTGCACGCGAATATGTGCAATGGGCCAGTGAGAAGCAGCGTGAAGTCTGCGGTATCTCGGAACTGTGGGTTTCCACGAAATGCGGTGAGTCTGACACCACATCGGGTTGTGGGGCCAACCCGACGGTAGGCAACGCCTTCGACAAGTTGCATCCGCTGGGCAACTATCTGTGCTTCGGCGAAACCACTGAATTGACAGGTGGTGAACACATCGTCGCTGATCGCTGCGTCAACGACAAGGTGCGGGAACAGTTCATGTTCATGTTCAACCGTTACCAGGACGTGATCAACCGCCACAAAACGAGCGATTTGTCCGACTCCCAGCCCACCAAAGGGAATATCGCAGGAGGTTTGACGACCATCGAAGAAAAGGCTCTTGGCAACATCCAGAAAATCGGCAAGAAGTGCACGGTTGACGGCGTGATCGACAAGGCTGAAATGCCTACGCACCCCGGTTTGTGGTTCATGGACTCCTCCAGTGCTGCCGCGGAGATGGTCACTTTGTGCGCGGCATCCGGCTACGCCATCCACTTCTTCCCCACCGGGCAAGGCAATGTGATTGGCAACCCCATCGTGCCGGTGATCAAGATATGTGCGAATCCCCGCACGGTTAGGTTGATGAGCGAGCACGTTGACGTGGACACGTCAGGCTTGCTGCAACGCGAGATCACGCTGGATCAAGCAGGCGACCAGCTCCTGGCGTGCATGTTGCGCACGGCGAACGGCCGCCTGACAGCAGCCGAGGCTTTGGGCCACCGCGAGTTCGTGTTGACACGGCTTTTTGAGTCAGCCTGAAAGCGCACGCGCATGGCCCGAATCGTCATCTGCGAATTCATGGACGAGCGTGCGGTGGCGCAACTCAGCGCCCGGCATGACGTGCTCTACGATCCTCAATTGCAGAAGGAGCCATTTCGCCTGCTAGAGGAGGCATCGACGTGTGATGTATTGATTGTCCGCAACCTCACGCAGGTGCGCGGGGAACTTCTGTCCGGAATGGCGCGCTGCAAAGTCGTCGGGCGACTGGGAGTCGGGCTTGACAATATCGATGTGTCTGGCTGCGAGGCCAAATCCATCAAGGTCATTCCTGCCACAGGCGCCAACGCCCTGAGTGTCGCCGAGTATGTAATTGCCAGCGCGATGATGCTGTTGCGTGGTGCCTATACGTCTACTTCAGCCGTCATTGCCGGCAAGTGGCCGCGAGCGGCTCTCAGCAATGGCCGCGAAACGTCAGGCAAAACGCTCGGCATCATCGGTTTCGGCTCCATTGGCCAGCTTGTGGCCCGAATGGCGAACGGGCTGGGCATGAAAGTGATTGCGTTTGATGCGCTGCTTGACGCGAGCACTCCCGTTTTCGGGCAGAACGGCTCCACCTGTGCGAACCTTCAGCAAGTCATCACCCAATCGGATGTGGTGACTTTGCACGTGCCGCTGGTAGACGGAACACGTGGACTATTCAATGCTGATCGTATCGCTTCCATGAAGCCTGGAGCGGTGTTGATCAACACGTCACGCGGCCATATTGTTGACGTCGTGGCATTGGCCAGTGCGCTCAAATCGGGGCATCTGGGTGGCGCGGCACTGGACGTATTTGATGCAGAGCCGATGCCTGCAAGTGCCTGTTTTGAGGACTGCCCCAATCTGCTGCTCACACCTCATATATCTGGCGTCAGTGCAGAATCCAACGAACGGGTATCGTTCATGATTGCTCAAAAAGTACTGGAAAGTCTGGGCTGATGGCACATCTATCGATCCACGCAGCAACTGAATTGGTTTCTACTGCCCTGAGAAAAGCGGGTGCCAGCGACGCGATGGCCAACAGCACTGCCAAGGCACTTGTTCTTGCCGAATCCCAGGGCCTTGCCTCTCACGGGCTGAGTCGGGTGCCTCAATACGCTACCCATTTGCGCAACGGCCGCGCGAATGGCCAAGCCGTTGCCACGGTGACCCGACACAAGGGTGCTGCCATACTGGTAGACGCCCAACAGGGCCTGGCTTTTCCAGCATGCGACTTGGCCATTCAGGAAGCCATTCAAACTGCAAGGCAATTTGGCGTGTGTTTTGTCGGCGTGACCAATAGCCACCATTGCGGCGTCGTCGTTGATCACCTCAGGGCCGTTGCTGCCGGGGGGATGGTTGGATTGGGATTTGCCAATTCACCAGCGGCAATGCCTGCGGCCGGCGGAAAACATCCCATCTTCGGAACCAACCCGATTGCGGCAGTTTTTCCACGGAAAGATACCGACCCGCTCATGATTGACCTGTCACTCAGTGAGGTTGCCCGCGGCAAACTGATGGTAGCCGCCAAGGAAGGCAAGCCCATCCCGCTGGGTTGGGCTTTGGATATCGATGGGAACCCCACGACAGATCCAAAAGCAGGCATGGCGGGCTCCATGCTGCCAGTGGGCGCCGTGAGCAGCCCCAAGGGATCCATGCTGGCGCTGATTGTGGAATTGCTGGTTACGGCCGTCATCGGCGCGCAATTCGGATTCGAGGCCTCGTCTCTACTTGTTGACGAAGGCAACCAACCACGACTCGGTCAGGCGTTCATCGTCATTGATCCGGGCGCGCTCGCTGGTATCGACGTCTACTATGAGCGCATGGAGTGCCTGATCACCGAGATGTTGGTGGACGACGGTGTTCGCCTTGCCGGAGCCCGCCGCCTTGAACTGGAGCGCAAGGCTACTCACGATGGCATTGTGATACCCGACGCATTGAAATCGCAGCTGGACGTTCTCGCAGCCTCCTGAGTCGCTCAGCTAGGTGGAGCTGCGGCAAACCAGCTCAGGTTGCAGCACCTCATGTTGCGGAAGTATCATCCGCCCAGCCTTCAGCGCCTGTTGCATGGCCAGCAGCAGTTCGGCACATTTGCGACCGATGTCATAGCGTTTGACACTCACTGTGCTCAATCCTGCGCCCAACTGGCTCGAGATGGGGAAATCGCCAAAGCCCAGCATCGCGACTTTGCCCGGTATGTCAATTCCCTGATCAGACGCCTGCATGAATGCACCAGCAGCAAGATGGTCATTGGCAAAGGCCATGGCGCGGGGCAAGCCGGTTTTTTGCAGGGCTTGCAGCGCCAGCCGGCCGGCCTGCATCGGCTCCAGCGAGGTGGCCTGATAAACAGCCACGCTGATTCCCGCTGCATGCGCAGTTGCTGCAAAAGACTGCCCGCGCTCATGGGCGCGGAAGTCCTCGCGCACGCCACTGTCCACGTACACCACATCACGATAACCACGCTCTACCAAATAAGTGGCCATCAGCGCACCGACCGCCCGGTGGCTGAATCCAATCTGCGCAAACGCTTTGTCGGTCGGATCGTGGTCCCATATTTCCAGCACAGGCATCCCATTGCGCTGAGCCTGACGCATCAGCGACAACGCACCGGGACTGTGGCGCCGTCCTGTGACCACCAGGCCAGACGGCGACCAACCCAGGACTGCGCGAATCTGCTCCTCCTCACGCTCAAGTGAGTAGTTGGTCGAAGCCAGCAAAAGCTCCAGACCGTGTGCCTGCAACGTATCACTCAACCCTTGAACCGACTCGGCAAAAATGGAACTGGCAATACTCGGAATAATGGCCGCCACCATGCTGGACTGCCCGGTGGCCAGCATGCCGGCCTGTTTATTGGGTGTATAGCCCGTCTCGGCGAGGGCAGCGCTAATCCTGCACGCCGTCTCCGGCGCCACCAGTTGTGGCGATCTCAAGAAGCGTGAGACAGTCATGGTCGTCACACCGGCACGCTTGGCTACGGTAGCCTGCGTCGCGCGCCCGTGGCCGCGCCCGGCGCGGTTTCGACTTGGCAATTCCGGGTCAACTTCAAGTGATATAGATGAATTTTTAGGGTTTATCACGATGACAAATTAGACAAGCATTGTTAATGTTAGCGCTAACACAAATTTAGCCAATTAGTGAAAACACCCATCAAGTCACTTGCCGACCTTCGCTCCCGTCGCTGGTTTGCCGACAATGGCATGCGTGGCTTTGCGCATCGTCAACGCATGCAACAGCAAGGTGTACGTCGCGAGGACGTGATGGAGCGGCCCATCGTCGCCATCATCAACACCTGGAGCGATCTTTCGCCGTGTCACGCCCACCTGCGCGAGCGTGCAGAAAGTGTCAAAAAGGGCATCCTGATGGCAGGCGGCTACCCGGTTGAGCTCCCCGCCATGAGCCTGGGCGAGGTCATGGTGAAACCAACCACCATGCTGTACCGAAACTTTCTGGCCATGGAGGTGGAAGAGCTGCTGAGAAGCCTGCCTTGTGACGGTGCGGTGTTGCTGGCTGGCTGCGACAAAACCACGCCGGGCACGGTGATGGGCGCCATCAGCATGGACATCCCCACCATTTTCTGTCCCGCGGGGCCCATGCTCAATGACCGCCATGTTCAGAACGGCGTCAGCCGCACTATTGGAGCCGGCACCCATACCCGCATGTTCTGGGATGACTATCAGGCGGGCAAGCTGGATGCTGCAGAACTGGTCGCGCTTGAAGCAAGAATGACCAGGGCCCCCGGCACTTGCAACACCATGGGAACAGCTTCAACCATGACAGCATTGGTTGAAGCAATGGGTTTGGCATTACCGGGCTCCACCAGTATTCCAGCCATGGATTCAGCTCATATCCGCATGGCAACCGATTGCGGCGAACGCATCGTTGGCATGGTATGGGAAGACCTCAAACCATCCCGATTGCTCACGCGTGGATCTTTTCAAAATGCGATGGCGGTGCAAATGGCGTTGGGCGGCTCAACCAACGCGGCAGTCCACATCATTGCGATGGCCCGACGTGCCGGCATTGCGCTGACGCTGGCTGACCTTGATGTGATGGGGCGACGCGTGCCGGTTCTGGCCAATCTGTTCCCAAGTGGCGACCGGTTAATGGAGGATTTTTACTATGCTGGCGGTTTGCCGGCCTTGATGAAAACCATCGAATCCGAACTTTGCGCAAATGCGTTGACAGTCACCGGTCAAACCATGATGGCCAACATCGCAACGGCAAAAGTCCAGGATGAAACCGTGATCCGGCCACTCAGTAATCCGGTTAGCCCTGCTGGCGCACTGGCAGTGCTGCATGGCAATCTGGCGCCACATGGCGCCGTGATCAAGCCCAGCGCCGCCAGTGAAACACTTCTTAAGCACTCAGGCAGGGCGCTCGTTTTTGACAACCAGCCTGACATGCTCAGAGCAATGGCCGACGAGTCGCTGGATTGTGATGAAAACACCGTGCTGGTGCTGCGCAATGCTGGACCCGTCGGAGCACCTGGCATGCCCGAATGGGGCAACCTGCCCATTCCCAAGAAACTCCTGAAAACTGGTGTACGAGACATGCTGCGTTTGTCCGACGCACGCATGAGTGGCACCCACTACGGAACCTGCGTGCTGCACATTTCTCCCGAAAGCGCTGTCGGCGGACCACTGGCCCTTGTCCAGACCGGCGACACCATTGAACTGGATGTTGCTCAACGCAGGCTGCACCTGAATGTGAGCGAGGATGTCCTGGCACAGCGTCGGTTGGAATGGAAAGCGCCGGTGCAAACCCATCAACGCGGCTACGCCCAACTCTACCAGCGCCACGTGACCCAGGCGCACGAAGGCTGCGATTTTGACTTCCTTCAGGGGACTGCACCTACTCCTGAGCCCGTTATTTTTTGAAATCACACCATGCAAAACCCTTTCAACGCCCTGCTTGCACGAAAAGACTTTCCCGGTGGTTACGCCGTTGGCTCATGGATCATGTCTGCCAGCCCGGTCGTCGCCGAAGCCATGGGTTGTGCAGGTTTCGACTGGGGCGTGGTAGACATGGAGCACACACCCCTGGATCAAATGGATTTGATCCACATGTTGCAGGCTATTGCTGGTACGTCCATGCTGCCAATCACACGTGTGCCCTGGAATGACGCGGTTATGGTTAAGCGGGTGCTGGATGCAGGCGCTCAAACCCTCATGTTCCCCTACATACAGTCTGCCGAAGAGGCACGCCGTGCCGTCGCAGCAACCAAATATGCTCCTCAAGGCGTGCGGGGTATGGCTGGCATGAGCCGAGGCTCACGTTTTGGCACCGTGAAAGACTATTTCAAGGTAGCAAACGATGCGGTCAGCGTTCTCCTGCAGATTGAAACACCCGAGGCAATGGTCAACATTGAGGAAATCGCGTCTGTGCCAGGCGTTGATTCACTTTTCTTCGGGCCTGGTGATCTCAGTGGAGCCATGGGGCATACGGGCAACCTGATGCATGAAGATGTTGTCAAACTCATGGCTGACGGCGTCAAGCGTTGCCATGCCGTAGGCAAAACGGTGGGGACGGTTGGCGGCACGCCCGAAGCCGTAGCCATTTACAGAGCCTCGGGCTTTGACTACATTGGCTGCGCCTCTGATCTGGGCCTGATGATGCGTAACTGCGCGGCAGTTCTGTCCACCATCCGGTCCCAGAACATCGTGGTTCAGTCCCAGGGTTATTGACATGGCCAGCGTCGAACTCAAACAGGTCGTCAAGTCGTATGACGGCAAGAACAACGTCATTCACGGGATTGACCTTGAAATACGCCATGGTGAATTTGTAGTGTTTGTCGGCCCCAGTGGCTGCGGCAAGTCCACCCTGCTTCGCATGATCGCAGGACTGGAATCCATCACCGGTGGTGACGTGGTGATCGACGGCAGACGCGTCAATGACGAACCACCCCGCAATCGGGACATCGCAATGGTGTTCCAGGACTACGCGCTGTATCCGCACAAAAGCCTGTATGACAACATGGCCTTTGGCCTGCGCTTGCGCAAGACGTCTGAAGAGGAGATCAACAGACGAGTCATGGACGCTGCCCGGCTGCTGAAAATCGAACACATGCTGGATCGAAAACCCGCTGCCCTCTCCGGAGGGCAACGCCAGCGTGTTGCAATCGGACGTGCCATCGTGCGCCAGCCCAAGGTGTTTCTCTTTGATGAACCGTTAAGCAATCTTGATGCACAACTCCGGGGAGAGATGCGCACCGAGATCAAGAAATTGCATCAACGTCTGGGCGCCACCATCATCTATGTAACACACGACCAGGTTGAGGCGATGACCCTCGCTGACCGTATTGCTGTCTTGAGCGCGGGCAGGACGATGCAGTATGCCAGCCCCAGCAATATCTACAACACACCTGCGGCCACGTTCGTTGCGGGCTTCACAGGTTCGCCACCCATGAACCTCGTGCCCTGCCAGGTCTCAGGGGACCGGGTCAGTCTGGGAACGAGCACGTTCAACCTTCCATCGGGGCTGGCCGGCAAGGCGCTTGGCGTAAAGCGCGTGAGCTTCGGAATCCGGCCTGAAAACATTGGACTGGCGCCTGTGGACGGGTCCGTCCCGGTCAATGCCAATGTCGTTCTCACCGAGCCGCTGGGCGCGGAAACACTGGTCACCTTCAACGTGGGAGGAAATGAACTGGTGGCCCGTTGTGCAGCAAGTTTCAACACTACGCCCGGCACAACCATGCCGGTATATATGAGCCAGCCCCACATGCATCTGTTTGATGCAGAAAGCGGGGTTGCATGCCGATAGGCCCGCCAGATCAAATTTTCCTTTCCCGTTTGTTTGAGTGATTTGAAATCTATTATTTTTAGGAGACTGACATGAAACGCCTTAGCCTGACTACCCTGGCCACAGTGGCCTTAAGCGCCTCCATGGTGGGCAATACGTTCGCCCAGCAGACCACACTGCGTGTTTTTTCGGGGGGGCAAAACCAGCGCCCTGACCTCATGCGCAAGCTCTTTGACGAATATCAAAAAGCCAATCCCAATGTCAAGATTGACATTGAAACCGGTGGCGCAACTTCGGAGTTGCAGCGCCAGTACCTGAGCACGGTGCTGAACGCGAAAGACTCCGCGATCGATATTTACCTGATCGACATCGTCAACCCTGCCCAATACCTGGGTGCGGGTTGGCTTGAGCCACTGGACGCTTACGTTGGTGGACCCAATGCCATGAAACCTTACTTGCCGGTTTACGCCCAGGCGAACGTGGTCAACGGCAAAGTGGCGGCTATGCCAGCATTTGCAGATGCCATGTTCATGTACTACCGCAAGGACCTGCTTGAAAAGTACGGCATCAAGGAACCCAAAACCTGGGACGAATTGGCCGCAGCATCCAAAAAGATTCAAGACGGAGAGAAAAATCCCAATTTGCAGGGCCTCAGCATCCAGGGTGCTCCAATTGAAGGCGCAGTTTGCACATTCCTTCTGCCCTACTGGAGTATGGGTAAGGCATTCAACGATGGCGCTGGAAAGATGACGCTCGACAAGGATGCCGCGGCCAAAGGCATGGATATATGGCTAAAGATGGTCGATCAGGGCGTGATCAAGAAGAATGTAGCTGAGGTGACAACACCTGCAACGGTCAACGAGTTCAAGGCTGGCCAAGTGGCATTTGCCATCAATTGGGGGTTTGCCTGGGATCGTTTTAAAGACGATGCTGACAGCCAGGTCAAGGGAAAAGTTGGCGTGATGCCACTACCCGCCGTGGCTGGCGGCAAGAGTGCAACCTGCGTGGGAGGCTGGCAGTGGGCTGTGAGCGCCTTCAGCAAAAGTAAACCGGAGGCAGCCAAACTGGTTCAGTACATGGCCTCTCCTTCGTCTTCGAAGTTCCTCGCTGTGGAAGGTTCGTTGCTGCCAACGATTCAGAGCGTCTACACGGATGCCGACGTGACCAAAGCGGTACCCTGGTTCAAAGATGCTGCCAATGTCGTCATTGCTGGCCAGGCCCGTCCGATCAGCGCACGCTATGGCGAAGTCAGCGACGCCATTCGCACGACGGCCAGCGCCATCCTTGCCCGCACCAAAACACCAGCAGAAGGTGTGGCAGAAATTGACAGCAAACTATCTCGCGTGATGCGATAACCCGGCACACCGCCCTTGCCGCTGCCGATCTCTCTGCAGCGGCAAGGGTCCACGCCAATCACAACCATTTATTGTGGCTTTCGAAAAAATCCGGGATCCGTCTGAAAAGACATTGGCCGTTTTATTGCTGGCGCCTGCTTTCCTGTTGATCGCATTGATTGTGGTCTACCCGATTGGAAAGTTGATCTACAACAGCTTCTTTGACCTGCGTTTATCAGGTGGTTCGGGGGCATTCGCCTTCGTGGGTTTGCAAAACTACAAAGACGCATGGGTAGATAGAGATTTCTGGAATGCAGCAAGCAACACGATTCTGATCACATTGATTACCGTTCCAGGGGCCCTTGTCGTGGGCTTGGGCCTCGCCATGCTGGCCAATCTCCCCTTCAAGCACAAATGGCCGGTTCGTCTGGCACTGCTGTTACCGTGGGCACTGCCACTGAGTTTTGCAGGCCTCATCTTCGCGTGGTTCTTTCATACCGAGTATGGTTTTGTCAACGATGTCATGCGTCGGCTATGGCTCCAAAGCGAACCTACGATGTGGTTGCTGCGACCAAATTGGGCATTCACGGCCATCTGCGCCACGATCATCTGGAAAACCTCTTCCTTCATGGCTTTGATCCTGCTGGCCGGGTTGCAGATGATCCCTAAGTCTCTGTATGAAGCTGCAGAGGTAGACGGCGCCAGCAAATGGCAGCAGTTCTGGCAGATCACCATCCCCATGCTGATGCCCAGCATCGTCGTGGCCCTGATCTTCCGCACCATCACAGCGTTGCAGACGTTTGATATCCCTTACACCATGACCAAAGGGGGCCCCGGCAATGCCACGGAAACGCTGGCCATGCTGATTCACAAAACCACCATTGAGTACCTCGACATGGGCTACGGATCAACGCTCGCCGTTTGCATGTTTTTGCTGTCCATGGTTGTAACCTCTTTCTATCTGCGCCGGATCGGACGTACAGCATGAGCGCCGGCATGGATCAAGGCTGGTGGTCATCGCCCCGTCTGAGGTTCGTTGCGGCGGCCATGGTAGTTGTCAATGGCTTCTTTCCCGCGGTCTGGATATTGCTAACCTCGCTCAAGACCGAAATCGAATTGGTGCAAAAGCCCATCACCTATTGGCCCCACAACCCCACACTGCAAAATTATGTGCAGGCATTCACCGATCAGCCGCTCCTGAAATACCTTGGCAACAGCCTGGCTGTTGCGCTCATTGCCACAGCCGCGTCGCTGTTTGTGTCGGCACTGGCTGGCTACGCCATTGCGCGGTTAAACCTCAAGCATCGGCAACTGATCCTGACGGCGATAGTCGCGTCAAGCATGTTTCCACTGGTGACTCTGCTGGTTCCCATCTTTGAGACCATGCGGGCATTGAATCTGCTGAACACCTACACAGCGCTGGTTTTGCCTTATATCGTCCTGAATCTGCCGGTGTGTACGCTGGTGTTGGTGAGCTTCTTTCAAAGCATTCCAAAAGACCTGGAAAATGCCGCCATGATCGATGGTTGTACCCGCCTCGGGGCACTGTGGCGAGTCGTCATCCCGCTTGCTGCGCCTGGTGTGTTTACGGCAGGCATTCTGGCTTTTGTGAACTCATGGGATGAGTTCCTGCTGGCCCTGTCGCTCAATTCCAGCGCATCCATGCGCACGCTGCCCGTTGGTATCACCCTTTACCAGGGCGAGTTCTCTTTCCCATGGCCCATCATCAGTGCAGCCTTGATCGTCGCAATTGTTCCCATTGCTGTGCTCATCGCCATCTTTCAGGAACGCGTCGTCGGTGGGCTGACGCAGGGTGGTCTAAAGGGTTGAAAGACTGTTTGAAGTTGAAATCAATGAACAAGAGAATCCGGTACGGCATCATCGGCTGCGGCAGCATGGGCCGTGAACACATCGAAAACATCAAGGCGCTTGACGGGACCGTCGTCACCGCCATTGCTGACCCACATGCCCATAGCCGCGATTTGGCGCTGGCGTTGCTTGACCAGCAGCCGCAGGTCTTTGATGATTATCGGGAATTGCTGGCAAGCAATCTGTTTGATGCATTGGTCATTTCGACACCGAATTACACCCACATCGAGATACTGCGAGACGCACTCCAGACACAAGCGCATATCCTGATTGAAAAACCACTTTGTACCCGGGTTGAAGACTGCCTGGAATTGGTGGATTTAGCCGCGGGCCGCCAGGCCATTGTGTGGGTCGCGCAAGAGTATCGCTACATGCCACCCGTTGCGGAGATGCTGCGCATGACGCATGCCGGGGCCGTCGGCCGGGTACATCAAGTGGCCATTCGCGAACACCGGGAACCGTTTTATCCCAAAGTGGATGACTGGAACCGATTCAGTGCCAACACCGGCGGGACTCTGGTTGAAAAGTGTTGCCACTACTTCAACCTCATGGACCTGGTACTGCAGGAGAAGCCTGTGTCCGTGTATGCCTCCGGAGCACAGCGGGTCAACCACTTGAACGAAAGTTATGCAGGACGTACGCCCGACATTCTGGATAGCGCCTACGTGATTGTGGAATATCCAAGTGGTGCCCGAGCCATGCTGGACTTGTGCATGTTTGCCGAAAATTCGGTGGACAGTGAACAGATCGTTATCGTTGGAGACGAAGGAAAACTCGAATCCTTGCTGCCCTCTTTGACGCTGCGCTACGGGCGCCGGGAAGACTGGGG